>OGUM01000334.1_pt1 | contig 40891 bp, 49 predicted proteins | sample 1553631 | NCBI WGS metagenome assembly OGUM01 (sample SAMEA2580228, study PRJEB22360) | human gut metagenome | biome: human gut; feature: human-associated habitat; material: faeces | place: Denmark | collected 2008/2010 | reverse complement strand
ATTGAGTGGGAATGATTAACAGCTAACTCATAGCAACTCATTCCTATTCAGATGCTAATTTAACCCTCTGTTTTTACAGAGGGTTTTTGTTTTTATGTATTCATTTCTATTCACTCTACACCATATTTTTCGTCGGTACAGGTGACGGTATTACCTTAAAGGTATACTCTCATACCGTCATGAAAATGGTTTCTATACGGGTGAATTGTGCTTACCGATACAAAATTAAAAAACCTCAAGCCGCAGGACAAACTGTACAAGGTCTCCGATCGTGACGGGCTGTATGTAGCTGTGCTTACGTCAGGCACGGTCTCGTTTCGCTATGACTACCGTATCAACGGTCGCCGCGAAACACTGGTAATCGGGCAGTATGGGCGTGACGGTATCAGCCTGGCAGAAGCGCGAGAAGAACTGATTGCTGCAAAGAAGCTGCTTAAAGCAGGCCAGTCACCGGCTGCGGCTAAACGTGACGGTATCAAAAAGATTCGTGGTGCCGAGACGTTTGCGGTACATACCGACAGTTATATGAAACACGTCATCCTGGCTGACAGTACCCGCGCAATGAAACAGGCGGTGATCGACCGTGACATACTTCCGGTTCTTGGCAATAAAATGATGGCTGAAATTACCACATCGATGGTTCGTGATTTGTGTGACCGGATTGTCGAACGCGGTGGCCGGGCAACAGCAGTGCAGGCCAGGGAGATCATCAGTAGCGTATACCGTCACGCCAATGACCGTGGTCATGGTTTGTTTAATCCTGCGGCTGACATTAAACCTTCGTCTATCGCCATATTTAAACCACGAGAGCGAACACTGACACCAGAAGAAATTGGCCTGTTCTTCCGCACGCTGGATGCCATTGGTGCTATGGGCACTATGAAAATGGCTTTAAAACTGGTGCTTATCACTATGGTTCGTAAGGGCGAATTCACCAATGCAACGTGGGATGAAATAGATTTTAAAAAATGGACATGGACAATTCCTCCAGACCGCATGAAGGGAAGCCGGGCGCACGTTATTTACCTGCCTAAACAGGCACAGGATATATTGGTCGGGTTGCAGATGTGCGCTGGTGGAAGTGAATATCTGGTTCCTGGTCGTTACAATTTCCGGAAGCCATTATCTAATGCCGCGCTGAACTCTCTGATCGACAGAACGGTGAAAATAATAAATGAAGATGGTGAGCATATTCAGGACTTCACTGTACATGATATGCGCCGTACAGCTAGTACGTTGTTGCATGAGGCTGGTTATCCTTCAGACTGGATTGAAAAGGCTCTGGCACATGAGCAGAAAGGTGTGCGCGCCGTATATAACAAAGCGGAATACGCCAGACAGCGCGCCTACATGTTGCAGCAGTGGGCCGATATGATTGATTCATGGATTGACGGGGAGCATACGGATCTGATTCCGTTCTCCCCGTCGAAGTTTGAGAAGTGGATGGCGGGGGAATAACGTTTAATAGTTCTGCTGATTTTCTTCCATCTCTGCTTCTGCTGCCAGTGATTCAATTTTGTTTTCGAATATTGCTGACAGTGTTGCAAATTCAGCATCAGTGACAGCGGGAATTGGAACAAACCTGATCCCGCTGTGTGCAAGCATGTTTGCAGTTTCAAGGCATTTTCTTAAATCTGCTGGTGATGCCCTGTTCATGCAGCACGCTCCCGCCCCTGGTTGTCTGTTGGTGACAGCGGAGCATTGCTGAATGCATTTGTTAATCCGCCAATATCCAACGCGTATCCAGGGTGTAGTTGCACTGCCGGGTCTTCGCACTGATTACCCCAAACATCGAAGCCATGAGACGTCTGGCGGGCGAACAGTTCAATGCGAGAAACATCGCCTAATAATTGCACAAGTTTTTCACGAGCGATATCTGGCTTTCTTGAATGCTCAAGCCGCGGTGCGGTAAATGACTGAACGATCCCTGCATTAATGCGCGTAGGTAGTTTTCCCTTTACCGCAAACAGGCAATCTTCACTATTGGCGCGAGTCATGTGTCCCATACCCATAACCAGTTTATCTGGTTGTCGACTACCACATTTTATCCACGTGAAGCCCTTCATCGTCATCAGACGGAATCCCCAGGCTTCAACAACTTTTAGTGCTTCGAGTGGTTGTGTTGGCACCCACCACATGGCCAACAGACAGTTTTCATCGGCCAAATCCCACACAGGAAGGCGGCAGATATCCAGCACACTCATAACCGGATATTTAAAACCGGCACCGCGATTACCATCTGCGGCTTTGTCCCGGTATACCCAGGGTGGATCTGCATAGATTAGTGTGTATTTCTTAGTCATAAACCACCCCACAACATCCTATGCCGCTATAGTCGCCACGGCGAAGGCCGTTACCTTTTGTGATACATTGGTCCCTGCGAACCGCGATCCTTGCACGTTCAACATCACCAGAAGCAACATCCATACACTGAAGCCAAAGGTGAGCGGCAATGCGGAATTGCCCTTTTTTCTCTCTTTCAATCGCGCGTTTTTCGATCTCTATCGCCGCAGGAGTAACGGCGACAATCTTTGACGGACTGCGCATTGAAACCTTATTCATGTGATATTTTTCAAGTCGGCTTAACTTTCTCACTTAATCCAACCCTCTCTGAAAATTAATGCCAGCAGATAAAGCCATGCTGAAACAGAGGCCAGGAATAAGTACCATCCTGACCATTTGCTCCAGTGCCTTAGCAGCGCACTCATGCAGCGTTGCTCACGGGACGATATACACGTTGCTGAACAGGAGGTTTTTTACCCTGGAACTCTGCCGGGCTTGCTGCCTGACGTTCATCAAGCCAACGCTCAACTTCGTCACGGTTCCATGCGCAGCGTTTGTCAGTGATATACCAGCGTTTAGGAAATTCCCCTGCGCGCTCCATACGGTCGATAGTGCTCCATGACAGTGGCACCACCGCCAGGAGTTCCTTCTTACCTAATGCACCTTTCATAAATACCTCTCTTGGTTGCAGTGCGGCGCGTGTGGCGCCGCGGTGGTGGTTACATAGATGTTTCGTTTAATTCTTCCCGACGAACGCTGTAAACGTCGGTGGCTTTTGCCAGCAGTTCGTCATCATCTGAAAGTTTTTGTGCAATGTATTTGTAAGCCTTATCCAGTTCGGAGACAGTGCTGTAATTCATCGCTGCGCTGGTAAAGGCCATCAGCATTTCTTCTGGATCACGGCTATCCGCTTTACGAGTTTGCTCATCAGGCTTTTTCACTGGTTTAGCGTTGATCAGACTGTTCATTCCCGCAGCAGTAGTTGTTTGCGGAGTAATGTCTCGCTCAACGCGCGGTGCCGTTTCCTGTAATTCGTCAGGGGTGTAAACACCGAGAAGCACATCAGGAGCGTGCAGGCGAGCCCATCGTTTCGTGCAAAGATAGGCAAGCTGCTGGCGCGGATCCTGTTCCCACAATGGAGAGTTACGCACTCCGGCTTGCGCCATACTGATGGTAAGCTCACGGGGTTCTGCTTCTCCTTTAAGAACTGCTGACACAGTTACCGTCAGATTCGGTGATTTATCTGTTTTGCCGTTAACATTCGACCAGTCACCGCTCCAGCGATAATTCAGGCGTGTCGCCAGCAGGCTGGAAGAGGATACGACCGCGTTTACCAACTGTGCTTCGTAGCCTAACGTTCCGTTTACCACATGCGTTTTCTGCGCCACGGCGAAAGGGTTCATTCCCCACTGTGCCGCCTGCATGGTCACCGCCAGACAATCGGCAGGTTTGCCTTCAAGATGTTTCGGTACAGTCGCTTTGCTTTGTGACATCAACTCCGCGAAACGCACCAGTTGATTCATGCCCTCCGGGCTGAAGATTGCCGCAGCAGTACCTACAGTTGCGCCTGGTTGTGATGTGATTGCGATATCATTGCTCATACGTACATATCCTGTTTACGTGCCCAGTCAGGGCGTTTAATAATTTCCACTCCGCCCCACTCATCGTTGATGCGGCATTCGTGATAGGTATTCAGATCCCGGCGGAACAGAGCGTGCCCGGCATCGACATCCTGCGCATCCAGCTCGAACACGCGTACCGGATACCGACCACAATCAATGCTTTCGCTTACGGCAAGAAAGAAAAAACCATGCGGCTGACCAGTAACCCTCATTGCTCCTTCGCGGTACATTGCGTCCTGCACGTGGTAGCGGAATTCCTCGATGTGGCGTGCAAAACGGTCCATATCTGCAACCTTTTTCACGTCGACGATCACGTTGTGCTCGTTCAGCCATTTGTCTGGACGAATTCGGCACAACTCACCCGTCTCTTCATCGTTCCAGTACATTGATGCTTCGCAGTAACCAGGTGCTTCCAACATCCAGCGTGCCGCTGGGTGAGCCATTGCGCTATCACGCATCAGCTCCAGTTTCCGCCACTGCTCGTCATCAAGTACCGTAATCCCCATATCCGCCACATCACGAAGAAATGCCTCTTCGTCAGCTTTACCTTGTTTCGTCCGACGATCGAATTTCGGTGAAACAATGAAGCGTTTGTTGAATTCTCCAGGCTCCAGAAGCAGACAGTGCAATGCGGTTCCCATATCCAGTGCAGACTTTTTCTCTTCGTCTTCTGGTGCTGCCTGAACCCATTTAAGAAGCGCCGGATTCTTGGCAACCATGTCCAGTTGCGACTTACTCACGCCGTCCCCGGCGTGGTAGTCTTCGTTGCTGATGTCGAAATAAATTCCCGGCTTCATGCCGCGTCCCTCTGCCCATCAAGCTGATCAGCCAGATCCCAGCGGGCGATAATTGCCATTGCCTCGCGCCGGTAGGAATCCATCAGTTCTTCGAACTCAGGGCTGTCTTTAGCGGCCTCCAGTACTTCCTGGCGAACGCCTTTAACTGTTACAACGTCGAAAGTTGATGCCAGTTGATGAAGCCGGATACTCTCAATCAGTTCAACTTGTCGGTCATATAGCTGTTCTGACAGGCGGTAGTCCTTGTCGAATGCCAGCATGATTTTTTGAAGATTTTTCTGCTGATTAACGTTCATTATCAGCCCTCCCATATCTCGTTATCGTTGGCCACATCGCGAGCTTCTTTGCTGACGAAAGCCCACTTAATGCCTTCCTGTAAGGTGCGGAACTTCCAGCTCATGAATCCGCATGCAGTAACGCAGTACCAACCGTTGATGATTTTCCACTGCATAACTTGTTACCTCGGTCTGTTACCGTTGAGGTAATAATTATGCGTATCTGGTTTGATGTCAATAGATATGAGTTAAAAAAATTACCCATTAGGTAATCGAATAGGCAATAAAAAAGCCGCCAGAAGGCGGCTTACTTACTGAAAAATATGATTTTATTGTTTGTTTTTTTCGTTCTGGTTGATGACAAATTCAATGTAACTTTCGATCTTTGCTTTCTCGGTTTCGGGTAACAATGCGTAGCGCGAGCGATCATAGTTGATGGTTGCAGGGTCGTGCGGGTGAATCAGTAATTCATAGCCGTGACGCCCGAATGCGGATGCAACATTCTCCAGGGTGGAAATGGAAACGCTGACCTCATTGTTTAACAGGCGGCTGATTGTCACCTGGGCGACGCCGGATGCGCGGTGTAGTTTTCCCTGCGTTGAAAGGTCGCGGCTTTCGCTCATCCAGCGTTCCAGGTTGTGAGCCGCCAGCTGACCTATATCACTCGGGCCGACAGGCTGAAAACCCTCCTGAGAAAGCGAGCGATCAATATCAAGCCAGTTACGGGGTTTATTGGCGGCAGCTTCAATTTTTCGTGCAACCTGATCGCCGATAACCTTCTTGCCAAGAGCCCAGCGGTTTACCAGATTTGCCTGAGTTCCAAGTTTTTCTGCCATCCGCGTCTGAACACCATTGAATTCACGGTCGATCAAGTCGTTGAGATTTTGCCTGCGGACGTCCTGGATACTTTTCATTTTCTGGAAAATCGCCTCATATATGAATCAGTAGATGATTCAATTTAAAGCAATATTACCCAACAGGTAAATGCACCTCATAGGTAACTATCCTTGATTTTTGTTACCTTATGGGTGAATATTTATTATCTGAAATAAATATCAGGCAATAGCTATGAGCGATAACGGACATTTCGATTTCAAAAAGCACTGGCTTGCACTTACTCCGGATGAGCGTGAAGCCTTCGCACAGGAAGCCGGAACGACGAGTCACTATATCCAGACTCACTTAACAGGTAAGCGCAAAATGCCAGGTAAAGTATTGATGAATGGGCTTTTTAAAGCCTGTAAAACAAGACAATGGCTGCGCTCAAAAGCAGAACTGGCATACTTCTTCTACTCATGATATCCAGCCACAACCCTCTGTAGACCGCCATCCGGCGGTCTTTTCATATCTATTCGCACCTTAAAGGTAATAAAAAACCAAATCTGGTTGATCAAATTTTCCAATTGTGCAAAATAGCCAATATCAATAACAAAAAGGGGCGGAAAAATTGAAGATAGTAACCAGAATGGAGGCCGCAAAAGCCGGGTTAAATCGCTATTTCACAGGAAAGCGGTGCCGTCACGGCCATCTCTCTGAAAGGTATGTTCTGAACGGAACATGTGTTGAATGTGCAATGAATAGCGCCAACCGCCATCGTAATGAATTTGCTTGTGCACTAAAGAGTGCAAGAGGGGAAACCTATGGCAAGCAGCTGGATTAAGGTTGAAGTTATCACTCCTGATAAACCTGAAATTTTTCAGATAGCAGAAATTCTGGGTATTGATCCAGATGCTGTTCTTGGAAAGCTGGTTCGTATATGGGCATGGGCTGACCAGCAAACAATAGACGGTAACGCTGGCAGCGTTACAAAAGGAGTACTTGATAGACTCGCTTTTATTACAGGATTTGCTGACGCCCTCATTAGCGTCGGATGGCTTGCTTATCATGACGGCAAACTAATTCTTCCAAACTTTGAGCGACACAATGGAGAATCATCGAAAAAACGTGCACTTACGAATAGAAGAGTGGCAGAGCATCGAAAACGAGTAACGCAAAAAGTAACGCCAACAGCGTTACAAAAGGAGTTACCAGAGGAAGAGGAAGAGGAAGATATATATAAAACCCCACACATAGCGCACGTGCGCGAGGGTGCTCCGACCAGTGAAGCGAACAGTACGCCGTTGCAGGTGGCAGAACCTGAATTTCTGGATGGCCTGAGTGAACCCATCGGGAAATTTCCGATGACAGATGGCTGGCTACCGTCGCCAGATTTTCGGCGGCGTGCTGCGCTGTGGGGAACGGCCCTGCCGGAACCGGAATTTACACCTGCTGAACTTGCTGCATTCCGGGATTACTGGATGGCTGAGGGCAAAGTGTTCACGCAGGTTCAGTGGGAACAAAAATTCGCCAGGCACGTAAATCATATCAGGGGAAAATCAAAAAATGCCGGGAAAAGCGATGAGCTTGACTGGAATAACACTGACTGGATAGAAGGGGTGTGGGATGAAATCAACTCCAGAACTTCTCAATGAGTACGATCGCTTACGTGAGCATGGTGTTGCTGTGCATGAAGAGCGGCGTGACAGTAATGGCAAAAAGGAGCAGGTTGCTAGAATTTTCAATGAACTATTTGTCCAGTTACAGGCTGCATTTCCTGCAAGCGTTTCGACCATAAGGGAGCAGAACAAACTTAATGAATTCCGTAAGCAATGGATGCTTGCGTTTCTGGAGAATGGGATCACTACAATGGAACAGGTTAACGCTGGTATGCGCCACGCCCGCGCCAGTGAATCTCCGTTCTGGCCGTCGCCAGGGCAATTCATCAAGTGGTGCAAAGACAGCAAGATGGTTCTTGGCGTCACCATTGACGATGTGATGGCGGAGTTTCACCGGTACAGCAAGGAAAAAAGTTTATATCCTGGTGGTCCCGAAAGATTCCCGTGGCGGCATCCGGTTATGTACTGGGTCGTATGTGATACCCGCCGTGCAATGTATCAGCGCCAGCTTAGCGAGATTGAGGTTGAGAAACACGCGCGCAGGCTGCTCGATGATTGGGCGAAAAAGGTGGCTTCCGGACAGCAGATACCCGATCCGGTGATCAGCATACAGGCAAAGCCAGAGCCCATGAGTACACCTCCGGACACAGGGAGAGACGTTTACCATCCACCAGGGCGAAGTTTCGGGTGCATGCCTAACGCCGCCACCCTTGGGGGAATAACACCGGCGCAGTGGCTGATGGAGGAATACAGGCGGGGAAAGGCGGCAGGATTTATCAAGTAATACCAGCGCGATAGCGCATTTTTTTACGCCTCAATAATTACCTATAAGGTAACAAAATATTCTAAGCTCTATTGATTTCGTGTCTTATGTGGTTTTTAATTACCTTAGAGGTAAATCATGAGAAAACAGATACAGGCTCTTGGTCGACTCAAAACAGGCCAGATGAACAAAACAGAATCTGCGTATTGCCAGCACCTTGAGCAGCGTAAACGTGCAGGGGAAATCGCCTGGTATCGATTCGAGGGTATTAAGCTGCGGTTAGCTGACAACACGTTCTATACGCCCGATTTCGCTGTGATGCTCGCCACCGGAGAGATGGAACTGCACGAAGTGAAAGGGGGATTCTGGACCGACGACGCCAGGGTGAAAACCAAAGTAGCCGCAGATCAGTATCCGTTCCGAATCATCGGGGTAACGGTTAAACCAAAGAAAGTAGGTGGCGGCTGGAACATCGAAGAGTTCTGAATCGACGATCTTTTTAGTTATCAATGTAATCAATAAGTTATGTGGATAAGCGAGGGTAAAGATGGAAAGTAATATCAAAGTGTTAGTTGCCGCCGGGCATGAGATGGCTTCGGAAATGAAAGCAGAATGTGGTGCCGTTGATATGCGCAGTGTGGCAAAGCTGATCAGCGATTTGGCAACGCAACTGGAAGTGCAACTGGTGCGTGCTAATGCGCTGGCCGAAGACCACCAGAGAGCGACTGAGTCAATTAAGCAGGCTGATTCGGCTGTTAAGTTGGCGCACGAGAAGTTTTCGGTGCTGGCGGCGGAGAATGAGCTGGCTCGTAAGGCAGTTCAGGCATTCTGCGATGTTGTTGGCGACAACACCGAGGTTATCGCTGAGGTGGTTGGGCGAGATGGCGTTCTGGTTATTTTGGAGGCCATGAAGGCAACAGGAAATATGCCAGCCACCGATGCTTTCCTGGCTGAAGTCCGGGCGCAGGGGGTGGATGCTGCTATAGAAGCTGCAAAAAATCTGGTGGTCCAAGAATATGAGTATAAGGATTTCAAAGCGGCGCAGAGTGATTGCTGTATGCACCCTGGTTCAGACCTGGTAGGGAAGGTTGAAATGACTGAGTGGTTAGTTGACTTTGCTGCCCAGCTTCGCAAAGGAGGCAACCAGTGAGCGAAATTAATTACCAGGCACTGCGTGAGGCGGCACAGAACGCGAAAAATTTAGGTGGGATTAAGAATTACAAGCGAGGCGAGCAAGCTGTTGCCGAATTTAAGTCCTTGATAACGCCACATATTGTGCTGGCGCTTCTGGAAGAACGGGAAAGAAACCAGCAATACATCAAACGCCGCGACCAGGAGAACGAGGATATTGCGCTTACGGTTGGGAGGCTGCGCGTTGAGCTGGAAGGCAAAGACAGCAAAATAGCCAATCTTACCGCCGAACGCGATGCTCTTCGTGAAGGTGAGATGGGCGACGCTAGGCATAGCAACACACGGGCCGCAGCTGATATCTACTTCCAACTGGTCGAGGAATGCGAAATTCCTGCTGGCGGATCTCTGGTCGAGTACGTTGACGATATGCGCGAGAAGCTGGAAGCCGCAGAGAAGCGGATTGCTGAACTGGAGATGCTGGCGTTCAATCCTGCACTTCTGGATGTGATATCAGAACGTCAGCGGCAGAGGGCTGTTGAGGGTTGGACATCGGAGCATGACGACGCCTATCAAAACGGTGAGCTGGCAGATGCTGCAGCTTGCTATGCGATTAGCGCACACAATCAAGGCTTCTCAACGCCAGCGCATTGGCCGTGGGCTCCTGATTGGTGGAAGCAATCTGGGCCGCGTCGTGACCTTGTGAAAGCTGGCGCACTTATTCTGGCCGAAATTGAACGCATAGACCGCCAGGAGGCCGCGCAATGAGCAACATCGACAAACGCGCAACAGAGATGCTGATTGAAAACGGAGTGCTGGTTGCCGACACGCTGAGGAGTTTGGCTGATAACGAAATCGACTCCGATTACTTTGCTATTTGCCACACCAACGAAAACGGAACTGAAATTGAATGCGAGCTGGCAATTACAGATTACGCACGCCAAGCGGCTGGAACCGTTGATGATCTGGTAAATGCGCTGGAAGTCGCAGAGAAGCGCATTGCAGAACTGGAAGCGCGGGAAATATCGCTCCCAGAACGTAGCAGCATGCTTCATCGAACAGATTTTCACGAGGATTACCAAACGGTAATGGCATACAAAGTTTCTGAAGTCATCGATGCAATCCTCGCCGCTGGCATTCGCATCAAAGGAGAGTGAGATGAACGGACAAATATCAATTATTCGCCCTGGCGCTTGTGACGAAGAGATAAGGCTGATTATCCGCCTTGCGATGGGTAGAACAATAACTGCTCTCATTACTCCAGAAAATCTCGCATTAGCATTAACCGGAAAGTCAGACCTGCCAGTAGAGCTAAAGCTGCGAAATGTTGAGATTAAGGTGAAATAGCTATGACCACTATTACCAAAGAGCGACTGCTGACAATCAAGCAGTGGCGCGAAACATACGGACCTGGTAGCAACGTTGTACTGCCAGCAGAAGAAGCGGAAGAACTGGCACGAATTGCTCTGGCATCGCTGGAAGTCGAGCCGATAGGTTTCCGTTGCAGGCGCAATGATAACCTTGGTGATTGGAGTTACGTATATCATCGAGAGCCAGATGATTTTGAGCGCAAACATTTAGTGATAGAGGGCATTTACGCCGCCCCTCCAGCGCCAGTAGTACCGGAAGAAAAACCAATGCCTAATCCTCTTAGCATGTACGCGGTTGATGCTGTTGCCGCTATTGCAGAGGTGAGAGGCTGGAACGCCTGCCGTGCCGCTATGCTTCAGGGAAAAGGAGAGTGATATGACTACTATAACCGATAAGAAACAGTATCCAGGCGAGCAATATCTTAATGAGCTGATCACCAACATAGAGTTTGCCGCAAGGGCACCAGTTGAAGTCGTGAGAGCGATGGCAGCAGAGCTACAGAATCGGCGCGAAGCTGATAGTGCAGAACCTGTAAGCCAAACTTACAAGTTGCCAGTTAATACACCTTGCCAAGATGCGCCAGCCCATATCTGGCTGCAAACGGCTGGAGTATGGCCAGAAGATGGCGAGTTAAGCGAATTAACGTGGTGCAGCCACAATCAGCACCATGATGACACGCTATATGTTCGAGCTGACCTTGTGAATGGCAACTATCCGGTAACTCCGGATGGTTGGATAAGCTGTAGTGAGCGAATGCCGAAAGAAACGGGTGACATTATTGTTGTTTCGGATGGCATTGTAATGTCCGGGATTTCTTATTCTCGTCGTGACGGGTTCTATATAGCCGCATTGGAGTACGACGACGATGAGCCAATTGGCGGTGTAACTCACTGGATGCCGCTACCGGAACCGCCGCAGGAGGTTAACCGTGGCTAACCTGCAACTTGCCGTTAAAGGTGAATACTTCGATGCCATGATTCGCGGAGAGAAAACGGAAGAGTATCGCCTGTGTAATGACTACTGGAATAAGCGAATTATGTTCCGGGAGTATGACCGCCTGATTATCACAAAGGGATATCCGAAGCGCGACGATTCCAGCCGTAGAATTGATGTTCCGTATGACGGATATGAAATAAAGACAATCACACATCCCCACTTCGGCGATAAACCGGTAAAGGTGTACGCGATAAAGGTGAATATTGATGGCTAAATCAGCAGCAGAGCGCAAAGCCGCTCAGAGAGCCAGACAAGCTGCATCTGGTGTGCGTAAGCTGGAAATTGTGCTTGATGCTCAGGAAATTGAAATGCTGGAGCGTAACTGTGCCACGCGTCGCCCCGGGCGTGCGCCTTACGAATTTGGTGAGTATATAGCGTTACTGATCCGCCAGGATGATGCACGCGTGCGCGGGCGTATAAAATCGATCAGCAGAAAATGTTGCGGTAAGTGCGGCGAGAGAGTTCCAGTTAATTCATGCCCGTGTAATGGTGACTCGCAATGCTGGGTGACTAAAGGCTGGCATGAAACGAAATTAATAGTGTGACATGTCACGAGTAGATTATGCATGATGAATTTGATGGGGTTTGAATACTGCCGCCAACTATGGCGGCTTTATTTTGCATGGTACTATTACCACAACGGTAACTATTACCACGGTGGTTATGATGCCTGCTGAACCTAAAACCTATAAACGCAAATCAACGCAATTTAAGCCACTAACAGCAATGCAGGAGGCTTATTGCCAGTCATACATCAAAACGCCTGAAAACCAGACTCAGGCAGCGATTAACGCAGGATTCTCCCCAAATACAGCGGCAGTTAAAGCTAGTGTCATGATGCGCGATGAACGCATTCAAAAACGGATTGCCGAGTTGATGGAGGAGCGCAACAAACGAATGCGCGTCAGTGCTGATTACGTTCTCATGCGCCTGGTGGAGATCGACCAGATGGACGTGATCGACATCCTCAACGACGATGGGAGCCTTAAACCAATCCGTGAGTGGCCGAAAATCTGGCGCACTACGCTTAGTGGCTTTGATCTGTCATCGACCATCATGAACATGAACGAGGATTCGATAGAGACAATCCTCAAAAAAATTAAATGGCCTGACAAGGTGAAGAACCTTGAGCTGATTGGTAAGCATGTTGATGTCAACGCGTTCAAAGAACGTCTGGATGTTAATGTGAATGTGACAATTGCTGATCGCATAGCAGCAGCCAGGAAGCGACTCAAAGAACGTCAGGATGGTAATCAGTGACAGATACAGCGTTATCTCCTGAAGAGCAGTTGATCGAGGATATTGCAGGGTTCACTCACGATCCGCTTGGCTATGCCCTCTATGCGTTCCCGTGGGGGGAAGAGGGTACTGAACTGGCACATGCCACCGGTCCACGTCAGTGGCAGGCCGATGCGTTCCGAGAGATACGTGATCACCTGCAGAATCCAGAGACGCGCTATCAGCCGCTTATGCTGGCACGCGCTTCTGGTCACGGTATTGGTAAATCCGCATTCATCTCAATGCTGATCAACTGGGGCATGTCCACTTGCGAGGATTGTAAGGTCGTGGTGACCGCCAACACCGACAACCAGCTACGAACGAAGACCTGGCCGGAAATTATCAAGTGGTCGAACCTTGCTATCACGAAAGACTGGTTTACCTGTACCGCTACTGCGATGTACAGCAATGATCCTGGGCACGACAAGCGGTGGCGAGCTGACGCAATCCCCTGGTCTGAGCACAACACTGAGGCATTCGCCGGACTACACAACGAGCGCAAACGCATCATCGTGGTATTCGATGAAGCGTCGAACATTGCGGATCTGGTGTGGGAAGTTGCTGAGGGTGCGCTTACGGACGAAGACACTGAGATTATCTGGGTGGCGTTCGGAAACCCGACGCGTAATACCGGACGTTTCCGTGAATGTTTCCGCAAGTATAAACACCGCTGGAAAACTGCGCAGATTGACAGTCGGACGGTGGAAGGTACCAACAAACAGCAGTTGCAGAAATGGGTTGATGACTACGGGGAAGACAGCGACTTCGTTAAAATCCGTGTGCGTGGCATATTCCCTGATGCATCTGAATTGCAGTTTATCCCTACCGGTCTTACTGACGAGGCAATGAAACGGGTGGTAACCGCTGCGCAGGTTGCACATGCTCCGGTGATAATCGGCGTTGACCCGGCATACTCCGGCGTTGATGACGCTGTGATATACCTGCGGCAGGGGCTACACAGTAAGGTGCTGTGGACTGGCAACAAGACCACTGACGATCTGATAATGGCGAAGCGTATCGCTGACTTTGAAGACCAGTACCAGGCTGACGCAGTGTTCATCGACTTCGGTTACGGAACTGGTCTGAAGTCAATCGGTGACGGCTGGGGTCGTACATGGCAACTTGTTCCGTTTGGTGGTGCGTCTACTGACCCGCAGATGCTCAACAAGCGTGGGGAGATGTTCAACTCATGCAAGACATGGCTGAGGCTTGGCGGCATGCTTGATGACCAGGAAACAGCGGACGACCTGTCGGCGGCAGAGTACAAAGTTCGAGTGGACGGTAAAATCGTTATCGAACCGAAGGAAGATATCAAGGAGCGGCTTGGGCGTTCTCCTGGTAAAGGCGATGCGCTACTGCTGACGTTTGCGTTCCCGGTAGCCAAGAAAACTAATGACCCACGGCAGCAGCAGGGCAGGGCTATAACAGACTATGACCCATTTGAATGATTTTTACTTTTGTGTTTTTGATTTTCTTTGATAGGTGGAATTTAAATCACCATTTATATTTACTAGAGGATTATTCAATAATGTACTGATTTCTGGATTGTTAATTCCAGTAACGCCAAGTTTCTTTACGGACTCATTAAAGTCTTGTAATGATTTTAGACCTGCAAGCCCATTAGCAATTGTATTATTTGTTGCCAAAGGAATGTTTTTCTTATAGGACTCATATTCGTTTTTTAAATTTTTGTGAGTTTTTTCTAGATTTTCTAGTTTAGATGTTGTTTCATCAATAACCTTAGATAATTCTAAAATACGAGCTTGTGCTGCGCGCAGTTCTGTCTCCCTCTCTTTCAATTCAGATGTGAGTTGTCCCATTCTGTCTTTTGAAAGAATTATTTCCTCTTTCATGTCTTGAATGTTTTTTTCAGCGCCTGTTTTTACTTTTTCGTAAGTAATGTCTTTTTTAGCCAGCAATCTCTGTAGCCGTGTTTCACGTTGTATTTTTCTTGCCTTCCGGTGGTTTTCGATTGAGTCATTATTATCAAGAGGCTTTGCTTGCCATACGTTAATGATATTGTTTACCCATGGTAATAGGCAGCAGATAGTAATTACAGATAAGCATGGATAAAACATAACAGTTTTCCATGTGCTGTTATCTGAGATGTATGAAATTTTATCTATTATATTTGATTTGCTAAAAAATAGATAAAGAAGTGATTTCCAGTTGAAGGCGCACCAAGACATAACAAAAGCACCAAGCACAGGGTTTTTAGCTCGATGCACGGCAGTATTGGCAGTAGATGAAAACAGCTCTTTGAACGATTCGAACATACTAATTACCTTAAAGTTTTTCATGATTATACCTTTAAGGTAATTTGTGGTCATCAGGCAAAAAAATGCCCGGACGAACCGGGCGAACTGGAAGCAATGAGTTATGCCTTCCGTGGCTGTACTGGTTTACAGCATGAAGTCATCGCAATGGCGTCCTGCTGTAAAAAGGGCGGTGATAGTCCTTCAAGGGAAACCATCACCGCCAAGCACCTGGAACTTCTGGCATCACGGTCCTTAGGCGTGATTCTGGCGTGGCATGCAGTATTCGAACCTGCGACCAACCGCTTAGAAGGCGGTTGCTCTGTCCAACTGAGCTAATGCCACAACGCTGAGAGCACTTAGCCTGTTAAGGCGCCACACTTTGTCGCGGCTCCATAAATGCTCTCATCGTTGTACCCTCGTCTCTTCCGAGGCGTCACACCGAATCGCCGGGATGGTGAATCCCCGTGCGCGGAATAAAACCGCTCGACTTGCACATTCCGGCTACCTGGTTCGTTTGCCCGAGCAAGGGAGGGTGCCCCTTAAACGTATCCAGACCGCTATCGGCGCATGTGCCATACACCGTACTGCTCAAAATAAAAGCTCACCCCACCTGTTCAATTTAACGACAAGCCAGTCAGGTTAATAACCGGAATGAACTCTTTGCTTACCTGAAAGGTAATAATTAGTGCGTTAAATGTCAAGTATCTACGATAAATAAATCATATGTGGTTAAATTGGTAATAATTTAATTGCGTACGGAGTCATTGATATGTGCATGGGTAGCTCACCATCAGTGCCTGCAACACCAGAAGTTCAGGCAGCACCACAGGAGCAGGATGCCGCCGTTGTTGATGCCCGCGACGAAGAAACTCGTCGCCGTCGCGCTGCTGCTGGTCGTAGTTCTACGCTGCTTACCGGTTCTCAGGGCGACACATCAACCGCTAATACCAGCGGTAAAACGCTGCTTGGTCAGTAACCGGAGTCATTGAAATGGCGGAAACAACTAAAGAGCGATTGAACAAACAGTTCGCACAACTTGAAAGCGAGCGTCAGTCGTTCGAGCCGCACTGGCGCGAGTTGAGTGATTACATCAACCCGCGTGGTTCCCGCTTTCTGACTTCTGAGGTCAACCGTAACGATCGACGCAATACACGTATTATTGATTCGACCGGGACTATGGCAGCGCGCACTCTCGCCAGCGGCATGATGTCAGGCATCACAAGCCCCGCGCGTCCGTGGTTTCGCCTGGCTACGCCAGATCCTGAAATGATGGATTATGGCCCTGTTAAGTTGTGGCTTGAGGCGGTGCAGAACCGCATGAACGATATGTTCAATAATTCGAATCTCTATCAGTCGCTGCCGCAGTTATACGGAAGCCTCGGCACATACAGCACTGGTGCAATGGCAGTGCTGGAGGATGACGAGGACATCATTCGCACAATGCCATTCCCGATAGGCAGTTACTACCTGGCTAACTCACCTCGTGGCAGTGTGGACACCTGTTTTCGCAAGTTCTCTATGACTGTTCGTCAGCTTGTTCAGGAGTTCGGGCTAAATAACGTCAGCGAATCCGTAAAAAGCATGTGGGAAAGCGGAACCTACGAGAAGTGGATTGAAGTGATGCATTCGGTTTACCCGAACATTGACCGCGATACATCGAAGCTGGATAGCAAGAACAAGCCATTCAAATCGGTTTATTACGAGGTTGGTGGCGATAACGACAAGTTGTTGCGTGAGTCCGGATTCGATGAGTTTCCAATTATGGCTCCGCGCTGGGAAGTTAACGGCGAAGATGTTTATGGATCATCATGCCCGGGTATGCTGGCGCTTGGACCTGTTAAGGCATTGCAGCTTCTCCAGCAGCGCAAGTCGCAGTTGATTGATAAAGCCACCAATCCGCCGATGGTTGCTCCGACTTCCCTCAAGAATCAGCGTGCCTCCCTTCTTCCTGGCGACATCACGTATATCGATCAGATTACTGGTCAGGATGGTTTCAGGCCTGCTTATCTGGTTAACCCCAGTACAGCAGATTTGGTGGCAGACATTCAGGACACCCGTCAAATCATTAACAGCGCCTACTTTGTCGATCTGTTCATGATGTTGCAGAACATCAATACCCGCTCGATGCCTGTTGAAGCGGTGATCGAAATGAAAGAAGAAAAACTTCTGATGTTGGGGCCGGTTCTGGAGCGTCTGAACGACGAATGTCTTAATCCTCTCATTGATCGCGCTTTCTCGATGATGGTGCGTAAAAACATGCTGCCGCCACCGCCTGACGCGATGGAAGGTATGCCCCTGAAGGTCGAATACATTTCCGTCATGGCTCAGGCGCAGAAGTCTATCGGCCTGTCCAGTCTGGCGTCTACGGTCAACTTCATTGGTCAACTTGCGCAAGCGAAACCAGAAGCTCTCGACAAACTCAACGTTGATCAGGCGATCGATGCATTCGCTGATATGTCCGGAGTGTCTCCAACCGTCATTGTTCCGCAGGAACAGGTTGAGCAGGCTCGCCAGCAACGGGCACAGCAACAACAGCAGCAACAAATGATGGCGATGGGGATGGCGGCGGCACAGGGTGCCAAGACGCTAAGCGAAGCTAAAACTTCGGATCCGAGTGTTTTGTCAGCTATGGCGAATGCAGTTAGTGGTCAGGGTGGGCAATCACAATGACAGATTACGAAGACGATCAACTGAAAGAAGAAAACGCCCGTAAGCAACGTGACATGGCACAGCGTGAAATTGATGACATTTGCTTTGTCATGAGCAGTGAACAGGGGCGTCGCGTTGTCTGGTCGGTGCTGGAGAAAGGCCGTGTGTTTTCCGCTATCTCACCGATAGACGCTATGGCAATGGCATTTAATGAGGGGCAACGCAATCTGGCGCTGGAACTGTTTCAGCGCGTTATGGCGCATTGCCCTGAACAGTATTTGAAGATGGCCAAAGAGGCCAGTGAACAGGAGTGATCATGAATTTATTTGAGCGTTTGCTGTATCGCCGTCTTTGCAATGAGCAACCAGTCGATGGTGGAGCAGCTCCGGCTGCGTCAGAACCGTCAGCGCCTGCAGGTGATAACCCTGCTCCAGTTGGTGATCCATCACAACAGGAAGGTGATAAGCCACAACCTGTTGCTGATGGCGATAAACCTGCTGATGACAAAAAGCCTGAAAACGATAAGCAGGATGAAAAAAAGGACGGCGATAAACCAGAGGGTGCGCCAGAAAAGTACGAGTTTCAGGCTGCCGAAGGCGTAGAGCTGGATACAGAAGCGTTGAAGGAATTCGAGCCGGTGGCGCGAGAACTAAACCTGACCAACGAGCAAGCGCAAAAGCTGGTTGATGCTTATCCGAAGATTCTGGCAGGTGTTCAGCAGCGCCAGGCAGAAGCCTGGCAGAAAACAACCGAGCAGTGGGCTGCGGATGTAAAAGCCGACAAAGAAATCGGTGGCGACAAGTTGATTTCTAACCTTAGCGCCGCACAGCGTGCGCTTGACCAGTTCGGGACACCTGAACTCAAAGAATATCTGAACACCACCGGGCTGGGTAATCACCCTGATCTGGTCAAAACGTTCGTGAAAATCGGAAAGGCGATGTCTGAAGATGGCATGGTCACCGGTGGTAATGAAGGCCAGCGTAGTGCGGCCGAAGTGCTCTATGGCAAATAAGAGAGGAAATGACAATGGCTGTTAAAGGCTTAACTGCGCTAACGCTGGCTGACTGGGGTAAGCGCGTCGATCCAAACGGGAAAGTCGATAAGATTATCGAGCTTCTCGGTCAAACTAACCCGATCCTTCAGGATATGCCTTTTGTCGAAGGGAACCTTCCTACCGGACACCGAACCACCATTCGTTCTGGTTTACCTTCAGCTACCTGGCGTTTGCTGAACTATGGCGTACAGCCAAGCAAATCAACCACAGTGCAGGTAACCGATTCCGTTGGCATGCTGGAAACCTATGCGGAAGTCGATAAGTCACTGGCTGATCTGAACGGCAATACCGCCGAATTCCGCCTTTCTGAAGACCGCGCATTTATTGAAGCGATGAATCAGCAGATGGCGCAGACGCTGTTTTATGGTGATTCCAGCGTTAACCCTCAGCAGTTTATGGGACTGTCCTCCCGCTATTCCAGCCTGTCTGCGGGTAATGCTCAGAACATCATTGATGCTGGTGGCACGGGTACAGATAACACCTCAATCTGGTTAGTGGTGTGGGGCGAAAACACCGTGCATGGCATCTTCCCGAAAGGGCAGAAGGCTGGCATCCAGATGGAAGATAAAGGCCAGGTGACACTGGAAGATGCTAATGGCGGCAAGTACGAAGGCTATCGCACCCATTACAAATGGGATAACGGACTTGCTCTGCGTGACTGGCGTTATGTTGTTCGCATTGCAAACATCGATGTCAGCAATCTTTCAGAACCATCCTCTGCCGCAAATATTGCGAAGTTGATGGTTAAAGCACTACATCGCATTCCAAACCGTGGCATGGGCCGCCCGGTGTTCTACATGAACCGCACTGTAGGCCAGGCTCTTGATCTGCAGTCTCTGGAGAAAACATCTCTGGCTATCAGCGTAAAAGAGACAGAAGGCGAGTGGTGGACTTCATTCCGTGGTGTACCAATCCGTGAAACTGATGCGCTTCTGGAAACAGAAGCCCGCGTGGTGTAACGCCTGTTATTAACCTGTGGGTCGTAACAGACCCACTAATGGAGAAAGAAGATGATCACCGACAAACTGTTGATGTTCTCCGAAGCACAGGCGGTAACTGATACCGCGGCTTCTACTGACGTAATCGATCTCGGTCCAATTGACGGAAAACGTCGTGATATCGGCGTTGGTTACCCGCTTGAGTTTTGGGCGCTGGTTAACACAGCCGCCGCGGCAAGCGGTGATGCAACTGTAAACATCCAGTTGCAGACGAGTGAAAATAACAGCTCATGGACCACTATTTATGATAGTGGCGCACTGGCAAAGACCGCCCTGACAGCAGGTAAACGAGTTGTTTCTGCAAAGGTGCCTGCCGGTGTTCAGCGATATCTGCGTGTTAACTACTCCGTCGCAACTGGCCCACTAACGGCTGGCGAATTCACTGCTGGTATCAGTCTTGATGTTGATGCCAATACGCCGTATCCGATCCGCTCAAAAGTAACTGGTTAAGGTGATATCGATGTCAGGTGAGAAACCAAGATACCTCGTTCTGCGCCTCTCTCATATCCATAACACTCTGTGGCCGGAGGGGGCAGAAATCGAATACGAAGGTGAGCCTGGTAGCGCACTGGAACCTGTTAACGATGCAGCCAGACAGGCAAAAGCAAAAGTTGCAGGAAAGGTGTCAATGGCAGCAACCAGCACCAAAATCATCAACGATGTGTCAGATGATGGTGAACTGGATAAGCTCCGTGAAGAGTACGAATTGCTCTTTAACGAGAAGCCACACCATAACGCTAAAGCCGAAACGCTCCGCGAGAAGATCGCAGATAAGCGTAAAGAACTAGGCGTGTAAGCCTCGCGAATCCGACAAGGGGCTTCGGCCCCTTTATTGCAGGAGTGTATATGGAACTCGTAAACCTCAAAACCGGCACTGACAGCTACCAGGATGAGAGCGGAGAAACCAGAACTCGCGATGAATACCCGTGGGGGCTGTGCATCACTCTTAATAACGACACATTGAATAAGCTGAAGGCTCAACCTCAGGGCGTCGGAACAGAAGTGATGATAACTGCAAAAGCTGTTATTCGAGGCCTGTCTGCCAGAGAAACTGACGATGGTGTTAATCGCAGCGCCGATCTGCAGATCACTGATATGGCGATCGCTCCTGTTTCCGGTGATGTAGAAAAATCAGCGGCTGAAACCCTCTACGGTAACGGGGGTGAGTGATGGCCTCTGTAGTAGAGATCTGTAATCGTGCGCTGTCCAATATTGGCAACAGCCGCAGCATTAACAGCCTGACGGAAGCCAGCAAGGAAGCAGGGGAATGTTCGCTGCACTTTGAGGCCTGCCGTGATGCTGTGCTTTCTGATTTTGACTGGAACTTTGCTACCAAACGCGTGGCGCTTGCAGATACGAACAATCCACCGCCTGACTGGGAATATGCGTACCAGTACCCGTCCGATTGTCTGCGCATTACTGAAATTATGCTTCCTGGTGTACGCAATCCAACAGCAGCAATGCGCGTTCAGTACGAAGTTGGTGCAGACACCAACGGAACAGGAAAGTTGATCTACACAGACCAGCCGCAGGCATGGCTCAAGTATGTCTCTCGCGTTTCAGATGTGAACATGTTTGATGCCATTTTTATGGAGGCGTTGGCCTGGCGTCTTGCGGCAGCTATTAACATGGCGCTGACTGGGAATGCAGACCTCGGTACGTTTGCCCTCAATATGTACAATCGCGTGATTCTTAGTGCTGGCTCGCATAGCCAGAATGAATCACAGGAACCACAGCCACCGGTTGATGAGTTTACCATTGCGAGGTTGTCCTGATGGCTATCAGTTGGATCCAGCCCAGCTTTGCCGGTGGTGAGATTGGACCGTCGTTGTACGGGCGTATTGACATGGCGAAGTACCAGGTGGCATTGCGCAAGTGCGATAACTTTATCGTGCGGCAGTATGGCGGCGTTGAGAATCGACCTGGTACGCGTTTTGTCGGTGCCGCCAAATACCCAAATCGGAAATGCCGCCTGATCCCGTTCCAGTTCTCGACGGTTCAGACCTATGCTCTGGAGTTCGGACACCAGTACATGCGCGTTATCAAAGATGGTGCGTTGGTGCTGAACAGCAGCAATGTTATTTATGAAATTGCCACGCCATATACTGAAGCCGATCTGTTCCGAATTAAATTCACGCAAAGCGCCGACGTGCTTACGCTGGTTCATCCGGCATACCCGCCGAAAGAGTTGCGTCGCTATGCGCATGACAACTGGCAACTGGTTGATGTGGTAACGAAGAACGGGCCATTTGAAGATATCAATATTGACGAGTCAGTGACGGTTTATGCCAGCGCCAGCACCGGGACAATTACGTTAACGGCAAGCGCCTCTATTTTTGGCGCGGAGCAGGTAGGCAAATTGTTCTATCTGGAACAGCCTGCAGTGGATTCTGTGCCGGTATGGGAAACCAGTAAGAGTACGTCGATTGGCGATATTCGCCGTGCAGACAGTAACTACTATCGCGCCGTTACAGCAGGCAAAACAGGTACTTTGCGCCCTTCGCATACAGAAGGCACATCATGGGATGGCTGGGGCGGATCCGGTGATGATGATACTGGCATTGAGTGGGAGTATCTGCACAGTGGTTTTGGCATTGCCAGTATAACTGCTGTAAATGGCACTACTGCAACTGCTGAGGTGATTTCCTATATCCCTTCGCAGGTCGTTGGCGAGGATAATGCCAGCTATAAATGGGCTAAATATGCCTGGAACAGTGTTAATGGTTATCCTGGCACTGTTGTTTATTATCAACAGCGTCTTTACTTCGCCGCATCGACTGCGTTCCCTCAGACTATCTGGGCCAGCCGTACCGGGGATTATAAGGATTTTGGCAAAAGCAATCCTACGCAGGATGACGACAGAATTATCTACACCTATGCCGGGCGTCAGGTTAATGAGATCCGCCACCTGATTGATGTTGGTTCTCTGGTGGCGCTGACTTCCGGAGGTGAGTACGTCATCACCGGCGACCAGAACAAAGTGTTAACCCCATCATCATTTGCATTCAGCTCTCAGGGATCAAATGGCTCGAGCAATGTCCCACCAATTGCCGTGGCGAATATTGCTCTGTTCGTCCAGGAGAAAGGCAGTGTTGTCCGTGATCTGGCCTACTCATTCGATGTTGACGGCTATCAGGGGAACGACCTTACTATCCTTGCCAATCATCTTTTTCAGAAGCACAGCATTGTTGACTGGTGCTTCTCGATTGTCCCTTACTCCAGTGCCTTCTGCATTCGTGATGACGGTAAATTACTGGTGATGACCTATTTGCGTGATCAGCAGGTTTTTGCATGGGCACCACAATCCAGTACCGGAAAATATGAAAGCACATGCAGTATCAGCGAAGGCAATGAAGATGCGGTGTATTTCGTCGTTAACAGAACCGTTAACGGGCAAACAGTGAGATACATCGAGAGACTGTCCAGCCGTTTATTTACCAGCGATGAAGATGCTTTCTTTGTTGATTCTGGCCTTAGCTATGATGGAAGAAATACGTCTGACAGAACGATGACCATCACTGGTGGTTCTGGCGAATGGGATTACCGCGCGGAATATACAATCAGTGTTTCTGGTGGTGCGTACTTCACCAGTAGTGATGTCGGTGCGCAACTACAGTTCCCTTATACCGGAACTGCTCCTGATACTGGCGATGAAGTGTCAAAAGAATTACGTTGCGACATTATTTCTGTAACCAGCAATACCGCTGTAGTGGTTCGTGCTAACAGGAACGTCCCGCCATCCCTCAGGAATGTGGCCACCACGAACTGGCAGATGGCGCGCCGGACATTTGGAGGCCTGTCTCATCTTGAAGGCCAGACCGTAAACATTCTCTCTGATGCGAACGTGGAACCACAGAAAGTGGTTTCCGGAGGTGCCGTCACGCTGGAATCTCCGGGGGCTGTAGTGCACATCGGCCTGCCAATAACTGCTGAATTCGAAACACTGGATATCAACATTAACGGACAGGAAACGCTGCTGGACAAAAAACAGGTGATCCCCTCCGTTACTCTGGTTGTGAATGCCAGTCGCGGCATCTGGGCGACTACGCCCGGCGGTAAATGGTACGAATATCCACAGCGTGAATTCGAGTTCTACGATGATCCTGTTGATGATGCTACCGGAAAAGTAGAAGTGAAACTGGACAGTAACTGGGGCAAAAACGGGCGTGTAAAAATCCGTCAGCTTGACCCGTTGCCGCTGTCTGTTCTTGCCGTTATTCCTCGCCTTACTGTTGGGGGATTCTGATGATCGATGTTCAAATTATTCCCGCTACCGAAGAGCATCTTCAGATGATTTTGCCGGATGTTCGTCAGGCTGATATTGACGAACTGTATGCGGTATCGCTGATGACTACCGAAGATGCGCTGCGCGTTGGTCTTCGCACTGCGACTATGGCCTGGTCAGGGTTCGCGAACGGAGAACTGGTAACCATGTTTGGCGTATCTCCGGCGTCAATGATTGGTGGCAATGGTACGCCCTGGCTGGTCGGAACCAGCCGTATCGAAAAATATCAGAAGACATTTCTTCGCCACTGCCGCCCTGTATTGCAGCAGATGCTGGCAGTTTATCCGCGCCTGGAAAACTATGTCGACGAGCGAAACCATGTTGCCAAAGCATGGCTGCACTGGCTTGGATTCAGGCTTGAAGAAGCCGCGCCTTATGGTGCTCTTGGTCTTAATTTCCACAGATTTCACATGGAGAGAAAATAATGTGCGATCCGGTTATTGCTGGTGGCGCAATGCTCGCCATGAGTGGCATTCAGGCATACACCCAGTACCAACAGGGAAAGTATGCCTCGAAGGTTGCAGAAGCGAACGCAGATATAGCCACAGCTCAGGCAAATGATGCAATAAACAGAGGTAACGCTGAAGCTGAGCAACGGCGCAGAGAGACCCGACAGCGGCTTGGTACACAGGCGGCGACAATGGGGGCTACCGGCGCTGATTTATCTACAGGTAACGCGCTGGATATATTTGGCGACACTGCCCAGTTTGGCGCTCTTGATTCTCTGACGACGGTGAATAACGCGCAACGCGAGGCTTACGGTTATCAGGTTCAGGCTGCCAACTATAAAGCAGAAGCCAGTTCAGCCCGTAAACAGGGGAATGTGGGAGCAGCAACAACATTGCTCACTGCGCCTCTGAAGGCATACGGTGCGTACCAGATGTTTGGTGGGACGTGGAGTCCGTTTACTCAAAGCACCCCTGCGCCAATCGGGGCAGCAGCAGGAACCAGATTACCCGGAGGATTATAATGCCAGTCGTACCAACAGTATCCGGCCGTCAGGTTCAGAGCCGTGGAGTTCAGTCAGCAGGCTTGCAGACGTTTTCTCAGCCAGGTATTGGTGATGCTTTTGTTCGGGCAGGGACAGAGGCAATTGATGTTTTTGGTCAGGCAAAACAGCGTGCCAATATCGCTCTGGCTCAGGAGGCATCTCTTAACCTCAGTCAGATAAGCAGTGATCTGCTGAATAATCCTGAAACAGGATTGCTTAACCTGAAAGGGAAAAATGCTATTGGAAAAGGTCAGGAGTATACGCAGCAGTTTGATGCTCAGGTCGAACAACTGGCTATGTCGCTGCCGGATGAACAGGCTCGTAATGCTTTCATGCAGCAGGCGCAGCAGCAGCGCATTCAGTTCACTACGCAGGCCGGGAGGTACGAAATAGGACAGGTTCGCCAGTATGAGGCGGATATGCAGGATGCGACACTAAAAAACCTATCGATGCAGTTCCGTAACCCGACAATGGCAAACCAGGCAGGATTGAAGGCATATCATAGCATCATCGCTTACGGCGAAGCCCACGGCCAGAGTCAGGAAGAGATCGAACAGAACTGGGTTTCGTGGCGCGAGAATGCCGCGAACGGTGCGGCGGAGGCGTGGTATGTGCCGATGTATCAACAGATGATGGGTCCGAACGGCAAGATTGAGGTAACCGATACACCGAGTGAGGCGCAGTTATTCTCTGCAATAATCTGGCAGGAGAGTGGCGGAAATCAGTACGGAAAGGACGGAACACCTCTGGTGTCGCCAAAAGGCGCTGTTGGCGTAGCGCAGGTGACGGAAGATACTGGCCCCGAAGCTGCCCGCCTTGCTGGCGTGCCGTGGGACCGCGATAAATGGTTGAATGACCCGCGCTATAATGCCCGCTTGGGGCAAGCTTATTTCGGCGCGCAGATGAAGAAATACGACAATAACCCGGTTCTGGCAGTAGCTGCCTATAACGCTGGCCCAGGAAAGGTTGACGGCTGGATTAAACAGATTGGCGATCCGCGCACAGGCGAAGTCAGTAACGCCCAGTTTGCCGCAGCTATCCCATACGACGAGACGCGCAATTATGTGGCAAAAGTAACTGGCAGTGCTGGAGCTATTCCTGGATCTGCGACGATGGAAAACCTCATCGCACAGCCATTCTGGAACGCCATGAGTCCGGACAAAAAGTCGCAGATGATGAGCAAGGTTGCTGGCATGTACGACATGCAGGCTTCAGCCGGTCGCGTTGCGCTACAGAGTCGAATGCAGGACGACCTATCCAAAATTGAGGCCGGTAAGCAGGTGACGCCTATTTCAGCGCACGAATGGGCCGCCGTTATGCCGCTTCAGGCAGCGCCTGCCGAGCGCCTGCAGATGGAAAAAACCTTCCAGCAATACCAGCAGGCAATGACGCTACAACCTGTTTATCAGACCATTATGCAGGGCAACGTCCAGCAGGGTACCGCCGCCGTGCAGGCAATGGCACCGCAGGAAAACGACCCTGACTTTAAATACAAAGCAGAGCTTTATGCATCGGCAAAGGTCAAGCTTGGGCAGGTACTGAAGGCGCGGGAAGCGGATCCGGGGGCATGGCTGCAACAAAACTCTCCGGTTGTGCAGGCTGCATTCCAGCAGTACCTGAATGACCCTTCATCTGGTGAATACCTAGTTTCCCGCATACAGTCTGAAAAAGACCGCCTGGGGATAATGAGCAAAAAAGTTTTACCGGAGTCCATGGTCAATGATGTACTGCAGCGTATTGACAACACGCAGGAATCTAGCGTTAAGGCCATTCAGTCGGTGGCGCAGTCGTTCGGCAAATACTCGGATCAGGTGATGCAGCAGGTTCAGAAGAGCGCTTATCCTGCGTTGCAGGTTGTCATGGCTACCGAGAACCCGCGCGCGGCAAATGCGCTCTGGCAAAACCGTAGCGTTAAAACTGCTGACTTACGCGGCAGTCTTGAGAAAACCGACGCGGATAGCGCCGACTCGTCATGGAATGACCAATCGAAAGATTTTGCTGGCACGATGGTTGTTCAGCCTGGTGGCACTGCCGTGTGGAATAACTTCAACGAGCAGGGAAAACGACTTACTTACATCAACATGCAGCGCGGAATGTCGGCGTCTGATGCAGCAAAACAGGCGTATCAGGACATCCTCGGCGAGCAGTACCAGACCAATGGCACTTGGCGGCTACCTAATCGTGCAGGGATAGATATTCGTGACGTTAACGATGGTGCCAATGCGTATCTGAAAAACCTGTCAGCAGATCAGATTATGCCGCTTATTGGTGACCCAAGGCTACCTGATGAGGTCAACCGTGAGCAGAGTATCTCCCGCATTCGTGATAATGCGCAGTGGGTTACCAACAGCGACGAAACAGGACTTACCCTGATGCTCAACGGGCTGATCGTCAACGGTGCCGACGGCAACCCGATTACGGTGCCGTTCAACGATCTGGCGAAACTGGGAACAACCAACCGATCAGTATGGAACAGCATTACCAAGTTCATTGATACTCCGGTGAAATATACTCCCGGACAGTCTAAGGAATACAGCGCAGAAAGTCAGCGCGACAACCTGATTAACATTTTCCAGAACGGCCAGCAATCAGGACGATAACATGCCAATTTACACAGATGATCCGGGACAGGGAATTAACCAGCCAATTGGCAACGCGCCAGCAGGGCTTGGCGAATCGCTGCTTTCTTCCCTTAAGCAGGGATTTGAAGAGGGGCCGGTCATGTCCGGCTACCGCTTTGCGCAGGCCGACTCGCTGGCGAATGACCCAAACTCTACAGTTATCAGTAAGCAGGAAGCGGATGAGCTCCTGAAGCAGTACGGCGTAAAGAGCATAAACGTGCCAGATTCTGGCGTTACGCAGGCTTTTCTCGATCATGTTATTGCTGAACGCAAAGATTCTCTGGCACGCCAGCAGATCGCGATGTCGGCACCGAGCGGATGGGTAGCCACGCCGCTTAATTTCGCAGCCAGCCTAGCTGGTTCAATGGCAGATCCTGGTAACGTGGCGCTGGCGCTGGTTCCGTTCGCTGGAGAAGCAAAGGCGGCTTCTGTGCTTGGCCGATTTGGCGAGCGATTTGTTGCTGGTGCACGCATGGGGGCAGCGCAGGCGGTGGTGACCGTGCCGCTTACCGGGCTGGCAGCGGCGGCGGAAGGTGACGACTTCACCTATAGCAACGCGTTGGAAAGTACTTTCTTTAACACGATGGCTGGCGGTCTAATGCATGCCGGCGGCGGCCTTATCGCCGATATCGTGCGACCGCGTCGCGTTCCCGATGCTGCAACGGGAGAGTCCCCGGCGTTTTCTGGCGATGCGCAGCCAACCCCGGTGATAACGCCTGACAACATTCCGGCGGGCGTGAATATCCCTGAGGTTGGCGCTAACGCAGATCTGGCGGCGGCCATTTCCAGTGAAGCGGAGAGCTACGCATACAGCCGGGCTTATGACGACGTGGTTCCTGACTATATGGCGCGCCAGCAGGAATTACAGAGCGGTCAGATCGGTAACGTTGCCGACCTGCGTGCCGAGCTTGCGGCTAATCAACGTCATGCTGACTCGCTTGATGCGACGCTGCAGCAGCGCACCAAAAAGTATCAGGGGCAGCGGATGAAGTTTAAGGATGCGCGCTCTAGGGCACTGAAAGAGATTCAGGCCGAGAAAGACGCCATCGCTGCACGCAATCAGGAGATCAACACATCGCTGGAGCAGAACGCGACAGCAGAGCAGGCGCGCTGGCGCCAGTCTCAGATTTCCCGCGGCGAGATCCCAGACGACCTGAAAGTCACCATTTCCGAGCGTGCGCAGCAGATCCTGGACGGCATGCAGATGTCGCCGGTCGCTGGCGCAGTTCGCACTGCCGCAAGCGCCATCAGGGATGCTGACTGGAACGTGAACCAGCAGGCGTATCGCGCTGCGCTGGCACACATGATGGAAGGACGTAGCCCAGATGTTGAGCCCTTCTATGAACTGCACAAACCGGCACTGCGTGAACGCGCCATCCATCGCATACAGAACCCGGCACGGCAGGTTGATGAAACGGCTCGCCCAGCAAGCGAAACAGCCGATCGGGTTTATCAAGAAACGCAAAAGGCAGATCATGAAATTACCGCTGCCGCTGCAGACCTTGATAACGAGCTCAACCTGAGTAACGCCCTGCTTGACGATATCGCTGTCGATAACCCTGATCTTGCGACCACGTTGCGCCAGAAACTCAATGATATTCGTGCCGACGCCAGCGACAATAGCATGAGCAACGCTTTCCGGGCATTTGCCGCCTGTATGATTAACCGGGGGATGTGATGGCAGCAAACGAATTTTTGACGCAGTGCGAGCGCAGTGTAAATGCTGCCGCTGGTCGCGAGCTTTCTTCCGATGAGATGGAGTCGCTGGTGCGTGACATGAACGACACCACTAGGCGAATTCTGGCGACCAATGAGGCGCTGTCTCTGGAAGAGGCCGCGATGCGCGCAGCGGAAGAACTGAGCAATGCCGATATGCTGGCAAAACAGATTGAGGCTCGCAATAAGGCAATCAACGCCCGTATTGCCGCACAACGACTTAGAGAGCTTCGTACTATCTGGAAAGACCGCCCGGATATCGGGCTTGAAGCAATGCTGGTTGGCCGCAACGATGCGCGTACCGGCGCCCGCCGGTCGGTATCTTCGGAGGTGGCGCAACTGCGCGGCAAGTATCATTCCGGTATCAACTACGATTTTGACCGTGCCGGGCTGGTGCAATTCATCGCCAGCGGCAGCAATGACCGGGAAATTGCCGATGCAATGTGGCGCATAGGGCGCGGGCAGTCAACTGACGGTATGACAAAGCAATCCGTAAGCGCTGCACAAATCATCATGAAATGGCAGGAAACTGCGCGCATTGATGAGAACCGCGCCGGGGCATGGATACGCAAAGAGCCGGGCTATATAGTGCGCCAGTCACACGACATCATGAAGATCCGCGCCGCAGGTTATGAAGCATGGCGAAATGCTATTCTCCCGCGCCTTGATGAGCGCACTTTTGACGGCGTGGCTGACCGCGAGCAGTTCATGCGTAACATTTATAACGGGCTGGCTTCCGGCGTGCATCTTACATCTGAAAAGCCCGATTGGATGAATGGCTTTAAGGGATCGGCGAACGCAGCTAAACGCGCCAGCCAAGAGCGAATTTTGCACTTCAAAGATGGTATCTCGTGGCACGAGTACAACCAGCAATTCGGCACCGGCAGCCTGCGAGAAGCGCTGTTTGGTGGCTTAAACAGCGCTGCCCGCACAACGGGCATGATGCGCGTACTGGGCACTAACCCACAGAACATGTTTAAGTACCTGACGGACGCCATTGCTGAAGATATCAGCAAATCCGGAAGACCGGCAGCGTTGGCTGACTACATGACGAAGGTGCGTCGCATTAACCGTACCGTAATGCCGCAGGTTGACGGCTCGCTAAATATTCCTGGCAGCGTAGGCTGGGCCAATGCGTCGGCGGCTGTACGCGGCTGGTTGCGTATGAGCCAACTTGGTGGCGCGGTAATCTCATCGTTTAACGACGTGCCTATCGCCGCTACCGAGATGCGCTACCAAGGGCAGAATTTTATGCAGGCGTTGCTTGGTGCTATGAGAGGCCGCTTCACGCGTTACAACAGCGCGGAGCAGAAAGAGATCCTTTCCTCTATCGGAGTTTATTCCGACTCCATGACGCAGGAAATCATCCGGCGCATATCTGGTGATGACACGCTGAATGGAAAGCTTGGTCGCGCGCAGCAGCTTTTCTTTAAGTACAACCTCATGAACTTCTGGACCGAGAGCGGTCGCAACAGCAACGCCATGATGATAACCAACTGGCTTGCAAAGAATGCTGACCAGTCTCATGCGCGGCTACCGGAAGACCTGCGACGCGTGCTGGATCTGCACGGTATTGGCGAACGTGAGTGGGAAATTTTTCGCAACATGGACATGGCCGATAGCGAAGGTCGTAAGTTCATGACGACCAGCGGCATCCGCGGCGTGCCTGACGAAGTGATTGCCGGTTATGTAGAGAGTAAGGGGATCAAACCAACGCAGCGCGCTATCGCTGACGCACGCGATCAATTGGAAGGGCAGTTGCGCGGCTACATCCTTGACCGCCTGAATATCGCCATGTCAGAGCCTGGCGATCGCACGCAGGCGTTTATGAAGATGGGCACGGTGCCAGGAACGGTGGCTGGGGAAGCAATACGATTCGCTGGTCAGTACAAATCGTTCACTGCAAGCTTCATGCAGAACGTACTAGGACGCGAAGTATTCGGGCGTGGTTATATTCCTGCTGGGCTTGGTGAGTCGAAAACCGGATCGCTGACGAATGCGCTGCTACGTAACGGGAAGGGGGCTTTCCTTGGTGCTGCAAACCTCTTTGTCTGGGCGACTATGTTTGGTTATATCTCCATGCAGTCAAAACTCATGCTGAAAGGGCAAACACCACGCCCGGCAGATGCCAAGACGTTTCTCGCAGCCGCATCTCAGGGGGGCGGTCTTGGCATCTTGGGTGACTTCATGTTTGGCGAGGTCAACCGCATGGGGGCCGGGCCGGTTACGTCGCTAATGGGGCCAGCAGCATCGAACGCTGACAGCATTATCACGCTGCTCCAGCAGACCACGAGAGGGGATGCAGATTTGGGTGACTGGTATCGCACGGCACTTGACAATACGCCATTCCTCAACGTGTTCTGGCTTCGTACGGCGATGAATGGTTTAATATTGAACCGGATACAAGATGCCCTTGACCCAGGCTCTCTTGAGCGTTATCAGCGCCGTGTTGAGCGTGAGCAGGGTAACGACTTTCTGATCCCACCATCGCAGTTCATACTAGGTAAATAATAATGAAGGCAATTATATTTTTTGTTTCAATATTGATGTCTGCATTTTCTTTTGCAGGGCAAAATGTTAAATGCGAACTTCAATACTTTGGAGATAGCGATAAATTTAAGGTAACTCAGTTTTCTTTTATGGGGATTCCATCTGATTCATACCTTTATACCTGTGCCGACTGTGGAGGCATCCAGATAAACGTGTTCCCATCTATTCAGACTGTTGCTTCCTACTCATTTGAAAACAACATTGATTTCGAAAGGAAAATCAATGCTGAATACAACAGAAAAGACATAGCTAAACTTGAGATGGAAAACGTTACTCAAGGCGGGAGAATAAAATATTCAATCACCGATACTGGTTTGGCAGAGTTTTACCCAGAGGGCAAAAAGATAAGCTACCTCTACTTTTTAGCCAAGCAACAAAATGGTAAAGAACAAGTAGGTTATTCAGGATTTGTTACCTCTAACGGGGATAAGTCATGCTCAATTATTGCGACATATCCAGGAAAAGAAATTTCTTTTCTGGGAAGTAAATCTTTAAGCTACTTTATGAATCATATATCAATGTAGTGTGACATGTCACAGGCCGCTTTCGCGGCCTTGTTTTTAACGAATGCCACCGCCGCCCGGGCGGGAATCCGCAGAACGCCCACCGCAGCGGGAGCCGTCAGCGGCGGTATCGCTGTCGTGCTGACAACGACCGGCAAAGGCCTGAGTTGAAGCTACCAGAGACAACAAAACGAACAGTGCAGCAAATGCTTTTTTCATTGTGAAATTTCCATCTATAAGCCACCTCAATGTGGCGTCAATGAGTGTAGCACTGGCTTTTGTTTCGTCCACAAAAAAGCCCGCAGCGCGGGCTATTCTTTTTTGCTATTTCTTTGATATATATTTCTTCCATTTTTGGTAACACGAATAACGTGCCCCCTGGATTCTACTTTGTTATTTGTTGCTTTATATACTTCAAAATCAAACCATGATATATAACTTATTTCGTCAATAGACACCATGATCTCAAGTCCTGGCACTTTCTTTCTGCTAATTCCTCTTATTGCTGCAGTCCGCTTGACCTGTATTTCTCCTGGATAAGCATTAGTGAATGTGACAGATAAGTTTTCTTTGTTCCTGTATCCTGACATTAAAGGAACAAAAGATATGTGCTGATGCGGACCCTGATTTTCCGTTGGTTCACCAGAACCATTTATTATTCCAACATACACTTTGTTTGATGATAAAGTAATCAACATTGGTCGTTTAGGATCCGATTCAATAGCATCAAGCAATAGTAAGTCTAAAGAACCTTGCGAGTAAGTTTTTCGCAGTACTCTGGCCTTCATTGCCTCTGTTTTTTGCTCGTAAATATCACGTTTATAAAAACAACCAAGAAGAAAATCTTTCACCCACACAACAGACACATAACACAAAGAGAAGCAAATGGATGTGGCTGAGAGAAGAAGCAGCCACATGTAAATTCTATCTGTTTCTGGTTTTGATGTTACATTAAAAGTTTCCACCATATCGTGAACTAGGTGAAAATCAGGCCATTTATATTTTATAGCGGCTGCAATTATTACTGATGCAACAAGGCAATATGTACCTAATGCAGCTACTTTCATATAAAGAAGCTGGCCTTCATGTCGGTATAAACGGAAATAATGATACTGGTTAGCGGTTATCATAATATAACCACTAACCAGAATGGGGATAATTAGAAGAGCTAACAACACTATTTCCTTACAGTGGCAAGATCCTGTTTAACAATTGCAGCAGCGAGACGACGCATCTCCTTAACCTCAGGAAGCTCAGAAATTTGCTGTGATGAGATATATACTCCACCACGCTTGTTAACCTGCGCTGACGCCGGAACTTCTGCATTTTTTGCCTGAGGGCTGGGTGCATTATCCCTCGTTTTTGTACGAGCGAACCAAAATCCCATATCTCCTCCTCATGTAAACCCATGGTTTACCTTTAAGGTAATCTTACGTGAATCTACATCACACCGCAAATGATTATGTCAGAAGCACATCCCTGTGCCGCCGCCCGTCAGAAGAACCCAGCCTTGTCGTTGATGTACTCCGCGTGCGTCTGGATATCACGCAGGCATTTGCTTACACCGACGATGTAGCAGAACATGGTGGTCAGCTCCGCCGCCGCGCCCGATACGTCGTGCCCGTCTTCCTGTAACTGGTTCAGCAGATTCATCAGCAGTGAGTGCTCCGTCAGGCCGAGAACACCAGATGGGGAATGAATCAGACTGCGGTAGCCGGGCTTCAGCGGGGCACTGTAGGTTTTGTTCTCTATCTTCATCGCCTGCATTACTGCTGACGCCGTGGCGTTGGCTACCTGGTCGGCAACCATCTTTATGCGTTCTTCCTGCGGGAGCGAGTTTTTAATGTAACTTCCGGTGCGGCGGATCTGAGGAAGAACCTCACCTGTAACCCATTTACGAAAGCGGTAGGGGATAGTGCCTGGTGTCACTGCGTCGCGGCAGCGGAGGATCAGTGTGTAGAGGCCTGACTCGGAGATAATGTTGATCTCTTTTACTCGGCTGTCAAAAATTGCACGATGTTCATGCCCTATGTTGAACATAGACCTTTCATCATCATCCAGTTTTTCAAGTGCTTGGGTGACGTTTTGGATACGCAGCGCACTACAAACGTCTTGGGCTACAAACCATGGTCGGCCATCGATAATGATGGAACGGATAGGGTTAACAGATTCAAATTTGAAGATGGCAGTTTGAGCATTAGCCATGGTGGTTATCTCCACTTAGTGATTTTAATCACCACCGCAACGCCAATTACTGGTGGTGAACTGGACAAGGTTGGCGTACCGGCCTAAGTGGTACCGGCGTCCTTTCGGACCCCTGCCCAGCCCACCATAATTCGGATATAGCTGTGCTTAACGCATAAAAAAACCACGTCTGGCGTGGTATGCGCCACTTAGTAACCCGGGACGCCAATCCCGGCACTGGATTTTGCCAGTGCCCGATTACTATGGCACAAGAGGAGTGCGATGTAAATTTACCGCAAAGGTAAATATAAGCACTCCTATTGGTAATTTCAAATCTTATCTGGTTTGTTTTCGTAATTGTTCGGCACAATAGTCGAGATGTGTTTGCAGATCCCGCATAGACATCTGTGAGCTGGTGACGTAGTTAATCAGTGCAGTCAGTTCGGCAAGTGGGCCATCGACATTAAATCCATCCTTATCGAGATCCCGGAGTAATTTCATCAAGTGCGATCCCTCCACCAGTGACCTGACGCCTCCCGGCGTGTGAATCCTTTCGGTAAATCCGTCTTCCAGTGGATAGTGATACTGCTGCATCTTATCTTCTCCATGCAATAACTGTATATTTATACAGTAGCAAATAATTTGTTTGCTATCCAGCACGTTTTGCAAATCACCTGAAAGGTAATATCTATTCGTATTTACAGCCTTTCTATCCATATGTGGTTTTCCAGGTAATAGAATAACCAGATATGCGGCGCAACGGGTGCTGCGACTATCTGGAGATTTAACATGACGGTCTCAACCGAAGTTGACCACAACGAATACACCGGTAACGGCGTTACGACATCGTTTCCGTATACTTTTCGAATTTTCAGAAAATCAGACCTGGTTGTTCAGGTGTCTGACCTGAACGGAAACGTAACAGAATTGGTTCTGGATACCGGTTATACGGTAACTGGGGCGGGCACTTATAGTGGCGGTTCTGTGGTTCTTCCGTCTCCGCTTGCTACTGGATGGCGAATTACGATAGATCGTGTGCTTGATGTAGTGCAGGAGACAGACCTTCGCAATCAGGGAAAATTTTTCCCCGAAGTGCATGAAGATGCCTTTGACTACCTGACGATGCTGATCCAGCAATGTTTTGGGTGGTTCAGACGTGCATTGATGAAACCATCTTTGCTTGCAAAATATTACGATGCAAAGCAAAACAAAATTTCTAACCTTGCAGATCCATCATTTGAGCAGGACGCTGTAAATAATCGCTCAATGCGTAATTATGTCGATGCTGCAATCGCCGGGGTTGTTGGTGGTTTTGGTTGGTTTATTCAGTATGGTTCTGGGGCTGTGTACCGAACGTTCCAGGATAAAATGCGTGATGCTATTAGCCCCAAAGATTTTGGAGCTGTTGGTGATGGTATAAATGACGATTCCACTGCAATAAGCGCGTGCCTTGAAGCCTCATCTCCAGGTTATAGAATTGACGGATTAGGGCTTACTTTTAAAGTATCAACTCTTCCGGATGTCAGTCGATTTAAAAATGCTCGTTTTTTATTTGAGAGAATACCGGGCCAGCCTCTTTTTTATGCTTCTGAAGATTTTATCCAGGGAGAGTTATTTAAAATTACAGATACACCGTGGTACAACGCCTGGACGCAGGATAAAACGTTTGTATATGACAATGTCATCTATGCGCCTTTTATGGCTGGAGACCGCCATGGTGTAAATAACCTCCATGTTGCATGGGTTCGCTCAGGAGATGACGGGAAGACCTGGACAACGCCGGAATGGCTTACAGATTTACATGAAAACTATCCCACAGTTAACTATCACTGCATGAGTATGGGGGTTGTCAGAAATCGCCTTTTTGCTGTAATTGAGACGCGGACCGTGAGCGGAAATAAACTGCAGGTTGCAGAGTTGTGGGATCGCCCAATGAGTCGCAGCCTTCGCGTTTATGGTGGTATAACGAAAGCAGCAAATCAGCAAGTCGCTTATATTCGCATTACTGATCACGGATTATTTGCTGGTGATTTTGTCAACTTCTCAAACTCTGGTGTTACAGGTGTTACCGGGAATATGACGGTGACTACTGTTATTGATAAAAATACTTTTACAGTTACGACGCAAAATACCCAGGATGTGGATCAGAATAACGAGGGTAGATACTGGAGTTTTGGTACATCATTTCACTCGTCACCATGGAGAAAAACCAGTCTTGGAACTATTCCTTCTTTTGTTGACGGAAGCACTCCTGTTACTGAGATTCACAGTTTTGCGACGATTAGCGATAACAGTTTTGCTGTTGGCTACCATAATGGTGATATTGGTCCACGCGAGCTTGGGATACTCTATTTCTCTGATGCTTTCGGTTCTCCTGGTAGCTTTGTTCGCAGACGCATACCTGCAGAATATGAGGCGAATGCATCTGAGCCATGTGTAAAATATTATGATGGCATTCTGTATCTGACGACCAGGGGGACATTAAGTACTCAACCCGGTAGTTCATTGCACAGAAGCTCTGATTTAGGTACATCATGGAATTCTCTTCGCTTCCCAAATAATGTTCATCACTCAAACCTTCCTTTTGCCAAAGTTGGCGATGAGCTGATTATTTTTGGCAGTGAGCGCGCATTTGGTGAGTGGGAAGGAGGAGAACCTGATAACCGTTATGCAGGAAATTATCCAAGAACATTTATGACCAGAGTTAACGTCAATGAGTGGAGTCTGGATAATGTAGAGTGGGTTAATGTTACTGATCAGATTTATCAGGGCGGAATAGTTAACTCTGCGGTTGGTGTTGGTTCAGTTTGTATCAAAGACAACTGGCTGTACTACATTTTCGGTGGGGAAGACTTTCTAAACCCATGGAGCATAGGGGATAACAACAGAAAATATCCTTATGTTCACGATGGTCACCCGGCTGATTTGTATTGTTTCAGGGTGAAAATTAAACAGGAAGAATTTGTTTCAAGGGATTTTGTCTACGGAGCCACTCCTAACAGAACGCTTCCTACTTTTATGTCGACGTCAGGCGTGAGGACGGTTCCTGTACCCGTTGATTTCACAGATGATGTTGCCGTCCAGTCACTGACTGTCCATGCAGGTACATCAGGACAAGTTCGCGCGGAAGTCAAACTTGAGGGTAATTACGCCATTATTGCGAAGAAAGTACCGTCTGATGATGTTACCGCTCAGAGATTAATCGTTAGCGGCGGTGAAACAACGTCTTCAGCAGATGGTGCAATGATAACGTTGCATGGTTCCGGAAGCAGTACTCCACGTCGCGCGGTATATAACGCACTCGAACATCTTTTTGAGAACGGAGATGTTAAACCTTATCTTGATAATGTAAATGCTCTTGGTGGTCCGGGAAACAGGTTCTCGACAGTTTATCTTGGCTCCAATCCTGTGGTTACCAGTGACGGAACATTAAAGACAGAGCCGGTCTCTCCTGACGAAGCATTGCTGGATGCCTGGGGTGACGTCAGGTATATCGCTTATAAATGGCTGAACGCTGTCGCTATAAAGGGGGAAGAAGGGGCGAGGATACATCATGGTGTAATCGCGCAGCAACTTCGTGATGTTCTTATTTCTCACGGACTCATGGAAGAAGAAAGCACAACATGCCGCTATGCGTTTCTTTGCTATGACGATTATCCCGCAGTATATGATGACGTCATTACTGGCCAAAGGGAAATGCCGCTGACTGATAATGACGGGAGCATTATTGTTGATGAGGATGATAATCCAGTGATGGTAATGGAAGACATCATTGAGCGCGTTGAAATAACGCCAGCAGGATCTAGATGGGGGGTCAGACCTGATCTCTTATTCTATATCGAGGCAGCATGGCAGCGCAGAGAAATGGATAAGATAAAAGAGCGGATTCAGTCTCTGGAAGAACGTTAAAAAAAAAGCCCGCAATATTTTGCGGGTATCAAAAACGGAGTTTGTGAAAAGTTATCCTTGAATTCTATCATGAATCAGTACGTATTTTAAATACATGTTCAGGTTTATTACACCATAGCATTATTAAATACAAAATTAAGTCTATGGTTCCTGTACAACTGCCCTCACTCTGCTGGCTCGTTCTGTAAAATCATTAGTACTTTTATTGAGATATATGATATGGAACAATAATGATTCATATATGGTTTACTATGCGGGGGTTAGTCATCAATAATTGACTGGCTTATAGATAGTAAACAGGAGAAAGTATGTCTGCTCAAGTAACAAGTGAGCAATTAAATCAGTTGCTTAGTTTTGGTTCTCTTGCTGCGGTTATTGCAGGTGTCCCTCCGGAGGTTGCTTTAGGGGCTTTGGCTGGGGCGGTAATTTTTGTTACCTCTGCAGTAGAGTACCCCATCCGTCGCCGGGTGCTCCTTTCGATGCTCAGCTTTCTTTGTGGCCTTCTCTTTTACAAACCAGCAGCATCAATTCTTATCGGCATAGCCAGCCTGATCCCTACCATCACGCAGGACTCTTTTGAAAAAGGGATTGTTTTCTCTGCAGGCGCATTCGTGTCAGCAATTGTCGCTGTGCGTATTGGTATATGGCTCTATCACCGTTCCGATAATCCACGCGAGTTAATTCCGGGGAGAAAAGACGATGGTAACGCATGAGTTTTTTTTGCTTATCACCAATGCAGTTATTTGCACTGGCATAGCAATTCGCGTTGTCACATTCCGGCGTAACGGCTCTCAACATCGAAGGTGGGGAGGATGGCTTGCTTATTTCCTGATTGTTGCTGCGGCCAGTATTCCTGTTCGAGTCGCCTATGCAATCTGGTTACGTACGCCAATGGCTGTGGATTTATCTGAGGTCATTATCAACGCTGTCATGCTGGCTGCGGTTATTAAAACGCGCGGTAACGTCGTTCAAATTTTTAAAGTATCGAGGTCTAAACATGGAGATTAAACAATTCCAGCGAGCTGCTGGTATCAGCGAGGCACTGGCCGCACGCTGGTTCTCGCATATAACTTCTGCGATGAAAGAGTTTGGTATCAGCAAAGCAGAAGATCAGGCAATGTTTATTGCTCAAGTCGGGCATGAGTCTGGGGGCTTCACCAGGTTGCAGGAGAATTTCAACTACAGTGTCAGCGGACTGGCTAACTTCGTTCGGGCTGGGCGTCTCACTCAGGGGCAGGCTAATGCACTGGGGCGCCGTGCTGGTGAACCACCATTGCCACTTGAGCGCCAGCGCGCGATCGCAAATCTGGTATACAGCAAACGCATGGGGAACAATGCCCCTGGTGATGGCTGGAATTACCGAGGGCGCGGACTTATCCAGATTACCGGTTTGAATAACTATCGTGATTGCGGAAACGGTCTGAAGGTTGACCTGCTGGAGAGCCCTGAACTGCTGGCGCAGGACGAATATGCGGCTCGTAGCGCGGCGTGGTTCTTCGCCAGCAAAGGATGCATGAAGTATACCGGCGATATTGCACGTGTAACTCTGATTATCAATGGTGGCAGAAACGGTATCGACGACCGGCGTGCGCGGTACATCACAGCAAGTAAGGTACTGGCGGTATGATCTGGGCATTTGTAAAAGCATACCGTAAACAGTTACTTATCGTGGCGATGCTTGCTGTTCTGGTCATATCAGGAGTTGTTGCCTGGAATGTGCACGGCATCCGTCAGTACGATGCCGGGTATGCGCAGGCGAAGGAAGATCAGAAACAGGCTGATGATAAGTTAAGGTCACAGCGTGAGCAGGAGAAAACACAAATTGAACGTGAAGCACAATCCCGTATCGATGCGGCGCGTGCTGATGCTGAGTATGCTAATTCCGCTGCTGACAGCATGCGCGCCGAGCTTGACAAAACCAGGCGGCTCGCCGAACACTATACCGGATCTTTCCCCCCTGGCACGCCAGCCAGCAAGGTCATCGGTGTGCTCGCCGACATGCTTGAAGAAAGCAACCGAGTTTACAACGCAACAGCAGCTGAGGCTGAAAAGTATCGTATCGCAGGGGAATTCTGCGAGCAGCAATACGATTCACTGAAGAAGCAAAAATCGTGGCACTGATTTCCGGTGACGGTATATAAAACGGTACGGGAAAAATTGAGATTTGGAAAAATGTTATCACTCAATTGGTTATGGTTATCGTAAATAATTGAGTGGGAATGATT
>OGUM01000328.1_pt1 | contig 41192 bp, 26 predicted proteins | sample 1553631 | NCBI WGS metagenome assembly OGUM01 (sample SAMEA2580228, study PRJEB22360) | human gut metagenome | biome: human gut; feature: human-associated habitat; material: faeces | place: Denmark | collected 2008/2010 | reverse complement strand
TACTTCTATAACTCCGGTTCCAACTCTGCAAAGATGGAATCTCCAAAAAATTCTGGTATTGTGATTTCTAATCCATCACACAATTTCTTGATTGTAACTACGCCTACATTCTTACTCTGCCCATACAAAATATTCTTCAGCGTTGATGGCGGAACACCAGAACGTATCGCCGCCTCATTCACGGTAATATCGTTTTGCCTTATCAATTCTTCAAGACGATATATAACTGCTGTTTTCATATCCATGATTTCTACCACCTTTTCTCTATTCTATATAAATTGCCCGTAAAAGGTCGCCCATATATAGTCTTTTTGAACAAAGATACATCTTTGTAAGCTTTGTATACTTTCGTGGTAGATAATTCAGCATTTTTACCAAAACAAAAAAAGCCGAAAGCCACATTGTTATCCGTGACCTCCGACTCCTTTCTATCTCATACTACACCGTCCTTACATCCAAATCAGCCCCTCTCTCCGGCTTATCTTTTCCCTGTTTTTCCTGAATGATTCTCTTATTGATTTCCAAGCGTTCATGGATTGACGGTTTTTTCTCTTTTTCTGTCATTGCTCTCTTTTGTGCTACTGGCTTTCTTTCAGCTTTCCCTGCGTCCTTAACTGCTGTATTTGCTTCAATGCCAGCTCTTGGCGCAGCTTCTCTGCTCTCAGTTTTCTCTGCTACCTGCTGTTCTCGTCTCTCCTGCACACCTTTTTCTTTCAGGCTGCAAAAGCTCTGCAAATACGGCAACACATGATTCTGCATATCCGTCAGATCTTCCATATACTTCTGGTACTCTTCATTGCCTTTTCCTTGCTGATAGCTGATCCAGCTTTCATCTGTCAGTTTCATTTCATTCTGCATCTTTAACTGACTGATGATACCGCCGTTTCCGGTACCAATATCTATCTTACCTTGAAAATGGTGCAACATCTTGTCACCTTTCTCAGCATAATATACTGTAAAAAACATCTGTGCTGTCGTTTTTGGTTCGTTTGTGTTTTGATCACGATCAGCATACCAGGTTTTGTCCTGTTCTACGGTTCTTGAATCCAAATCAGATAACTTCTGGCATCTTGGCTTCCCTAGCTCACTTTTCTCACAATAATTCACATACACCATTGGTTCCATATCTTTTGGAAGCTCCGGTTCATAGGCTTTCAGCCTTTCAATCAATATACCTGCACGCACAGACTGGTCACATCCTTCATCTACAATATCCTTCAGATACGAAATATAGGAATGAATATTCCCGCTTCGCAAATCCAGCATTACTTCCTGTACCGTATTTTCTCCTATCTCCACATTATCCCGATACTCATACGGATCAAATGCTTCTGCAATCTCATCCAATGCCTCTGCCAGCTGTTCTGTGGTCATCTTCTCAGGATACATTGCTTCTCGAACATCCCGCATCGGTATATACTTATAGTCCGGCAATGCTTCATGAATTTTCTCAATCCCTTCCCGTACCAGTGCAAGTTCTCCATAAAACCGAACATCATCCATCAGATTTCCAAATACAGTATTTCCTTTTACGATTGCAAATTCGGCTTCATCGTAGTAACTGTCTTCCGGATCACGATAGATAATTCCCATTGAGCATCCGAGATAAGCTGTTTCTGGATTCTCCCTATATTTTTCATAGACTGCAGCTATCTGATTAACATCGGTACTTTTTTCATATGCTCCCATATCGTGAAACTCATCGCATTCTGTGGCGAAATATTCCAGATAAGGTTCTTTCTTCGGTGACATATTATTAAGGACGTTATCAATCATATTATAATTTGCCTCTTCCAGTTCCTCCACCTTCGCCAAAGGCTTATATTCGCCCTGGCTTTTCTGAATCTCTGCCATTACAACCTCATCCATTTCTTCCACTTTTTCCATCAACTGATCATAATCCCCACGGATGCGTTCTCCAGTCCAGCCTTCGTCTTCCAGAAGTTCCTCTGCCGCTTCTTCAATAGAAATTTGATCATTTTCATAGACGCCACCATCCATCAGACGGAAATCTTCATCGTAAAAGGAATAATCGTATCCTTCTTCTGTCCTCTGAATAGCAAAATACCGTTCTCCTACCTCATATGCCAGTTCACTAAGAACCTGTTCTTCCAGATTCAGGAAAGAATCCAGCTGTTCAAAACTGATACTGTCTACAAAATGAGCGGTTACTTTTTCCCCGTCATTCAGAACTACGATATCACTGACTGACAGGGAATGCCCACGGAAATCTTCCGGTCTATCAATGTTGAACCTTTCAAAAATATCATCCAGTGACATATTTCCCAGTAATTCGCCAACATAGACCAGCTTATAATCTTCTTTTTTTATCTGCATACCATGACTTTCAATAAAACGCATATTCATAAATGCATAGTTTTCGCCCGGTGAATCATCCTTGATCTGATAAATACCAAAGGTTCGCCTTGTTCCTAACAGCAGGTTTGCCTCTTTTAAAGACTGAATCTGTGGATATTTTTGCATTTCCCATTCCAGGTTACGAAAACGCTCCAGTTCTGTCCTAGACATCTGATAATACTCTGGTCCTCGTTCAATTTCCATGCGTTCCGTGACATAGACCGGTGAAGAAAAATTAGTGATCAGATAAATATCTGCTCCGGCATCGTATAATTTCAGTGCTTCTTCCTGCTCAATGACACTCATAGGCTCCTGAAATGCTCCAAAATCTTCATCTGCATAATCCAGATCCTGATCCCTTATCCGTTCCCACATCTGTAATTCCATGCCAAACAGCCCTTCGTGTGCCTGTATCATTTCTTTACTTGCATACTCTCCCTTACCGCCATCGCTGCCCAGACAATAAATCTTAGAACCCATCCTGTGATAATCTAAGGCTGCTTCCTTTCTAAGCGGTACCATATCCTCTGCTGTATATCCATAATCCTGAAGTTCCAGCTTGCCTATGGTTGGATCTGGTAAGTCCTGAATATCCATTCTTGCATCATCCAGTAAATCCTCTACACTTTCTTCATCTGCTTTGCTCAATACATCTGCCAGATTTCTTACCAGAGTCCTAACCTTCTCTTCCTCACCGATCAGATTCGCATATTCAAAAAGCTGTTCTTTTACATCTGTTGAAATTTCTATACCTCTACGCTCTGCCTGACTGATCTGTTCCTGCGTATATTCCTGCATTTTCTGTGTTTCTCTACCCGTTATCCTGTTTCTTGCCATATAAACTCCTCCTGTGTTCTAAAAAATGGCATAACCGGCAGAACATTCTTTCTGCCAAATTATGCCATCTTTCCTGTTTATTTATTCCAGACCGAAGTCCCGTTTTCTGGTTTCCTTGCCAGTTTCACTTTCCCGCTGACTCTTTTCTTTATAAATCTGCAGTTTCTCATGGATAGAACCTCGTGCCGGTCTTTCTTCTTTCTCTTTTGATTCCGCTTGCTCTGTTTCTGTATCTTCCCGTTCATCCATATTGAGAAGTGCATTTAATTCTGATAGCCGCTCCAGTTTTTGGTTCAGTTCCTCTTCTTTTGGAAATGGCTTCCCGACTTCCTCTTTGGCATTTGCCATCTGCTCCTGTACCGTTTCCAGCCGTTGTTCTGCTTCTGCCAGTTTCTCCGGATAACTTTCCAAAAGATTATTGATACGAGTGATATTTCCTAGAGCATCGGCTCCCAACCGAACTTTAGCTACCGATTCATACTTTACAGACAGGATAAACTCTTTGCTCCAGCTGTCGAATTGGATTCTCATGTTAAATCCCTGATAGCTTCCAATGTCCATAGCTGCATCTACAGACTTAATGTCTTTGCAGACCGCCAGAAGTGCCGCACCTGCCTCTTTCTTTTCTGTGAACACTTTGCCACTGATTTCCATAGAAAACTGCTCTGGATCTGTGATTTTATGCTCAGAAAAATGAGCGATGTCTGCCTTGTAGCTGTCAATGATCTCTGTCAGTTTTGCAATCTGTTGCGGAAAATTCCTTACAATATCATCTTCCAAACGATACTGGTTATTCATGTGATTGGCTTTTAAAAGTTTCAGCTTTGCCACATCCACGTCCAGTGCCATCTTCTCCTTTACTGCCGGATTTCCAGTTGCCAGTGCTTTAACCTCTGCATAGGAAAGTGCCGCTTCGTCCACATCTTCGCAGCTTCTGACCGGTGCTTTGCTGGTCATGATCTGGGAAATGAATTTCTGCTTGTTCTCGATCAGCTGCCACATGTAGCTGTCGAATGTGGATTCTGTTACATATCGGAAGATATGAACCTTTTTATTATGATTTCCCTGGCGGATAATACGCCCTTCCCTCTGTAGGCTAAGTACCCAGCGCCTTGCCATATTGCTATGGTAGGTTTCCAAATACTCGCCCCCGAACCGTACTTACAACTCTCACTGTATACGGCTCTCCATTTATAAACTCAATTTAACTGTCCACAGTGTAATTTCTTATGACATTCTCTACACAAAGCTATTGTTTTGCGATTTCTCGCTATCATAAGAGCTTCCCAAAAAGTTTTACCTTGTAAATCTTTAAGCCGATGAACATGATGAATTTCTATGGGAGTATTAGTTTTTCCGCATAGCTCACATTCTCTGGCTTTTATTCTGTCGATTAGCTTTGTACTGCTGAAATATTTGATTGTATTTGGAACTAAGTCTGCATTAGATTGGAATGCTTTTTTCTGCCGTTTAAAACCCTCGTTATAAAACACTCGCATTTTCTCAACTCCTTTGGAATTACGGAACTTTACAGCAAAATCTTTTCCTGCTCTGAATTTTCCGATTACTTTTGAAATTGATGTTCTGTATTTTGTGCCGTAGGTTTTGTACATACTGTATTCCATAATATACTTGTAGCTGTTGATGATTGAGCTGTTATTGGCTATACAGTAATAATTGTAAAAACCTCGTATCATACTGTTGTAGTAGTCGAGTATTTCCAGATCATCACAGTTTTTCAATCTGTATATTGCCTTGGGTTTCCAAATTTCTTTTCCATTATGGTAGATTAACTTCATAGCACCTGTATCAATCAAGTGTTTCCTGATTGTATCACTTGAAACTTCCAGTACAATTCTGCCCGTGTAATTACGAACGAGCTTGCCTGTTTTATCTCTCTTGGTTAGATTGCTATGCCGTACTCTGATTTCATAACTGAGAAATTTCGCACTTTTTTGGGCATTGGTAATCAGCGTTTTCTCTTCTGATAGCTCCAACTGTAATTGTTCTTTGAGAAAATTCTTAAAATCTTCTTTTATTTTCTTACAATCCTCTTTCGAACCGATAACTCCGCACAGCCAATCATCAGCATATCTGACATAGACCAGCCTTGCATAATTGTTATCCATAGGGTCACTTGGGGGAATATTCACCCGTTCTTTTTCCAACTGCCTTATGCGTGCAATCGCATTTTCTCTTTCACAGTCGTCGTTTGCATTTTTCAATGCGATTCTGGCTTTGCTTAATTCGACTTCGTTCCTGCGGTACTCTTTTGTACGCATACGCTTTTTACCTTTTTTAAATTTTCGGACATACTCATTTACATACTTATCAAATTTATCCAAATAAATGTTTGCAAGAATAGGACTGATAATGCCACCCTGCGGTGTTCCCGAATAGGTGTTATGAAAAGTCCAATTCTCAATATAGCCTGCATTCAGAAATTTTCTTACCAGTCGAAGAAATCTCTCGTCATTGATACGTTCTCGTAAAATTCCAATCAACGTAGCATGGTTGATGTTATCAAAAAAACCTTTAATGTCTCCTTCGATAAACCATTTCACACCCGTGAAAGTTTTTTGAATTTCATTGAGTGCCGTATGACAGCTTCTATTAGGTCTGAACCCATGAGAAGTATTTTCAAAATGCCCCTCATAGATAGCTTCTAAAATCATTCTGATAACCTCTTGAAGCAATTTATCCTCAAAGGACGGTATTCCGAGTGGACGCATTTTTCCGTTCTTCTTTGGAATATAGGTTCTTCTTGCAGGTTTTGGCTGATAGCTTTCATCTTTGAGCGAAACTATGATTTTCCGTATTCTTTCGATACTCATACCGTCAACCGTTTGCTTGTCAGTACCTTTTGTCATACTTCCGTCATTGGAATAAATGTTTTGATAAGCGGTTAAGTACAGTTCCTCATTGTAGAGCAAACGGTATAAACGCTCGTACTTGTAATCTTTTTGGTTACTGTGCTTCGTTAAGCTGATTAACACATTTTCAGGATTTCTCATAATGTATCACACATTATCCTTTCTATATTGTTAATGTTATAAACTGCCTTCCTTCGCCATGTAAGTGCCATTAACACTCTCGGACTACTATGAAGGCTCCGTTACCATATCGAATATTCATAAGCCTACACTTAATAGCTTATTTTTAAGCGTTTCGACTTAGGTAATCCCCGTTTAGCATCATACTAACGATTTGGCTTGTTAGGTTGTCGGATACGACTTCCATCCTTTTATGCTTATTGCATATACGTCTCAGCCTATCTTTGCTTACGCTCCTGAACAGCGGAACATAAGTGCTGAGATATGGCGAATAATAATTACCTTACGCCATAGTCCCGACATTGACCGTTTGGACTATCGTTCAACCAGTATGGGCTTTATCCTCATACCTAACTTTTCATCTCCCCATTCAGTCGCAGCTTGGTAATTAGCTGACTTATGGCTTTACCGACGTGCTATTTTCCCTGATATTTAGTTTCCCTCACAGGTAAATCGGTTGATGATAGGACTGTAAGATACTATCCTAATACCTTGCCAAAGGTATATTTATTATGATGCCTTTACGGGCGCACGTTCCAAGTCAGATGGTTTCCAGCCAATATCCAGATGGTGCAACGCAATCAGACGATCCTGCACGTTGGTCCCGGCACCCATCTTTGCTGTCGAACCAATCAAAAAACGAACCTGCCCGGATTTCACTTTTCCAAACAACTCCGTCTTCTTTGCTTCTGTATTTGCATCATGAATGAATGCAATCTCTTTTTCCGGTACACCTTTTTCCATCAGTTTCTGCTTCAAGTCGTCATAAACATTGAAACTGCCATCACCTTTCGGTGTGCTCAAGTCACAAAAAATCAGCTGTGCCGATTTCTGTGCTGCTGTGTCTTTCCAGATCTCATAGCTTTTCTCTGCACAGACTGCTATTTTGCTTTCTGGATTATCTGGCAATAGTTCGTTCACCAAACGCTGATCCAATGCTAATTTTCTTCCATCATTGGTGATTTTCAGCATATTATCAACCGAAGCATCTACCCCTCCGTTTCTGACAACTTCTGCACGTTCCCCCAGACTTTCTACGATTTCTTTCTGCTGTTCCGTTGGTTTCAGCACCACTGTTTCATATTCTGCTTCCGGCACAGGAAGTTTTAACTGATCGGAAGTCTTGATATCTGCAATCTCCTTAAACATATTCATCAGTTCCGGAATATTATAAAATCTTGCAAATCTTGATTTTGCACGGTAGCCTGTTCCTTCCGGTGCAAGTTCAATGCTCGTGACAACTTCGCCAAAGGTGGAAGCCCAGGAATCAAACAGTCCAAGTCCCATATTTTGTAATTTACTGTTCTGCAGATACCGCTGCATAACATATAATTCCGTCATGCTGTTACTGATTGGTGTGCCTGTAGCAAAAGTAATGCCTTTTCCTCCGGTAATCTCATCCAGATACTGACATTTATTGAACATATCTGCGGACTTCTGTGCTTCGTTCTGTGCAATCCCGGCTACATTTCTCATTTTTGTATAGAGAAACGCATTTTTATAGCTGTGTGCTTCATCTACATACAAGTGATCTACTCCCAGTTCTTCAAACGTAACTACCTGATCTTTTTTCTCTTTCTGATTCAGTTTTTCCAGTCTTGTCTGAAGGGTTTTTCTGGTCTTTTCAATCTGTTTGACGGTATAACGCCCGCCGTCCTGTTCATACCTTGCACTCTGGATTGCCATTTCCAGATCATCAATCTGCTTACGCAGCATGGCTTCCTGCCTCTCATCAGAGATTGGAATACGCTCAAACTGGGAATGACCGATGATAATGGCATCATAATTTCCCATAGCGATTCTGGCACAGAACTTTTTCCGGTTTGCCGGTTCAAAATCTTTCTTGGTTGCTACCAGGATATTGGCTCCCGGATATAACTGCAGGAATTCTGCACCCCACTGCTCCGTCAAATGGTTTGGAACGACAAAGAGGTTTTTCTGAGATAATCCCAGACGTTTGCTCTCCATTGCAGCAGCTACCATCTCGTAGGTCTTCCCAGCTCCTACTACATGAGCCAGAAGCACATTATCCCCGTAAAGCTGATGTGCGACAGCATTTTTCTGATGTGGGCGAAGTTCAATTTCCGGATTCATTCCTGGGAAAGTCAAATGACTACCATCGTATTCACGGGGACGGATGCTGTTAAATCGTTCATTGTACACTTTTACCAGCCTCTCTCGTCTCTGCTGGTCTTTAAAAATCCAGTCCTTAAATGCTGCTTTCATGGCATCCTGCTTCTGTGATGCCAGCATGGTTTCTTTCTTATTAAGGACACGGATCTCATCACCATTTTCATTGACACTCTTATCATAGATGCGTACATCTTTCAGGTTCAGGGTATCTTCCAGAATCTTATAGGCATTTGCTCTCTCAGTTCCATACGTTGCATAGGCAAACGCATTTTTGGGACTGTCGGCATTCTTTCCTGTAATCCTCCACTCACCATTTACCTCAGAGAATTTCACCTGTATTTCTTTCTGTGCAAGATACCATGGCGTATGAAGCAGTTCTACCATAAAATCCTGATAATCCGAAGGTTCAATCCATGTGGCTCCAACACGTACCTCAATCTCAGATGCTTCCAGATCTCTCGGCTGAACCGCCTCCAATGCACGGACATTCGGTGTAAATTCCGGGTGACTCTCGGCAAAGGTTCTCGCAGTGTTTAATTTATCCCTGACATTTCCAGATAAATACTCATCTCCACTCTCCCACTGGTCTGTCAGTGGATTCTTAAAGATAACTCCAACCAGTTCCTCCGTGATTTTTTCTTCTGTCTTTCCAGTCAGCTGTGCCATATAGGTCAGATCCACCTTTGCTCTTTCATTCAAAGATAATGCTAACGCTTCTGTCGCTGTTTCCACGCTGGTTACTGCTACTGCCTTTTTGATGGTTCGTTTTGTAAACATATCTGCTTTTCGCTTCAATGTTCCATCTTCGTTCAGATCTTCCAGAGAACACAATAGGCAATAAGAAGAGTCATCAGAAAACGCCCGTTTGTTGGCATTACTTCCAATGACTCCATACTTTACCGTGTAGGTATCATATACCTGATTCAGTTTTTCCTGCTGTTTCTGGATTTCTTCATCTGTGACGTTTTCCTCCATCTGCAAAGCGATCAGCTCTCGGACAGTATCACGGATTGCAACCATCCCTTTTACACGTTCTGCAGTAGCGGCAGGCATTTTCACCTGATTCATCAAAGAGTTGACACGGTAATATACCTGATCATCTACCACCGTATAACTGTAATTTCGCACATTTGGATCTGCTGGAATACTCTCTGGCATCTCATCCAGTTCTGTCTCCACATCTACTACCGGTGCCATGCTTCCCTTGATGTGTTTCACTGCTTCTGCTAACTGTAATTCTAAATCAGCTCCTTCCATTGGAGCACAGGTTGTTTCCATACCATACGGACCGGACACTTCTTTCATCTCACCCAGAATCATTTCCGGATGCTGAACAAAATACTGATTGACTGTAATGCCATTGACATCACTATCCAGATTTATCCATTCCGGCATTTCTTTCGTAAGGCTTTCCCTCTTCTGGAAAAACAGGATATCAGCACTGACTTCTGTTCCTGCATTTGCCTTAAAAGCTGTGTTCGGCAGTCGGATTGCGCCCAGCAGGTCTGCACGCTCTGCCAGATATTTCCGAACTTCCGGTGATGCTTTATCCATGGTTCCCTTTGTTGTGATCAACGCAGCTACACCACCTGGACGTAACTGATCTATAGTCTTGGCAAGAAAGTAATCATGAATCATAAAATTGTAGCGGTCATACTGACGGTCATTGACCTTATATGCACCGAATGGCACATTTCCGATTGCCACGTCAAAGAAATCATTGGGATAATCCGTCTTCTCAAAGCCTTTGATCTGGATATTGGCATCTGGATAGAGAAGTTTAGCAATTCTGCCACTGATGCTGTCCAGTTCCACTCCATAGAGTTTGGACTGGTTTAGATTCTCTGGAAGCTTTCCAAAGAAGTTCCCGACTCCCATAGATGGCTCCAGGATATTTCCCTTTGTAAATCCCAGATTCTTCAACACCTGATACATACTTTCAATCACAATCGGCTGTGTATAATGAGCATTTAATGTGGAAGCTCTGGCTGCAGCATATTCTTCCGGTGTAAGGACGGTCTTTAATTCCAGATATTCTGTCTCCCATGCAGATTTTGTCTCATCAAATGCAACTGCAAGACCTCCCCAGCCAACGTACCTGGATAAGATTTCCTGTTCTTCCGGTGTTGCATTGCGATTCTCATCCTCACATTTCTTTAACAACTGGATAGCCATGATATTGGCACGGAACTTTTCTTTTGCTGTACCCTGTCCAAGCTCATCATCTGTGATGCGGAAGTTCGTTGCTGGAATCGTTTCTGATATTCCGTTAATCTCTTCCAAAGATTCTTTTTCTTCCGATACCTCAACTTCTCCAGATAATTCTTTTTCTTTTTTATCATAATCTGTCCACACACGTTGAGAAATAGCAGTAAAATACAAGGACTCTTCCTCCATAATTTCTTCCCTGATTTCCCGTAATTCATCTAAAGTATCCGCATTTACAGTTTTGTTGTGATAATGATAATAAAGTACTTCTTGTCCGAGTTTTACATCCAGACGTTCCAATTCTTGTGTTGACATTCGATTCCAAATATCATCTTTTTCCGTATGAATCGTGAAACCTTCTCCATCATCATGATATTCTAATGTGTATTGAAGTCGATTCGCTTCTCCCTTAACTTTGCAATCAAAATCGTGGATTTTTGTTCTGGTACCAGACATATATTCTGAATCAACTAATCGCAAATCAGTTATATCTTCCGCTGTCAAAGTATCCTGCTCCAGCTGTTCTCCTAACATCTGCTGTGCTTCTTCCAAATCTGCCAGTCTTTGTGCTTCCTGTCGTTCTTCGTACTTTTCCATTTCTTCCGGTGACAAATAATCATCTGTGCGGATTAACTGGCGAACACGTTCTGCAACCTTGTTCCACTTTAATAAAACTTCTACCTCTGGACTGCCAATTTTCCCTTTTGCAAGTTTTAATCCTTTTGCATCATGGGATGCGTCGGAAGCATCTGCTCCTGGTATTCCGGGTGAGGAACCACCTGTTCCATACTCATTTTTCAGGAACTCAGCTGCATCTTTCATATCATGATGTTCCATGAAATACTCATAGATTCGGTTACGTCCTCCTGCAGTAATGCCGCCTCTTCTTAACACTGCGTCAATTTCATCCTGTGTGATAAAGGATAGTGCCGGACGTTCGACCGTAAATTTCTGGTCTACCCAGGAACGCTCCCTCTGAAGATCCTGAAAGCGTTGGAAATATTCCGGATTATGCTGAATCTCCCAGCGGTGATAATCTCCCGGATTCTCATCCATATATTTCTGCAGCCATTCAAAACGATAGACAATCGCATCTGCTTCCTCTTGATCTGTCCATGCTCCACTCACTACATCCTGCCAGTCTGAATATGATTGTTTCTTTTCCCAGTTTCTGCAAGTATCCCGAAAATGAAGTGCAAGAAGATTGGTCATTTCTTCCTGCTCCTGTTCAATGGCATTATTGGAAATCAAATTATCCACGTAATTTCCATCCTCATACATATCCCGAATTCTGTTCGCTGCTTCTTCCCACGTAACCATGCGGTCAAAGTTTCTTCTGGCAGAGTCCCCTCGCCGGATACGGATACCATCATTGTCATACCAGATACTGATTTTCTGACCATCTATGGTAAATCCTTTGCCACCAGTTCCATATTCATCTTTCAGAAAACTCCGCATTTCTTCATTATCCAGACCTTCAATCAGTCTTGCTGTAATATGAAACAGTGTATTTTTCTGTCCGCTTCCCGTGCGGAGAATATCATTTACCACTTCATCGGAAATAAGAAAAGCGGCTGGCTGTTCCAATGCAGCTGCCGCTTTCCTTAGTTCAACATTGTCGGGAACAGACTTAATTGTAAATAATCTCCTGAATTACCAGTTCCTCTGCCTGTGCTTTGATCTGGTTCATGTGTCTGGTCCATGCCATCCCGTCTGCCATTTTGTCCGGTGCCGGATCTTTCTCCAGAAGTTCGTTCATCAGGTCGTCTACTCTCTGTCTTGCCTGGCTGTCGATCTCCATCAGATGACTGTCCAGACGGTTCTGCAGTGTCAGAATGTTGAACCTGGCTACCTTGTGATTTCTCAGATACTCTTTCCGCATCATTCCGTACTTGCCGATGGTTCCTCTCGTCTCTTCCAGGCTGATATCTGGAATCTGATACTCTCCGTTCTGGCTGTAACTGATCTCTCTCATAGTCTGTTTCCTCCTTTTTTTCTTCTCTATCTTCTGTGTTATCTGTATTACTTTCACGAATTAACGTGTTAAATTCATTATAGACTACTTCTTTTTCTTTTGCAACCGTTTTCAGGTCATTTTCCAGATCATTCAATACATACCGTCCAATCTGCATCAGGACTGGTCTGCTGATCTCGTTGACTGCACTTCCCAGATGTCCTAATATTTTCAGCTGATTGAAGTCCGTTATATGCCGAAAATCCTCTGCATCCAGATATTCCTGTGCATCCAGTCCACACCGGTTTAGTAATACATACCAGACACTATTGGTCATCAGTTCCCGAAATTCGACTTCCTGATTCTGTTCGTCCAGTTCTTCCAGAAATGTCCCTGTTACGTCCAGTCTCAGTTCTTCCAATGCATCTGGAAGCCATTCTTGCATACTCTCCTTCGCTGCCTGATGCAGACTTTCAGCAAGTCCTCCTTCTGTATCTTCCAGTGATAACTGCTCCTGCAGATAATCTGCCACCAGCTGTTCTCCTTCCACCGGAAGATTCCATAACTGAGGATCCTTTCCAAGATTCCGCACTTTATAAGTGTCCTGCACATCAAATACATACCGAAGTTTCGTTTTCGGTCCGGAAGTATTGTCAATCAAGGCAATCCCTTTGGATCCCTTTTTGATCCAGCGGTACATCTTCTGATTCCAGATTTCCATGGATGCTACGGCAGTTGCTTCCGGTCGCTGTGCATAAATTAAAAGCTGTTCTGGAAAAGTGTATTTGTACAGTCTGGATGCAGTGTTTAGGAACCGCATCCATTCCTGCGGACTGGCAGCTACATCTTTTGCCACCTCTTCCGTCAGCTGTTCCATTGCATATAATTTATTTGCCATGCGCTACTCCTTTTCATAAAATCAGGGACTGCTTAGCACAGTCCCCTTAAAATCATCGTTGTTACTCTTTATAATGCTGTGGCAAGCTCTTTTGACTTATTCTTTGGCACTTTGTCTCCCTCTTTTGCCTTGATTTCTGCCTTAGCTTTTTCCAGTCTTCCATGGATTCCACCTTTTACTTCCGCTTTTTCGGCTGCTTTTTCTTTCTCCAAACGAGCTTCCCTACGCTCAGCATTTTCCATAACTGCCGTTTTCCCATCACAAAACTGAACTTTATCGGAAAGCTGCTCCTGTCTCTCCACCTTTGTCTCATTGACTTCCTGTACCATCGCATTTAATTCCGGAACCTGAAAAATGCCGTTATCAGGAAGAATCAGCACTTCATGAATGGAAGATGGGATGACAAAGTAATCACTTCCCAGGCATTCCCCAATCTGTTTACGAATATCTTCCTGCAGTAACAGGGAAGCTCCATTCATCTTGGCTTTGTTTGTCAGACAGAACATTGGGTTTTCCATGGCTTCCATATCCATTTTTTCATTCAGCAGGTTTTCTGGTTCTTCACCAAAAATCATAGATTTGATAATCTCATTCATATCCATAAGTGTGACACCACGTTTTCGGTCTGCCACCATCGCATCCGCTTGAATCTGTTCGGCAGATACTCCCCACTCGTTCATCAGAGAAACAGTTACCGGAATACTGCTGATCCCTTCTCCATTTTCCTCCAGATTTACTGCATAATAAGCTGCAAAATCTCCGTGTTCTGTGACTACTTTATCTGCAAGAAGATCGGTATTCCATTCCTTATCACAAATTCTCATCTGTAATTTGTCCTTCATCTTTTCATAATCCAGAATATCTGGAACTCCCATATCAAAAAATTCTGCTTTTCCCTGTGCCTCAATACGCATATCAGCCACATCGCCAACACAAGAGTCTACATCTTTTCCATGGATATATTCCTGGTAGAGGGAATCCAGATAGACTGTCGGTACGATTCTCTGATCTCCGTTTGGAATCGTAATACCTGTCAACTTCAAACCGTTGTTTTTTTCTACTTCCTGAAGTTTAATTTCTGCGTCCTTATAAGACTCTGGCAGATACTCCTTTACATTGTCTTTGACATATTCATAAAATTCTTTTCTGTTCATCATACGCTTTTACCCCTTTCTGATCATGTGATGGTTCATTCTTTTTCTGCTGACCATCTGCTCGGCTTTCTTCTGATAAGCCATCATTCTCTTTACTGTTTTCTCCTGGTTTTTTCGTGCTTCCTGTCTTTTTTCCATTGCTTTCATCATAGTTTTCTGTTCCTTTCTGTGATTTTTTTGTATGAAAAAGGGAGCCTCACATAGAAGCTCCCAATCATAACCGTTGGTTTTAGTTTCCTTATTTCCTTTTCCTGCTGATATAAAGTCCTGCCATACCTCCTGTGGAGATTACAAGAAGCAAGATTGGCAGCCAGATATTCGTGCTGTCACCTGTTTTCGGTGCGTTTGATACCTTTGTCTCTTCATGGGACTGTGGTGTATCCGGTGTGTTCGGTGTTTCTGGAACTTCCGGTTTCTCATTTGTCAGATTAAAGGTAACTTCTACAACCGGTGTACTGTCATCTGCATAGGCAAATGTCACTTCATGCTTGGTCTGATCCAGTGTGTATCCGTCCAGTGTTTTTGTTTCCACCAGATAATACTTGATTGCTGTATCATATTTGCCGTTCTTAAATGTGGCAATCTCATACAGCTTACTTTCTGCATGACCAGCAGCGTCTGTCTTTAAGGTTTCCAGTACCTTTCCTTTGCTGTCACGGAGTTCAAATTCTACCCCTTTCAGCGGTTCTCCTGATGATTTATCTGTCTTATTGAGAATCACTTTTCCCTTGGCAGTGTCATCTTTCATAGCTACTTTCTGGATCTCTCCAGTATCCTTTACTTCAAAACTAACATCCGATGTCAGAAGATATCCTTTCGGTGCCTGCTCTTCACGTAAGGTATATTTACCGATTGGAAGTTTTTCGATATAGTGTGCTTCCTCTGTGGAAGTCCAGCTCTCTACTACCTGATCATCCTCATCGAGAATCGTCAGTTTCGCACCTGGAATCTCAGTTTCTCCTGTGATATCAGTCTTACTGATCTCTACTTTTGTCACATCATCTTTCATCTCTACTTTCTGAACCTCTGCTGTATTCTCTACTGTGAAAGTAATACTTTCTGCAGTGACATATCCATCTGCCGGTTTTGTCTCTGTCATGGTGTATTTCTTACCAACAACCAGTTCTTTGATCACATGGGATTCTTCCGTAGAAGTCCATTCATCTACTGTATTGCCATCTGAATCCGTTACTTTCAGGTGTGCACCTGGAAGTTCTTTACCTGTTGTCAGGTCTGTTTTGGACAGCTCCACTGTGGTTGGCTGATTTTCAAAAGTAAAGTCGTAGCTTACTTCTGCCTGGTCTTCTCCGGCATATTCAAAGGTAAATTCCTGTACTTCTTCTGTTGTAACAAATCCGTCCGGCGCAAAGATTTCTTTCACATAGTATTTTCCGTCTACCGGAAGATCTGCCGTAAAAGTAATCTGTCCTTTTTCATCCGTTACCCGCTGCTCGATCAGACTGTCTTTCTCAAGGAGTACCTCGCCCTTTGCATTTTTGATATCTTCACTGGTATAAAGACCAAAGACACCACCTGCAAGAACACGTTCTGTATCTTTTTCTTTCTTCAGAACCGTAACCTTTACTTTCTGACGGGCATTCTGCCATTTCTCATCATAAGTGATGACTGGTGTGTCCTGATCACGGTAGGAAAGGTCAACATATCTCGGCTCTTTGTCCAGCACATAACCGTGAGCTGTTTTTACTTCCTTCACATAGTATTTTCCAGCCGGGAGATCTCCCATCTGTGCAATACCATTGGAATCTGTGGTAATGGTTCCCACTTTTTCATCTGCTTTGAAATAATCTTCACTGACACCATCTGCCGCTTTGATATCTTCCGCAGCAAATACATCGAACGTCACATCTGAAAGGCTTCCGGTTACATACTCAAAGAGATGCTCCACGGTACCTTTTACATGATCCAGAAGTGTTATCTTATCCAGAAATTCTCCATTTTTGTTGATGATCAGAAGTCCTGTTGGAACTTCATCTTTCATCTCTACTTTCTGAATCTCGGCTCTATCTTCCAGCGTGAACTTCACATCCGTTGCTTTCAGATATCCATACGGTGCCATTTCCTCACGAAGAGTGTATTCCTCTCCAACTGTCAGTCGTTTGATCACATGTGGCTGATCTTTTACAGAAGTCCACTGATCCACAACATTTCCTTCTTTATCAAGAACAGTGAGTTTTGCTCCATCCAGTTCCACACCTGTTGTTACATCAGATTTTGTAATTTCTACTGTTGTCGGCTGGTTCTTTTTCACTGTTTTCAGTTTTACTGTCTTCACATCCTGTCCCTGGTAAGAAGCATCCAGATTCAGAACTTCATCAGAGGATACAAATCCCGCCGGTGCTTTTAACTCTTTCACATAATACTGTCCAAGTGGCAGATCCAGCGTACATGTTGCAAGACCATCGTTATCAGAAGTCATTTCCTGTAAGAGTGTGTCTGCTTTCACGATCACTTTTCCATCTGCCTTAATATCCGCTTTGTTATAGATACCAAAGACAGCTCCTGCTACGGTTGCACCATTTTCTGCATCCTGTTTTTCTACCTGGATTACAACTTTCTGGCGGTCATCGCCAACAGTCACTTCCTGTTCGATTACAGGTGTATCCTGATCTGCATAGACAAATGCGACATCCGATCTGTCATGGTTCAGGACAAATCCTTCCGGTGCAGTCTTTTCTACTACATAGTAAGAACCAAGCGGCAGATTATCAGCAACTGCTTTTCCGTCTTCCCCGGTCGTTACCGTTGTTACCAGTGCATCTTTTGCATAGATCAGCTGTCTGTTTCCGTTTTCATCTTTCTGATAATCCGGTGTATAGATATTTTCAGCTGCATAGACATGAAATGATGCACCCTTCAGGTATCTTTCTTCATAAACAAAGTCCTTTTTAAATCCGGTCAGCATCTCACCTTTTTTATAGATCGTCAGCTTTCCTTTTACCGGATGGTTCTCGTAGTCTACCGTAATAATGGCATCTCCGCTCTCAGAATCCATCTGGTATGCTGTATTTGCATCCACCGCAATCTCTACATAGTTCTTATTGATTGTGTACCCTTCCGGTGCGTTGACTTCCTCAATCCGGTAATGTCCGATCTTCAGATTCTTCGGCATGATCAGATATCCCTGGCTGTCCGTAAAATAGGACTTGTGAGTAGTTGTCACTGGGTAAGTTGTTACCTGCTCCACATACTTCTTGTTGTCCAGGTCATATACCTTAAATTCTGTTCCGGCAATCAATACAGATTTCTTTGTTTCATCGTCTTTTTTCACGATTTTCAGTTTTGCCTTAAACTCTTCATCCAGAAGCACTCGCCAGATCTGTGGCTCATTTGGATGATGCTCTGTGATATTCACTTCAAAATCATCGACTGGCTTGTAATTGTGCGGTGTTGTAGTTTCACGCACGATATAGCTTCCAAATGGTAATGGAATACTGCAGGCATACCCTTTTTCATCTGTGAAAATCTCAGTTGCTCCATTTTCTCCACTCACTACTGGTTTGGCAGAATCAAAATCATAGCTTCCATCTGCTTTCTTTGTAAGGGAAGATTTCAGATAAACTGTAAATCCAGCTCCGGATAACAGATCTGCATCGGTCTTTCCATTGTTGGCTGCTTTGATGATCTGAAATGGCTGTTTGATGACCTGCTCACTGGAAGTGCACTCTCTTTTCACTTCTGCTGTCATATCTCCTTCATAACTGCACGTAAGATCATGCTCTTCTGTATCTGCCAGGTATCCGGTCGGCGGTGTGATCTCTTTGATATAATATTTGCCAAGATATAAGCCATTTACAGAAGCCTGTCCTTTGTCATCGGTTGTAAGAGAAGCTACCTGTTCTCCTGCTTTATAAATAGTTCCAGTTGCTCCATCCGGATGCACGATATCTTCACGGGCATACAGACCATAAACTGCACCTTTCAGTGTGGCATCTCCCTGTGGTACTGCTTTTCCTGTCTCTTTATCAACTTTGAATAAATTGATCTTTGCTGTCACACGGTCATTGCTGAAGGTATGGGCAAATGATACGGTTGCTTCTTTATCATTGGTATAAGAAAACTTAAACGTATACACATCTTCTGTATTTCTTACATAGCCTTCCGGCGCCTGATCTTCTTTTACAGAATAGGAATATCCAATCGGAAGATCTGCTGTGAATTTTGCAGTTCCATCTGCTCCAGTAGTTGCTTTCTCAATCAATGTTCCTTTTTTCACAACAACGGTTCCGTCTGCATTTCTAATATCATCGGATGCATATAGAGCAAAAATACCGCCATTCAGTGGTTTCTTGGTATCTTTATCCTGTTTTACTACGGAAACATCTGCTTTCTGTCTCTCGTTGTTAAAAGTCACATCTGCAAATACAACTTCTTTATTCTGTCCGGCATAGGTCAGAGTCACTGGCTTTTCTTCGCTGCCGTTATAGAAATTGTCCGGTGCTTTTGCTTCTTTCACCACATAGCATCCAAGATGCAGGTTCTTCAGTGTAACAGAACCATTCTCACCTGTTGTCAGATTTTCTTTTACAAGGTCCCCTTTGCTGTACACTTTTGTGCCATAAGCAGTTACGATATCTGCTCCGGCATACACGTTATATACTGCATTTTTCTGTCTGCGGTTTTCATACTGGAATACCGTTCCATTCTCACTGACATCTGCTCCGGTAAGCACCTGTCCTTCTTTGTAAATGGTAAGCTCTGCCAGCTGTTCCTTATTTTCCACGGTTACAGCTGAGGTCTTACTTGCTACCAGTTTTACATTTGTTGCCGTTGCATTTACCACATATCCCTGTGGTGCTATGATCTCTTTCAGATAAACAGTATCCTGTGTCTTGATGATCGTAACAGAAGATTTTCCATTCTTATCTGTTGCCGGCATCTGAGTGATCAGTTTTGTGCAAGACTCATCGCTGTATATACCGAATACTGCACCCGCAAGATTAACATCCGCCGTGTCGTCTTTCTTTACGATTTCAATCGTAGCCTGTTCAATCCAGGACACCTTTAAGCTTACATATTTTTCATCAGCGACACCTTCTCCAAACACAAATGCCAGATCCTGAACACTTGCATTCGTAGTCAGTTTATATGCTGAATAATCTTTTGTAATACTTCCCTTCATTTTTGCAGAAAAAGTAGCGCTTACATCTTTTGTCTGTGTCAGAGGCGCTGAAAGATAAAACGTGGTTCCTCCTCCAATTGTTACGCTTGCACCTGCCGCACTTACGGTTCCAGTAGATACATTATGGAGCTTTACTCCTTTTGGTAAGTCCATTGTGATTTTCTGCTGGGAAGATGCGTTGAACTGAATGTTCTCCGTTCTCTGAACATTTCCATCTACATAAGCTTTTACATTCGGCTTTGAAAATGACATCGCTACATCTGGTATTTCCGGCTTATTCACACAATAATTATAGAGTTCTTTTGCCAAAGCCTCTCCTGTAGCATTTGTTCCGTAAAAGGCATCACTACTTCCGTTGGCATATGATGCAGCCATATGAATAATGATGAATCTTTTTCCTTCTGAAAAATCCGTGTATTTATTTGCAAAAAAGCTTTCACTTCCTGCGGCATCTGTACCGTAATAGCACACTTTTGCTAACGCCTGATTGTCTCCAATCTTTGTAATTGTATAATTTCCAGATCCAGGTCCTGGCTTTGCTGGCTGTACACAATACGCAATTGCTCTGACGCTTCCGTAGCTGATATAGTACGGCTCTGTCAGGTAGGTTCCAAGATTATAATCTGCATATCTATACAGTGGTCCTTTTTCAATTGTTACCTGCTGTGTACTTCTTGCTGAATAAGCTGAAACTGCTTCAAATGTTGCAATCTCTCCTTCTTCCATAGAATCAAGATCCACACCTTCGTCTCCTGCCTGTTCCAAAACATCATGAAGCTCTAACCCTGATTCTTCATCATAGGTATCCTGGTTCTGTGCCTGCTCTACCAAATCATCAAATTCATCAGCGTCAATATCGGTAACCTCCGAGTCTGCTTCGGAATCCTCCGCTTCCTCTGTCTGCTGTTCACTTACAGCTTTTTCGGATTCGGTCACTGCTTCACTCCCTGCCACCTCTGTCTGTACTTCTGTTTCTTTCTCACGCACAATCAGTTTTCGGCTGATCTGGTACTTCGGATGCTCCTGATTTACCGGTTCCACATAATAGACCGCTTTGTAAGTGTCCGCATGATCTGTCGTAAAATCCTCATTCTTTTCGTTCTTTGCTTCCTCAAATGTGACTTTAACCTTGTTATCATCCTTGATTTCCAGTCCTGTGTAGTCTGATTTCACATCAAATACACTGCCTGTTTCGATTTCATAATCTTTGGCAGTCACCACCTCATCTTCATCCAGAAGGTCTTTCACTTCCTCATAAAGTGGAGGTTTTTCCTCTGGCTGGATCTCCGCTGCATATGCCGTCATCGGAGACAGCACTGTACTAAGCATTGTCATGCCTGCCAGCAAGCCAGATACTACTTTTCTAAAATTACCTTTTTTCTTCATGCTAAGGTCCTCTCTTTCATATATTTGTATTAAAACAGACAGTCCTTAGACTGCCTGCAATACACTGCTTATCGTTGCGGGAAACTCAGATTGAACTGCACATTTCCCTCGCCGGGATCAACCATCTCCACGGTTGCTTCATACTGTCTCCCTGTTTTTCTGGATAACAGATCCTTATAATGGATTTTTCCTTTAGACAGGAACTTCTTTGCTGCCGCCTTATCCATCTTTTTTCCCTGGCTTGCAAGGAATTTATCATTCTTCCATAAGGCAAAAGCACAGTTCCGGTCAGAACAGTAAAAGTTTACTTTTCCTTCCCTGACATCAGCTCCACAGCGGGGACATTTGCCAATGACTTCTCCTTTTGCTTTTCCCTGAAACTGCTCTTTCTTTTCTTCTGAAATCCCCTGATATCTGGCAACCAGTTCCTGCATCAGCTCTGTAATCCCATTTAGGAATTCATCTGCTGTCTCTGTATTCTGGGCAATGTGATTCAATGCCATTTCCCACTCTGCTGTCATCTTCGGAGATTTAATCTCATCCGGCAGAACCGTAATCAGGACATTGCCATCATCTGTCGGCACCAGATTTTTCTTTTCCCTTTTCACAAAACCAGACTGAATCAGTTTTTCAATGATTGCTGCCCTTGTTGCCGGTGTGCCAAGTCCTTTCTTTTCTGTATCTTCGGTCAGTTCTTCATTCCCTGCACGTTCCATCGCAGAAAGCAGGGTATCTTCTGTGTACTGTTTCGGTGGCTGTGTAAAATGCTCCGATACAAAAGAATCACAAGGACCGTAATGCTTGCCATCCCAGATATCCAGCTCCGGCTCTTCTTTTTCACTCTTTACGCCAAAGAACTGTTTCAATTTATTTTCGATCGACTTGAATCCTTCCTGCTTTGTTTTCTTTGCCGTGAGATAAAACGTATGATAATTACAGGTAATCTGGCATTTATGGCTTTCATAAATATAAGGATCTGCGGTTGCTGTCAGTACCCTGGCACTGATCAGATACAAAATCTTGCAGTTTCGTTCTTTCAGTTTACCTATATCTGCCTTTGCTACTTCCATGGTCGGGATAATTGCATGGTGATCAGATACTTTCTTTGAATTTAATACCTTACTCACGTCCGGCTGATATTCCAGCCCTTCGGCGTAGGGCATTTTCCCAAGCAACATCTGAATCAGAGTTTCTGTGCTTTCTCCCATCTCATCTGTCAGATACTGGCTGTCTGTTCTCGGATAAGTGACCAGCTTCTGCTCATACATCTCCTGCACGGCATCCAATGTCTGCTGTGCGGTATAGCCAAACATTCTGTTTGCTTCCCTCTGCAGAGTGGTCAGATCATAGAGTTTTGGAGGGCGAACCGTTTTCTCTTTCACATCATCCTTCTCCACTTCGCACATACGCTCCATACAGTCCGCAGCCACTCTATCTGCATCTTCTTTTTTCTGAAAATGCTCTGTGACCGCATCCATATCGTCAAACTTGATATGAGCCATATAATATTTTTCTTTGGTAAATTCCTTGATCTTCTGATTTCGATCCACGATCATGGCAAGTGTTGGTGTCTGTACTCTTCCAACTTTCAGATTCTGGTTATACAGAACGGAAAAAAGACGGCTCGCATTGATTCCCACCAGCCAGTCTGCCTTTGCCCTGCAAAGTGCTGACTGATAGAGACTGTCATAACACGAACCGTCTTTTAATGACGCAAATCCATCTTTAATTGCCTGTTCTTCCATAGAAGAGATCCAGAGCCGCTTCATCGGCTTTTTGCATCCTGCCTGCTCATACACCAAACGAAAGATTAACTCTCCTTCACGTCCTGCATCAGTAGCACAGATCACTTCATCTACTTTGGAATCTCTCATCAGTTTTTTCAAGATTCCGAACTGCTTCTTTGTGCCCTCCAAAATCTTGTGTCTCCAGCATTCCGGCACAATCGGCAGATCTTCATATCTCCATTTTTTATATTTTTCATCGTATTCCGATGCATCGCATAATCCAACCAGATGTCCTACGCACCAGGAAACGATATAACCGTTTCCCTCCACGTAGCCATCTTTTCTTGTTCTGGCTCCAAGCACGGAAGCCAGTGCCATCGCAACCGATGGCTTTTCTGCAATCACTAATTTCATTTACTCCTGCTCCTCTTCTTCATCTTCCAGCACAGCATCATCAAAATCCTCGTCTCTCAGGATTTCTGGTTCTATACTTTCTTCCTGCTCATCTGCATCGTCTACTTCCCGTTTTTCTGACTCTGAATCTTCGGATTCATCTTCATCCTCTTCCATCTCATCTTCGTCATCATATTCATGCTTTGGTTTATAGACTTTGAAATAATATCCTCCTGCCGCAGCTCCGACTGCAACCAGTGCAATCAAAAGATACGTTCCGAATGGACTTTTATCTTCCGGCATCTGAATATCATCCTCTACCTTATCTTTCTCAGCTGACTCTGTCGTTTCCGGTTTTTCTTCCTCTGCTTTTTTCTCTGGTTCTGCATAAACCGTATCCACTTCCGGAAGTGTCACTGAATCAGAAAGTGTGAAGTTCATCAGATCTTTCTCACTGACTTCGGTAAGGAAATACACATTATCCTGAGATTTTGAATTGTCAATAATCAGATAGAAAATCTTACCACTCTTCGTTGAAATGGTATAAAACTCTTTTGTTCCTTCCGTAGCTGTTTTTGTAACGGATTCTGCCGTCTCGCCTTCTTTATTAAGCTGTTTCTCAATACCTGTTACTGTCCGATCATCCACGGTCCCTTTTGCATCTGTCGGCTCAGAAGCCTGTGCATCCTGCGGAAGCGGAGAAGTCGTTGTTTTTTCAGTCCCCATTGCATCTGCACTGGTCGTAGTTGCCATTGCACCATTGCTGTCACTGGAAGATTTCTGTTTTTCTGCCTGCTTCTTTGCCCATTCATAGTAAGGATTCTGCAACACATACTTTTCAGAAGTATTTCCAGCACCATCTGTTACCGTAATCTCAATCTGCTTTGTAGTAAAATCTTTCTGTGTCAGTTGCACTCTCAGCATTCCATCCTTCAAGTCTGTATAAGTGGTGCCATTGACGGTTACCGCAGTAATCCCGGATACTGTATCATTCCCCTGAATCGTCAGCACACCATCTGTCAGAGAAGCAGAGAGTGTCGGCTTTTCCGTGTCATAACACTTAATAGAGCGATTCTGCTCATAGACCTTCCCCTCACCATCTGTCACACGCACATACACTGTCTGATTTCCAGTGATCGTGATACTTCCGCTTCCGGTTACATCCTGCCAGCTTCCATCTTTTCCTGCTTTTGCTTCAATCTTTGCTATTGAGAAACCTTCCGGCATATGGCTAGCATCTACCGTAACAGCAATGGTTGTTTCTCCCTGTTTCCAGCCATCCGGTTTCTCAATCGTGATTGCAGGTGTGGTATTCTCAGCTGCATAAGCAGTCTGTGTCTGGAGCAAAGGTGTTGTCAGGCAAAGAAATGTCGTTGCTGCAAGCAGACTCTTTTTTACCCTGCTTTTAGTATTTGTTCTCTTCTTCTGTTTCATTTTTTCCAGATTCATCATCGGCTTTTGTTTCCTCCTTCTGTATTTCTACCCTGCCGGGCAGTCCATTTTTCATTCTCTTTTTGAAAGCTTCCAATTCCGGAATACTCATATCCATTGTACGGATAATTTTTACAATTTCCAGATTTTCCGCTTCTGTTTTTGCAATCTCCGCAGCCTTGAAACGCTTTAAATCTGCTTCATATCTGGCTTTGGATGCTTCCATTTTTTCCTTGGCTTTCTCATAATCTGCCGTTGCTTTTTCAAGACTTTTCATCGCTTCTCCTTTCCGGACGGCTGATGCAGCCGCCCTTTTTTCTTACCATCGTCCAAATCCATAGAAATGGCTCTGCCAGTATGGGGAATTGATGGACGTATACTGCACTGGATGTCCACAATGGATCATCTGACCATTGCCTACATAGATTCCGATATGCGTTACCGGCTCCCCTGCGTCGTAAGTTCCAGTAAAGAAAATCAAATCTCCCGGCTGTGCCTCCGACTGGGATACTGGTGTACAAATGTTGTACAGTCCCTGTGCTGTCATCCTTCCAGTATTTCTTACCCCGGAATGAACCAGACAGTAACTGACAAATCCGGAACAATCGAATCCACTTGGGGAATATCCACCCCACACATACGGTGTTCCGAGATATTTTGCCGCTTCTTCTAGTAATCGCTGTGCCGCTTCACTGGTGTATTCATTGCCACCAAAAATGGAACCTTCTCCTGTTTCCAGATAAAAGATCGGGTTCAACCGTTCTCCATTTTTCAGAAGTTCAATATGAAGATGGCTTCCTGTGGAATTACCAGTATTTCCTACAAGACCTATCTCATCACCTTTCGTGACAGATGCTCCTGCAGATACACTCCGGCTGCTTAAATGTGCATACCGCAGTTCATAGCCTTTACTGTCCTTGATCACAACATAATTGCCATAGCTGTCGTTATAAGCAGAAGTTGTAACCGTTCCGGTCAGCCCTGCCATTACTTTTGTTCCCTCTGGTGCTCCGATATCCATACCATTATGAAGCTGATTTGCTCCTGATATTGGATGAATCCTGTATCCATAATAGCTGGTCACACTGGAGTACCAGTTAAAATCAACCGGTGTTGCAAACATCTGCAAGTTGCCTTTTGTATCGTTGTAGGCACTGAACAGTTCTTTCTGGAAAAATCCCAGCCTGTCCTGACAGATTGACATCAGGTTTCCACTATTTAAGGTAACATTCAGCACATCTACATCCCTTGTCCTAGTCACTTCCACTTCCTGACTTCCATTATCATCTGCCAGATAACATTCCCATGTCTGATGTCCATGTGCAGATGCCGCCGCATGATTATCATAGTAGACGTCAAACTGTACCCCGTATCTTGCGAAAGCTCCGGTATCTTCTACGGTATATTCGACACCATTCATTACCACCTTTGTTCCCATTGGAACAAACGGATTGGAAGCATCTACCGCTAAGGTGTGATTGGCTGTTGGATATGCTCCACTGGCAGTTGGTCCTCCACTCCAAATACCACAGCAGATTGGACAATTACAATATCCGCTTGTTACAACCTGTCCCAAAGATTCTCCAACTCTTACTGTTGCTGTCTCTGTCACAGTCTCATTGACCGCTTCTGTAGTCAGATGATATTGCTCTGCAAACAAGGCATCCAGCTCCGGCTTGACCTGTTCAAACGTAAACTCTTCATACTTTGCTGACAGATAACTGATCAGGATAAACGGATCATGCTCAATAGGTCCGATGTTATATCGGTATTCCTCATGTCCCGGTTCTTCAGATTCCATATTGTTGATCCGCTCCTGCAGATTAGCTTCCAGCTGTGTGTAATACAGTTCCGCTTCCCGGATTGCCTGATCCGATGACAGATAACTGGTTCCGGTGTAAGTGATCACATTTTGCAAAAACACTGAAGAGCATGACGTGACATTCGTTATGATCAGAAACATCAATCCGATCAGAACTGCTACACTGATATACACCTTCCGGTTTTCTTTAAAGAAGTTGGTGACTTTGCCGCCAATCTTCTTGATATAATCAATCGTACCTTTTGCAGCTGTTCCTACTGTCTGTTCACTTCGCTTCGCTTTGGCATAATCCCGTTTGATCTGTTGCTTCTGAATCTGTTTTTTCAGTTTCTTCTGCTCCTGACGGGTTGCCGCCTGTGTCTGTTTCTCTGCCTTTCTTTCAAGTCTATTTCTCTTTCTGGACGCTCTCTGTTTCCTTCGTCTGGCACTTCTCTGTTCCAGCCGGTAAATACCTTCGCCGCCTTCTTCCAACTTATGGGCACCTTCTACCGCCGCATTATCGTCTTCATTTTTGCTGATCTCACGGTGCAATGCTACGGAAGTTGCACTTCCTGCTTTCTTGACAACAGAAGCTTTTTCTGTTTTCACAGATTCCCCTTCGCCAAACTTCAAGCGGGATTTCTTCTTTCCAGGAGCTTCTCCATCATTTGCCTGATAGACCTGTGCTTTCTTGGAATGCTGCTTTGCTTCCTTTTTCTTTCTTGCTTCTTCATAAGAAAACTTTTTGGCTTTTTCTTTCTGTTTCTGATGGCGGAAATTGACTCCATCCGTATCCATCTGGTTCAATTTCTCCATATCTTTGTCATTTTTCACAGAAGCACCAGTTTCCTCATAAGCAAACTTCAAACGTTGTTTTTGTTTAGGCTTTTTGCTGCCACCGGTCTGATTTCTCCGGCTGTCTCCCCTGTTTTCTGATAGATCAGCACGTTTATCTTTCAGTCTCCCTAACTGTCCGACTTCGGATTTTTCTGCAAGTCTGGATTCTTTTCCGACTTCAGCACGGATTCTTTTTCTATTTTGCTGTTTACTACTCTGTCCAAAATCCTCACTTTGCTTCTCTGTCCGTATCAGTTCCGGTGCATCTCTGGATTTTTGCACAGAGGGACGAATATTTTTCCCACTCCGTTCAGACTGGCGGGGAGACTTATCCACAAGGTTTTCTTCTTTTTCCCCCTGTTTTCTTCCCATCTGCACATCACTGGCACGGTTACTGACACGAACAGAAGATTTATCTGTCAGGTTTTCTTCCACCAGACCATCCTTGGTCATCTTCTGGACTTTCTTGTCCCTGACTTTCATTCTCTGTTCTGCCACTACTTACTCCTCCTTCTTCGGATACCCTTTCCCTGCCTGTAATAAGCAGAGAAAAGCGATGCCGAAAACAGCACCGCCACTAAAAGTTAATACATATGAAATTGCTCGTAACATTGTTTTCTCCTTTGATTTAACCTGCTTCGGAAGTCTCCTCTAAGCGAGTTGTCATGATTTTATAGAGGGAATTCTTCGGGAATCTGTCTACAAATGGGATAATGACATTTCCATAGAACAAAAGTCCTTCCCCCTCATTACTGTTGGTTACATAGGACAGCTGGGTTGGTGAGATATTCAGCTGCTTTGCCAGAATCTGCCTGTCTCCGGAAGCCTGGTTCAGCATATAAATAAAATCTGAATTTTCAAATATATTCTCTATCTCCCTGGAAGACAATAAATCTTTTATATTCTGGGTGATTCCAGTTGGAATACCACCCCATTTACGAAATCTCTTCCATATCTCCACACTATAAGCTGCGGTCTGCTCTTCCTTCAAAAGAAATCTCGATAGGTCAGACGCTTTCACGCCTTTCGCCCCGAGCCACACCGTGCAAGCAACTTTCATTGCACACGGCGTTCCATGGGATAAGTCTTTATTGCTAATACAGTTACTTCAAAGTCTGGTTAATTGTTATAAGGTTAATTGCTTCCAATCCTGCTTTAGCTCTCCATTTGTTGAGCTTTGCAATCTTGGCAGGTGCCCTACAATCGAATAAATCGATGAGGGACTTGATGATTTTCACGTCATTAGAATAGATAAGGCTCTTTATATCTTTGTGTACGATTCTGAGGTTTGCATATTCATCCGTACCACCTTGGTTTGGTGGATTAAGATATATGCATTCCACATCTTCAAACGCAAGAGACACCTTTGAGAGTTCACACTTACCCTTTGATGCCACAAATCTTGATAGGCGGTTGTCACAGAATTCGATACTATGATTCGTGTCGTTATCTCTACTCAACTTCAACAGCGTTTCTCCATATTCAGCTTTAGCAAGCATGCGGTGAATACGTTCACGTCCCTGTGGGGTGTAACGATTGATGTCCACTCGGTAGAACATTGGATTTTGCGTCCTACAGTATGCTACAGGAACGACAATCATACCATTGATATATCTAACCTGTTTGGACTCCCCATATTTCTGATAGAAATATTCGTCCATCGCACCTTTCAATGTCGGCGGTTTTTCCTTGGAGAGGTCAGCCCGACTATTCAGTCTCGTCTTCATGGTTATGTCAACCGACGGGAACAGTCTGTGAACATCTGCATTTATCATAGTAGCCATGTTATAGTACTGATGCATACCAATGACTGCTTGGTTGTATCTGATGAGGTCATCGTGCTGTGATTGTTCACTCTCGTGAGATTTACAGGCCTGCGCCATGGCATTTTTCAGCTTCACTCGTTGAGAATTGATGGCTTTGTCAGTCATATGAGACTTGATAGACCATTTCTTTCCCTTCTTGTAAAGTTTAAATTTTATGCCTAAGAAGTCGCTATAGCCTTTGGTAAGATTCGTAATTCGTGACTTATCTGGAGATGTTTCCAGCTTTAGTCTGTCCATTAGCCATTGCTCGACCGCATGCTTTAGCTTGGAAGCATCAGAATACGACCTGCAAAATATCTTAAAATCATCCGCATATCTCACTATGTGGCACTCTTTCAATCGGGACTGTCGCAACTTCTTGTACAGATTCCCTTTATTCGGGGTACCATTTTTATTCATATAAATATCGCTTTTCAGAGGATGCTTTGCAGGCATTTCCTCCCATTGACTGGCTATCCACCAATCAAGCTCATTCAGCACAATATTTGCCAGTAAGGGACTAAGTACACCGCCCTGAGGCGTGCCTTTGTCGGGTACCGTTCTAACCCCATTTTCTTCAATTGGAGCTTTTAGCATTTTTCCAATTAAGGAAATCAGCCTTTTATCACGTATTCCCATCGTCCATATCTGTTTTAGTAGCTTTCCATGGTCGACATTATCAAAAAATCCCTTGATATCTACATCAACTACATAGTGGAATCCGTCCACCTGCGCCAGTTTGTAACACACGGCAACGGCATTCTTAGTGCTACGATTCGGTCTGAAACCATAACTGTGCCGATAAAACTTGGCTTCGCATATAGGCTCCATGACCTGCAACACGCTTTGTTGTACAATCCTATCTAATACCGTAGGGATTCCTAATGGTCGCATTTTCCCATTTGGCTTTGGGATATATACCCTTCTCACCGCTTTAGGCTGGTAGTTAAGAATTTTGTCCCTAACACATTGAACCAATGCTTCCTCTGACATCTCAGCTAAGTCCTTAAAGGTCTTACCGTCGACACCAGGTGTGCTGCTTCCTTTGTTTGATTTGAGATTACGGTATGCCATTTTGATATTGGCATCTGAACCGATAATACTTATCAGATTCGTGAAAATCTTTTCGCTCGCACTATCCGCATATAATGCGTCCTGTACTTCGACCATGCCGTAGTACTCAGCATATCGGATAGCACTTTTCTTTAACAATTCCTTTCTTTGCATAGTCAACATCACCTCACTCTCGCAAGACTTGTTTCTCTTAGTCATACTCGAACCTATGAGTGTTAACTGCATTACTTTATTACACTTGTTTTGTCGACTGGCAGACTGACCAGTCGTCCCACTAGAGGCTGTTGCTCCACTCCCATTACAGAAGCTTCATCGCTCGTGCCTCCGCTCTCACAACGATAAAGGTAAGTTATACAGTGTGTTTTCCTTACCAACAGGTCATAGCATGTGCAACTGCTCGCTGTTCGTTGCTTTCGACGTTCCAATATGATGCAATATACTGTACTTAGGTGCTTCCTTTGAGCCTGCTGATTTCCATTGCCTGTAACAATGCTCCGATTTTCACTTCCACCCAGTTACTTTTCGGTAATCAGCGCCAAACCGTTGGCATACGCTTTTCAACGCATTCGAATTTTAGACTCTTTAAATCGTCAGTTCGTCCCCACTTCCGTGGATACTCACCATATACAGCTTCACTACATAATCACAGGCAACCCACACCTCTGTGAATCTTTCCTCAGCCTTACCTGTTAGGACCTGCTTTTTGCTCTTCACCCTAACTTTTGACAACCCGATAGTTCTTGCACAACTATCACGCTGTAGGGAGTTTGTGTGTGTCCCTTCCGGGCGTTACCCCTTCATTTGAACAACACCATATCAGTTGTATCAGTAGCTTTTCTTTTTACGGACGGCTACTGACCCCGCTGTCTATTCAACAAGCGGAACGTCTCGTCCGATGGAACTCATCCACATAGTATCTGGTGGACTTATGAGCAGAACGGTTCATTGTTACCCTGTTCCAGACCTGATCCTGAATGACAAGCATCCCAATCTTTTTCAACTGCTTACCAAGTTCCTTGATATCAAAGCAGACAATGCGGTTATTGATATCCACGTTTGTCTGATGGTTAAACACATTCAAAGAACCTGTAACATAGATTTCCAACGAAGTGGCCAGTCGCTGTGCTTCCGGCTCTTCCTGTTTTCTCAGAAGGTTATATAAATCCTCCAAGATTGGCATCTTCTCCGGTACTGGATCGGCAAGATATTCCTGATATACTAACCGCACACAACGGTCAATGATGGTCTTTTCTACCGGCTCCAGTCCATTCTTTCCTCCAACAATCAGCTCACACAAAGACAGAATAAAATCTGCTTTCAGTGACAGTGGATTATCTTCCTCGGAATAGTTCAGGTTCAGATCCATTGGATTGATATACTGGTCAGATACTGGCGAAACCCGAACTACCTGCCCATGCAGTGCCTGCACAAGTGCCGAATATTCGGCTTCTGGATCACAGATAATGATATCGTCTTCCGTGATCAAAAAGCAGTTTGTAATTTCCCTCTTTGCTGAGAAGGACTTACCGGAACCTGGTGTACCAAGAATCAGTCCATTCGGGTTCTTCAGACGTTTCCGATCAACCATGATCATGTTGTTGGATAATGCATTCAATCCATAATAAAGAGCTTCCCCTTCCTGAAACAGTTCCTGTGTCGTAAACGGCACGAAGATCGCTGTTGAAGATGTGGTAAGCCCTCTCTGAATTTCAATTCGATTGACTCCAAGCGGAATACAGGACATGAGTGCTGCTTCCTGCTGATAATCCAGCTGTTTTAAGGAACAGTTATATTTCTGTGCGATCCCCTGCACCTGGAAAATATTATTCTCCAGCTTCTGCCGCTTCTTTGCGGTATTCATTACCAGAACTGTCACAAGGAACATTCGCTCATTTCTGGACTGCAGATCTTCCAGCAGGTTTTTCGCCTCTTCTCCATAGGTTACAAGGTCCGATGGAAGCACGTCCATATCATAACCGGAACGTACTGCACGCTTCTGCTCTTCAATCTTCATCTTATCCAGATCTGAAATCTTGCTCTTGATCATCTTAATCGCAGAACTCTGGTCAATGGACTGGATATGAATGTTGACATTGATGCTGTCATCCACATCCAGGAAATCTGCAAGCATCCGGTCTGTCAGCTCCGGTGCAAGAATCTGCAGGTAACTTACACTTCCCATCGTTCTTCCCATCAAAAATGTCTGATTCTTGGAAAAGTTAAAGGAAGTCGGTGCAATAAAATCTTTGGTTTTTAATCCGGTTTCCGGCAGCATCTTATACTGGAACTTAAATGGTTCGATCCGATCCTGGTTGAACACATGATACAGAATCTCAAGCCTTTCCAGTCCATTCAAGGAATGTGCCTGTGCTCCCAGAACCTTAAAGTTGTTTAAGATATCTGTTTCGATTCTTTCAAGTCTTGGTCTTGCTACCTTCAGACTTTCTGCTTCGATTCCAAAAGTGATATACTTCGTCTTTACCAGACCATTATTTCCCTTGGAAAGCTGATTTTTCAGCATAGTACGGTACTCTTCACGAATGGCATTAAAGTCATCCGTCTGATCCGGAATATCAATGCTTTTTTCAAATTCTGCCACATCCACCTGCTGATTGATGAAGGACAGCTGCACACTGATGGAAGAATCAAAGTAATTTAAGAAATCACAGTAATTCTCAAATATCGTGGTCTTATCCTCGTTTAAAGCAAGCTGATAATTGATGTCGTAAAACTGAATCGTCTTGGAGAAAAAGGTCTTTGTCACCTGGCAGATACCATCCTGCAGCATCCGAATATACGGAATACTCTGCTGTGCAGTTGTAGGAATGCTTTTCTGTTTCCTACGGTCCCGTTCCTGTTTCTTCCTACGCTTTTCCTGTTCTCTTTCTTTTCTGCTTTTTTTGTTTCTTCTTTCCTGACGGTTTCTTTTTTCCGCCAGGGACAGACGCTCCTGCTGAGCCTCCTGCTTTGTCTTTTTTGCCATCCGGCACACCCTCCTTTTTTACAAGGGTGGAAATCTCCTGATAAAAATTTTCTGTCTTATATGGTCTTACTGCCGGACAGATAAACTTCTGTCGAATGATATTTGCCACCACTTTTTCAAAGGGAAGTCCGTCTTTTTCATACATTGCCATGAAGAAAAACGGAAGCATGATCGTTACCATCAAAATGGCAGCAATACTGGAACCGATTGGTTTTCTCATGAACAGATAAAACGGAATTCCCACAACTGCGGCAAGTGAAAAGAAAATCAGCTGCCGCTTTGTCAGATTTAATGCTACTTTTGTTTTGACCTTGGTAAGGTCTTTTGGTACTGGTACATACGCCATGGTATGCGCTCCTTTCCTGCCCGCTAGTGGGCATTGAATATAGATTTGCTAAGGCTTCCGGTCTTGAATAATGAAAATGCAAGAATCACGGTATAAGCCGCTACTGAAAACATAGCTGCATGAAGATCACTGGATATGGTCATTGCATTTACTAAAACTGCATAAATTCCCACACAGACCATCATGAAGAATCCCTGAAATGCCAGTGCGAACAAGCCTTTTAAATAGTTGTTTCCGATATTGCCCCATTCCTTATTGGTCATGGTGGCAAACGGAATTGGTGCTATGGAAGTATAAAGGTAAATTTCTATCATTCTTCCGTACAAGATTACCGTAATGATAATTGACAGAATGTGCATGGTAACACTGATCAACATCGTTTCCATGGATAGCAGGAACAAATCCCCTAACTCCATATCCTCCAGGGCATCCACAATCCGTGAAATTGCTTCTGTTGCATCCACCGCAGTGTTTCCTGATATCACCCCGGCTGCATTGTTGACCACATGCTGGCCAACATCAAAGACCGCCATCGTGATATTGAACGTATTTGTCACCAGATAAATGGCTACATACGCTTTGAAGATCCAGAGGAAAATGTTATAAGTCTCAAATTCATGGAAATTGTTTTTCTGTGTTACCATCGTGATCAATTCATAGCACAGGACAAAGGTGATGATCAGTCCCGCAATGGGGACAATCACCGTTTGGGATATATTCTGAATCAGATTAAAAATCCCTGCATTCCATCCCTGCGGTGTCTGTCCCACCTGCCCGGCTATGGTTCCCACCTGCTCATTGACAGACGTGAACATGTTATCCAAACTTGACTTAATAAGCCCGATCAGGATATCCTTTATCGCTTCCGTAATTCTCTCAATGATGGTGTTCATCTACCACTCCTCTTAAGAGAACAATGTTGCCAGCTGTGGAATCAGGGTAGTTCCCAGCAGCATGATTCCGGCACCAGCCATCAGCTGTTTGATGCCCTGGCTCTTAGCGCCGGGATTGTCATTTCCATATCCTTCCAGAAGGTTTACGACACCCCACACGCCAAGACCTGCGCCGATTGCGACTACAAGAGTTTTTAAAGTTGTAATTGCACTGCTAAAAAATGCCATATACATTCACCAAAACTGACTTTTTTCAGGTGTTTACGGGAATGAAAAAACACCGACTAAAAAGCCGGCGCACCTAATGTCAGTTATTCCTTTCCTCATTATTTTTCGTTCATTCCCAAGGTTACTCCGACAGTTCTACATGAATTACTTCCACCTCTTCTTCAGATTTCGGTGTGTACTGCGGATTTAACTCTTTCTCAACTTTGTATCGGTTCTTCTCGTTTTCATCTGCAAGAAGCCGATAGTTTTTGTGTTTCGTGATATCATATTTGTCCGAGAAAAATGGTCTGGCACCACGGATCTGCAGGATACATTTTCCTCCATCCATGACTGCAATCTCATCTTCTGTCATCAGCTGTTTGCCTGTTTTCTGGTAATTCAATCCAAAGGACTTCTGATTGCTCCTCGTTTCCGAAGTGTTATACAGATCAATGGTTTCCTTACCCAGAAGTTCACTCATTTCCTTTAAGGTAGTTTTCTCTTTTCCACCAAGAAATAGTGTAGTATCACAGTTACCCAGAATGGTATCTGCACTATCCTTGTACATTGCCTTTAGCTGACTCTGTGACTGCAAAATAATAGAAGCAGAGATTTCCCTGCTTCGGATAGTTGCGATCAGCTTGTCAAACTGAGGAATTTGTCCGATGTTGGCAAACTCATCAGCGATGACACGCACATGCACCGGAAGTCTTCCACCATATACATCGTCTGCCTTATCACAAAGCAGATTGAAAAGCTGTGACTGCAGCATCGCAATCACAAAGTTGAAGGTTGTATCTGTATCGGACATAATCAGAAACAAGGCTGTTTTCCTGTCTCCGATCTTATCCAGCTCCATTTCATCGTAAGACATGATCTCACGAAGCTCTGCGATATCAAATGGGGCAAGTCTGGCACCACAGGAAATCAAAATCGACTTCGCCGTTTTGCCGGCGGCCATTTTGTATTTTTTATACTGTCTGACCGCAAAGTGCTGCGGATCTCTTTCTTCCAGTTCCTGGAACATCATATCCACTGGATTCTGGTAAGTTTCATCCTCTTCACGGGTTTCGCTTTCATTCAAAAGATCCAGAAGAGTATTCAGATTCTTTTCCTCTTCATCACCTTCATACCAGATAAAAGCAATCAGTGCTGTATACAGCAATTTCTCTGCTTTCACCCAAAAATCTTCGGAAGCTTTTTCCCCTTCGCCTTTGGTATTAACAATGATTGTTGTAACCAGCTTCAGGATATCTTTTTCAGACCGTATATAAGCAAATGGATTGTAATGAAGGGATTTAGAAAAATTGATCGTATTCAAAACCTTAATCACATAAGGCTCATATACCACTTTCCTGGATTTATCTTTGATGACATTTCCATCTTTATCCCTCTTCGGCGGTCCCTTTGCTAACATCTTCCCGCACTCCTCGATCAGAGTGCCTTTGGGATCTGTAATGACCATGGAACAGTTCATCTGCATGACCGATGGTTTTACGAAAAAACGTGTCTTACCGGAACCACTGCCGCCGATGACCACTATATTTTTATTTCTTGCATACTTCGGCTGCTTCGGTCTGCTCTCCATGGTCAGTGCTTCTGTTGCTGTCAATGGAATGTTCATCCATGGATCTTCCGACATATAAGGCTTGATATCCTCTGCGGTTCCCCATCTGGCTGAACCATACTCGATTCCTTTCCGGAGTTTCTTTGCATCTGACTGTTTCTGCCAAACCAATAGTTTCAAAATAACTGCGACAGTAACTCCAACCAATAGGTCTCTCAGGTCAAAACTTAGCAGAATTCCTGTAAAGATCCGATCTGCATGTTCCATCGCATATAACAGTTTGTTCCCTATATCTTCTCCGGGACTTCTCCTGTATAAGCAGGAGGCCCGGTCCGCATAAAAAGCGGTCAGAACATAGGGAAGATTCGTAAGAACCAGTTTCTTTTTATCCAGGGCGGACAGCTTACCCCCGATTTTATTCTTCCACTTCTGCATCAGAGTTTTGCCGCTTTTCTTTTTCATCGACTCTGCTCCTGATGCCGATTCTTTACTTTGTCCTTCGTCTTCTTTGGCATCATTGCCCGGTAAGCTGTAAGACGCTTATGAATAGAAGGCTTATTCGCTTTTTGAATCTGTTTCTGGGAAAACTCACGGAAAGCAGCATTGAGGGCATCCTGATCACGTCCCTTGAAAAATACCAGATAAACCGGAGGATCTTTGCTCTTGTCTTTTTTCAGAGCATAATTGATCCCGTATTTTCTGGCATACCGTTCAAAGGACTTGATATTTTTGTCCGTGATCTCGATATTGACCATCCCGGCATTCTGTTTTGCCAGCTCTTTTACCGTGACCTTTCCCTGTTTCGGCTGATTTTTCTGTGCTTTCTTCTCTACTGATTTCTGCTTCTGATGACGCAGATACGCAGCAAGAACCTTTTTCAACAGGTCTGCCGTAATCTTAGTAGCCCGAATACAGAACGTGACCGTTTTCTGAGTTACCTCTTCCTGCATGACTTTTCCCTCCTTTCAGCGATTCAACTGCTGTCCAGATCTGTAATCATGGCAATCACCCCCTTCAATGAAAAAGGACAGATTAACCGGTAATCAGGTGCTGCACCTGTACGAGTTTTTCTGTCCCTTCTTCTTTTCTCTTGTCTTCCCCACCACAATAGATGGGAACACACATTTCAAGTATTCTGCTGTAAATGCGCTGATGGGCAGTATCTAAATCTGCAGATTTCATTTCATTCAGTCCCAGATTCGTTGTTACGATCAGCGGAAGCATTTTACAATAACGGCTGTCTATCACATTATAGACCTGCTCCAAAGCAAACTCGGAATTTCGTTCTATTCCCAAGTCATCAATAATCAGCAGCGGATAATCCACAAGATTTTGTATAATCTGGTTCTTATTTGCCTGATAGCTGGTCATTTCATTTAAGATCCTAGAAAAATTTGTCATCATGACACGTTCTCCCTGTTCCAAAAGTGCATTTGCAATACAACCTGCAAAGAAACTTTTCCCGGTTCCAACAGGTCCCATCAAAAGCAGTCCTACATTTTTTCTCTTCATATCTGTCCAGTTTTCTACATACTGCCTGGCAATTAGTATCTTCTGGTTGCTTCCGTTGTCATTTTCAAATTTCCATTCCCAGAATCTTCTTTCCTGAAGTCCGACGGATTTTCTCTGATAAAGCTGCCGCTGTGCTTCTTCCCGCTGCATCTTCTCATCAAGTTCCTTCCTGGCTTTTACCTCGCATTCACACAAACAGGACACTACATGCTCAAATCCCATCAGACTAACTTTCATCTGTTTTCTTTTTCCACAGATACCACAATGAAGACATCCCTCTTCATCCAGATAATCTGCTGTTACTTTATTTTCCATCACAGGCTTTCTCCTTCCTGAAATTCATATTTATCCATTTCTCCCCTGCCTCCATCCCGTTCTGCCCAAAGACAGATTGTTGCAAAATGATTATGATACTCTTTTCCACTGGATTTCATATAAACAGAAAGATGATCAATCCGCTTCTGGTAATCCCATGGAAACAGCGTCATCAACTCCTGCAGTTCAGCTTCCGACAGAACAACATTTTTAAATCTACCATACTGACTGAATTTTTCTTCCAAAGTGGGAGTATTGCCCTTACTCTTATCAGTATGATTCTTTTCAGTCTTATTTAACTTAGTATTACTTCCATCCAGATTCTTGCAGTCCGGACTTCTATTTTTTTGCGTTCCGGACTTCCAGTTTCTTGCAATCCGGATTTCCAATTCCTTGCAGTCTGGATTTCCAGTTTCTGGCGTTCCAGAAGCAAAGTATCTTACTGGCTTTCCTCTGCTCCGTTTCACAAAATTTTTCACGTATATGACAGAAGGACGATTATTCCCCTGCCGATACCGTTCAATCAATCCAATCCCATGCACACTGTCAAGCTCATAAAGAAGCTTTGTCACTGTCGTATGCGACATTCGCAATAGTTCCTGCAATTCTGCGATCGTGTAAATGATATAGACATAACCATCACTATCAATCCATCCATTTTTCTTGGATAGGCTGATTCGATCAAGCAGAATTCCGTAAAGGAGCTTTGCGTCTGTGGACAGGCTTGCAAACTCTTTTTCTGTGAACAGAGCTTTTGGTATCCGAAAAAAAGAAAACTGGTCAGATTCTTCTGCTCTGAAATATTCAAAATCTGCCATAGCTTATTTCCTATTCTTCCTCATTATTAAAATCACACCCTGCTGCACTGCCTGTTCCATGACACATCTCATTAAACACAAAGTTGAAGCACATCATTAACTCACTCAGATAATAATTCCTTGCCTCTTTATTGCAGGCATACATATCCTCGATATAAACCTCCTCGTTTCCATTCATTCGTGCGATTGTTTCCAGAACTTTCATAAACTTCTTATTAGAGCAGCACTCATACTGCTCATTTACATATTTCTGAATTTCCAGCACACGTTCAGGCTTTCCTTCATAAACAGATAACACGCCAAATGCCAGATCCATGCCAAACTCATAGCCATCGGCTTCTACGGCATCAATATCAAGATTACCTTCTTCATCGTAATAGCCACGCTCTTCCATAGGAGTCAGTGGTGTCTCATATTCATCCAGATATCCCATATCTGCAATTGTTCCCAGAATATCTCTGGATGCTGCCACCATCTTGTCCATGATAATTTCTCTTTCTTCCATCTGCATATTCGCCATAATTCTGTCTAATGTCATCATTGATTCTTCCTCCATCGCATTTTCATAAATATCATTGATATAAAAGTGGTTCGCCTTTCCATCGTTTTGAACAATACGCACCAGCTTTCCAATCTTAACAAGTTCCTGTACTGCCTGATCTACGCCATATCGAGTCGTATTCAGATCTTTCTTCATTTCGCTTTTTGGATAGATAACAAACAGATCCCCGTTATGATCTACCCAGCCATTCTGCACCGCAAATTTCAAACGATCCAGAAATAAGCTGTATAAAATTTTTGCTGTATTTGATAGATTTTTGAATTCTTCCACCTGGAACAGCATCTTTGGCACCTGCAAACAATCTACCGGCATATACTCCATCTTACTCATTGATTATTTCCTCCTTCTGTTTGTACAGCACTTCGGCTGAAGTAATATTGATTTCCAGCATACCTACAAATACCTGATAGTACAGCAGGCATATCTGTTCATCCTCCCTTGCCAGATACAATCCTTCCAGTTCATTGGACGGATGTTTCATCCCATATACTGCCTGACAGATATCATGGATTTTCTCACATTCCACACTTCTAAGATGCATCTCCAAAGTGTGATTAAATCTCTGCCAGTCCTCCAGTTTTTGGTTTACTGACATCATGCACTGGAACAGTTCCGCTGCTTCACATGCTGCTGACAGCACTACATTTTTGTTATTGATACTTCCATCGGCATTTTTCATATGCCCTATCATATACACCTGATCTACTGAAACCATCTTTTATCCTCCTCTATCTAAACGGCATTTCCTCTTCCATGCCCTCCGGTATCTCTAAGAACCCTTCCGCATCTTCTGGGAATGGTGGTCTGTCAACCATTTTTGCACCTGCGAATTCAATCCGGTTTGCATACACTTCAGTGGTATAGATCTTTTTCCCGGTATCCTTATCTTCATAATTACCTGTGACAATCTCGCCTTCCACCATGACCTTCGTTCCCTGCATCAGATAATCTCTGGCAAATTCTGCTTTCTTTGCAAAAGCCTTTACCGGAATGAAACTGACTTCATCGGAATAATTCCTTCTAACTGCCAGAACAAACTTGGCAATCTTATGAAGTCCTTTTTCATTCTCCACTTCGTTGTATCCGGGATTTCTTACCAATCGCCCGGAAATAACTGTTGTATTCATTGGCTTAACCCTCCTATGCTTTCATTGATTTGTAACAGATACCGATACATGGTCCACATTTTCCATAGGCACATCCGTAACATTCATCTTTTTCCAACTCTTCCTGCTTCATTTCATCGGCAAACATTCCTAACAGCGTTGTGTAAATCTTTTTCATTGCCAAGAACTTCACTTCTGCTTTTTCCATCTTCTCTTTGTAAAATGGAATTAGTCCACGAAGAACTGGATGGAAACGTTCATTTTCATCATCCCAGGCACAGGTTTTCATCATACAGCGTGGCTGTTTCTCATAATTTCCCAGATAATACGGGCAGAACGTACAGCCTCTTTCTTTAACAATTTCCACCGGAATCACTGGCATCTGACTTTTGATTTCTTTTGTTACATGCTTACTTTCAATTCGCTCTCTCATCTTAAAAATCCTCCGAGTATATATATTTGCAAAAGGGATTTCCCCTGAATTGCCTGATTTTTGGTACAAAAAAAGAGGCAAGCTTACGATTTTATTTTCGCAAACCTGCCTCTTATCAAATATTCAATTATTTTCCGATGATATATCGTAAGAAAACGTATACCGCACGGATTACATACACTGGAATCATGATACATCCAATCAAAGCTCCAATGATGACACTTAATGCAGCCATACCAAGCGTTGCTGTGGTATCCATTC
>OGUM01000305.1_pt1 | contig 42675 bp, 36 predicted proteins | sample 1553631 | NCBI WGS metagenome assembly OGUM01 (sample SAMEA2580228, study PRJEB22360) | human gut metagenome | biome: human gut; feature: human-associated habitat; material: faeces | place: Denmark | collected 2008/2010 | reverse complement strand
TCCCTGGATAGATTAATAAAATAAAAAAGCGTGGGAACTATTGAATATTACTTAATCTGAGGCTCTGGACTGCCCAAACACAAGTAATAAACAATAGCCCACGCCATACGGTTATATAAACTACACTAGGTAGATATATAGCACAGCGTGAGCGATTACTGTCTATTATCCCAGTATATAGAATTGTCCAGATTCCACAATAGGATAATATTTCAAACGCTCTTATTAACTATGTCCCTTCTAAGAGGTTCAACTCCTTGAACTTTAGAAGTTGGTACAAAGATAGGTAAAGTTTACAAGACAAAAAAAGTCCTGCCAGTTTATTATGCCAACAGGACTTTCTTTATTAATAGTATCTTCTGTTTTCCTCAATATCTAGATAATTTACAAAATCTATAATACTGTATTCCTTAACTTCTCCAGTGAGATCACCTAAGTAAATGGAACCATCTGAATTAATGGTTGCCTTCTCTTTTAAATGGTTGATATATCCTTTACTTGTTTGAATATCAAAGTAAATATCAGAACTAGGATAGAATAAGATATAATAATTGGAACATCTTTTGGAGTAATGCCCAATATAGAGGATTTGACCAGTTGTTAATGTCAATACGATAAAAGAAGTGTGTTTTGTCCCACAGATCACTAAATTATCAATAAATTGATGAAAGATATTGTATTTTTCCAACTCATCTGTAATATCGTCTAAATTAATATCCCTTGCTTCTTTTATATGGTTGATTTTCTTACTTATAGAACGGATTTTCTTATCTGTTAATTCTTTTTCTTTTTTATATCTGGATGCTTCTTTATCAATAGAATCCAGTTCCTTCATTTTATCCTCATATAATTTAGGCATATTGGGGAATCTCTTTTGTGCTTCAATTGCTGCATCATATATTCTACTGGCTTCTTCTGTAAGTTCAGATAATTGACCATCTAAAAGAAGAATCTTCTGTTTGTAAGAATCAATTTCTGCCTGTAATGGCTCTATTTGTTCTTCAACTTTATTATTAGTCATATTCTCTTTAAAATAGACTTTAATAATATCCCAAACAATAGATTCCAATTTATGTGCAGAAGCTCCTTTGGCTTTGCAGTCATTATCCCTGTTATTGCAAGTATATAACTTACTGGCACGTTTATATACATATCTTCTTCCACATACAGGACAAACTATTAGCCCCCTTAGTAATGGATATTCTACAGAATAAGAACTTTTGCTTATGCTTTTTCTACCTTGCATCCTCTCTAATGATAATTGGTATGTTTCTTCTGAAACAATTGCAGGGGAATCTACTTCTACAAATTCCAGAGGCTTTCTATATTTCTTTCCCTCTTTGGCTGGTGCTTTCTTTAGTGCATATCTAGCTTTTCCCATATAAACAGGATTGATAAGCATATCCCTAATGGTTGCAAAATACCATTTGTTACCTTTCTTGTTTTTTATGCCTTCTACATTTAGTGCTGTAGCTATTCTAATAAGTGAATATCCATCTATTGACAGTTGGAATATACGTCTTACTACTGTTGCTTCTTTTTCATTGATAGATAATAATTTGGTTTCTTTATCGTAATCATAACCATAAGGTGCAATTTGTGTATAACTATGACCTTCTTTTAATACCTTATGTCTTTTACCAGATAGTGTCCTAGCCTTTAAAGTTGCAGCTTCTTGTTCTGCAATAGTAGCAGTAACAGCTAGTACTACTCTAGCCATTTCATTAATAGTACCATCTGCATTAATAGTACGTAAACTATTACTAAGTGCATAAATACATATTCCTTTATTAGTAAAATCTTCAATTTGTTGCTGTAGATATACAGAACGTCTACTAAGTCTGCTTATTTCCCATACCAGAATAATATCAATATCCTGCTTAGTTAGCTTTCTTAATTTCTCAAACTCTGGTCTGTCATTATTAAAGCCTGATTCTTTTTCTTCAAATACATAGACTACTTCTATACCGTTTCTTTTGGCATAGTCTTTCAGTTCATCAGTTTGCTTGCTGTAATCTTGTTGATCTGTAGATACTCTACTATAAATTGCTGCTTTCATATTCTTACTTTTATTTGTTTGATGCAAAGGTAAGAATAATTATTACCATCTTTATGTGTTTTTGCATAATCTTGGCAAGGGCTCTCAAATCGTCTTCCTGTTGCATAATGATGTAGATGATTGTGGGGGAATCCGTTGTTCCCCCTGTTGTTGAGTCATTTTGATTGATCAGATACCGCGTGATTTGTGCTTCTGCGGTTTCTTTTTCCGTTTCATGCGGCGACGGAACGCTTCTTCCTCGTAATCGACTGCCGGATTTGCCTCAAAAGAGAAGATGCCTGCCGCCTGTTCAAGCGCACTGTTTTCTTCCATACGGTGACCGTACCGTTTCCAAAGTTCCTCCGGATCGGACTGTTGTCTGTCCTGCCAGGGTATTCCTTCCCACCAGTTGACAAGGCCGTTGAATACGTTGGCGGAAAACTCCTTTCCCATACGTGAACCGTTGAACGCCTCACGCCGTTCATGGTCTATGAATGTGACACCGTAGATACGTCCGGTATCGTTCCTTCGAAATACCATATCAATGTGCTCCTTTTTTAGCAGTTCCCTGAATTCCTGTTCCGATTTTGCGTTACGCATGGCCCATACTACCTTGCCGGATATGGCAGGAGCCCATCTGCCTTCCTTGAAGTCCTGTGTATGCCGTAACATACGTTCGGACAGTCCCGTATTTCCGAAACGCTTGCCGAACCTTGCACTTTTTATTGGAGGGCTGACCACTTTCCCACTATCATCTGTAGCCGAATAGATGATACCCGTATAGGGTGTTCCCATGTAATCGCCCCGTACCTGTCGGGCTTCAATGTTCAGTGTGGAAAGCAGTGCAGAATACTCTCCGAAAGTCTGGAAACGGTAGCTTTCCAGTACAGCCTTCAGCGTGTTTCCAATCTGATGGCGTATATCTCCCTGTGAGACATTCACTTTTTTCAGTTCCGCTTTCGGATTCCGTCTTTCCGTATCCGCACTGTTACGCAGTCCGAATTCCTGTTCCAGTTCCCGGCAGGCTGTCATTGAACGGCGGTGTTCATAGGAGTCATTGATTTTCCTTCCTTCATCGTCAATGCATACACTCACGATATGTACGTGCGTGTTGCAGGTATCTCCATGTCTGTACACGATGAACGGCTGGTCACCATATCCCATTTTCTGCATGTATTTTTCTGCCAGTTCCGCCAGCTTGTCATTGTCCAGCCTGTCTTCAGGTGCCGGACTGAGGGCGATATGCAGGACTGGCTTGTCCGTCCTCCTATTTGCCGTCAGATGGTTTTCAAATGAAAGGAGAGCCAGACGCATGTCCTCGCTCGGCAGTCCCGGGCGGTCGGAAATCATCCGGTGTCCGGACAGGATTTCCGCCGTCCCTTGAAATACCTTTTCATGGTTATAGGACAGTGCTCCGTAAAGGTTTGCCCCGTGACTTATCTTTGCAACCATTTCTTTTCATATTCTTTAGTTAAGGCCATAATCTGTTTGTTGAGCAGTATCAGTTCCAGGGTAGCTTTTTCAAGTTTGTAAAGCAGGGACATCGCCCTTTTTTCCCCGAAGTTTTTCTGTACGGCCCTTACGACCTGATTGTAATTGTTGCCTATTGCCTGGAACTGTCTGTAAAATTCCCCGAGCCGGATGTAATAGTCTATGGAAACCTTGTCCACCTTGATAACCTTCAACTGTTCTGAAAAGATTGATTTCTTGATGAAGATTGTCCTGTCCCTTGCTCCGGATTCCAGAAACAGTTTCTCGAATTTGCTTTTCTCCTGCGCGTTCAGGCGGAAACTGTACTTGTAGTCCGCCGGATCAGTTTTCGGTTTTCTGCCTGTCCTTTTAGCCTGTTTTTTCTCCATGTTTTTCTGCTTTTGGGTTGTTTTTGCTTTCTTCGTCAGATTTTCCGACTTTGGAGGAAAATCCCCCGACCGTGAGGGAGGGCAAGTTGGTCTTTGTCGGGCAGAATACTTTCTGTCGGACAAAGACACAACTTGCTCTGTTCGTTTGAACAGAGAATCCACCTCCGGCGGATTGCTGCGCGACGTGAGCGGCGTGCTGCTGTCCGTCGGAAGATATTCCAAGCTGTCCATCGGTTCTGACTTTGCAAAATTATAGCCGTGTAAACAGTTGTGAAATAGTGAATTGTATGACATATAACGACGCCTGATGACATCTGATGTCATGGTATCAGTTACATATTACCTGTATGATTGAAAGACCTTATTTTTGACATAGATTTTATTGTAACAAAGTGTTGCGATAATAAGATGTGATTGTAAGGAAACCATGTTATAACATGGCAATGATGTATTGAAATATTGATATGATAACATAACAACATAAGGAAATAACAACATAATGTTATAACAATACGTGAATATGTTTGTGTTGTATTATGTTCTTGTAATGTCCTCTCATTATAATCCTATCATATAATGTCAGTAGATTAATGCTTTAATGTAAAAATGCATTGTTGCTATGCTGTGTCATTATAGGGAAATAATGACATAAGGATACATTCGTGTGATACTGTATAATCATAAGAATGCAATATCTGAAAATGAATCTGAATATTAACCCCAAAACAAAGAAAGTATGAACAAGCGTCCGATTCTTGTCGCCTTCAGTAATCAGAAAGGCGGTGTGGGCAAGTCCACGGTAACAGTAGTACTTGCCAGTTATTTTAATTATGTAAGAGGTCTGAAAGTTGCTGTTGTTGACTGTGACTATCCCCAGTTCAGTCTGGAAAAACTAAGGGGAAGAGATTTGAAGAACATTGAGAAAAGCGAGTATCATCAGCGACTTTTCTGCCGCCAGTTTGAAGAGGGCTCCCGTAAGGCTTATCCAATTGTCACTTCTACTCCAGAAGCAGCCGCAGAGATTCCAGGCAAATTGGAAGGTGACTATGACCTGATATTCTTCGATCTTCCCGGAACGGTGAATTCCCGTGGTGTATTCGAGTCCGTCATGAACATGGATTTTATCTTTACTCCCATTGTAAAGGACCGTATGGTCATGCAGAGCAGCCTTTCCTTTGTATCGACCGTTCAGGATTTTATCGGACAGCATCCGGAAGCTCCCCTGAAGGACATACGTTTATTCTGGAACCGTATGGACAGCCGTACTTCAAAAGAACTGTATGTAATGTATAATGCAATAGTGCTCCGTATGGGGTTGAAGGTCTTTGAAACCGTACTTCCGGATCTTGAACGCTTCAACAAGGAAATGACACCTTCTTCCAGACAGCATTTTCGCTGCACCCTTCTTCCTCCTTCCGAATCATTATTGAAAGACAGCCGCCTTGAAGCGTTTGCTCAGGAGATGGAACGTATCATATTTCCGAGATAAGAACTATGGCAAAGAAAAGAGAAATATTCAAAGTGGATGAGGATGTCCTAAAGGACATGATGGCCAGTGAATCCATCTCTTGTGGCAAGTCTGGGCGCGATGTCGGTGGAAATGTTGTTTCTGCTGCAGAAAAAGGGAAAAATGTGCCGGAAGTAGAGAAACTGGAACAGGAAAAGTCCCGCAAAACGATACGTGCTGACCCTGGATTAGAAAAGAAGGTGGAGATGTATAGGGAATTGTTTTTGGACAAAAGAAAGTCGGTACACCGGAAACAAACCTATATCAGCTATGATATGTATTGCAAGCTGGCACGTATCCTTCCTCTTTTAAGTGATGACATGAGTGTGCCTGCTTTTTTAGATAATGTGCTGACACACCATCTTGAGACTTACAGTGAAGAGCTTGGCGAGCTGTTTCGCCGAAAAACCCCAAAAACATTCTGAAAATGATGTGGATTGTATTGACTGTTGCCGTATTGGTTTGCGGTCTGCTGTTATGTTGCGTTTATTTACTATTCAATAAGATTTGTTCACTGAAAAGACAGGTCAGAGAGTTGAATGAGAAAATAGGAATAGCGAACTGTTTTCCCGAATATAGCCGTGTCTATCTGAACGATGCTCCAGTCGGGAAAGGACGCCAGATTCGTATCCGTTGCGGTTTGTACAACAAGGCAAGCCGCCTTATTCCGTTTATGGCTCCCGGCATGAGTGTTTCAGTCTATGTGAGCAATATCGTGGAGGAACACTTGAAACGCCACGGAGAATTGCTGAAGAATGAACTTGAATGTTTTCTCTATAAGGATTCTTTATGGAAGAACTGATATACTTCTGTGTACGGATTGTCTGTATAGGCTATTTGCTGTACAGCGTGTATGGCTGGAGAAAACATATTGAAATTATTTGTACTTTGCTTTATGTGAAACCTGTTCCACAAAAGGAGAGGGAAGAAGCTGCTGGAACGGAATCTGCGGTTTCAGATACAGAAGTGATGGGAAGTACCCGTTATGTCTATCTGGACGAGAATGCCGGAAAGACTGCCGCTCCCTTCATGAGCCAGCCACTTGAAAGGAATTTTATAGGTGAAGAGGAGGACGTGCAGCAGGAAGATGTGGAATGCAACCTTCAGCTGGAAAAGATGAAACTCCTGCAGGAAGTCCAGGGAGACCTTGATGCGGAGTCTCCCGAAGTGGAATCCGTATCACCTGTTCTATCCAGCAGGGACATGGAAGTACTCGGCGAATATCTGACACATCAGGATGAAGCCGACCATGAGAAGGCCATGCAGGCAGCGCGTGTCCTGTTCTCCATCAGGCAGACCAGCCTGATTGACGTGTTCCTTTCCAATATGGAGAATTCCGCGATTGTAGAGGAACTGATAGAAAGGTATCTTGACGAGGACGGCAACCCCAAACCTCTTAAAGTAAAGGATGGGAATGAGCCGTCTGACGACTGGCGGAAATATATCTGACACCGATATATTCAGGCATCCCGGAAATCTTTTCGGGATGCTTTTTTTATGTCTGTAAGGCTTCCTGAATGACACCTGATGACATCTGGTGACACCTGATGACGGTGTTGTATCACAGCGGTTTAAGCCTTATATATTTGCAGTCGAATTCAACATTTATGTCAAACCCCAAAATGATTCGACAATGAAGAGAAGAATCCTATTTTCAGTATTGTGTGTGCTGGCAGCGGCAGGTGCCTTTGCACAGGGACAGGGTCTTGCCGGCATCAATGAGGCTACCAGCCTTATGACTTCGTATTTCGATCCAGCCACCAAATTGTGTTATGCCATCGGAGCCGTACTCGGTCTGGTCGGCGGTATCAAGACGTATGGCAAGTTCAGCAGCGGCGACCCGGATACGTCCAAGACTGCGGCGAGCTGGTTCTTCGCCTGCATCTTCCTGATTGTGGCCGCCACCATTCTCCGTTCCTTCTTCCTGTAAGCCATGGATTACCGTATCAACAAAGGAGCAGGCCGTCCGATTGAGTTCAAGGGCTTGAAATCACAGTACCTGTTCTTTTTTGCCGGAGGCCTTGTATCGGTCTTTCTTGCGGTGGTTGTCCTGTATATGGCCGGTGTCAGCCAGCTGGTATGCCTGTCTTTCGGAGCGGTATCCGGTTCCCTGGCCGTATGGCTGACCTTCCGCATGAATGCCCGCTATGGTGAGCACGGGCTGATGAAGATGCTGGCCGAGAAACGCCATCCGCGCTATCTGTCAGCCCGTCGCAGAATATTCAGAGCATTAACCAAAAAGAAGAGAAAGAAATGAGAAGTGTGTTGAAGGCCTGTGATCTGGAAGACAGATTCCCGATTCTGGCCGTGGAAAACAACTGCATCGTAAGCAAGGATGCGGACATTACGGTAGCCTTCGAGGTCGAGCTGCCTGAACTGTACACGGTGACGGCTGCGGAATACGAAGCCATTCACGGTACCTGGGTAAAGGCCATGAAGGTGCTTCCCAATTATTCGGTCGTGTACAAGCAGGACTGGTTCGTCAAGGAAAACTACCGGAGCGAAGGAGACGGGACGGAAAGTTTCCTGTCCCGCAGCTATGAGCGTCATTTCAACGAACGCCCGTATCTCAGACACCGCTGCTTCCTGTACCTGACAAAGACCACACGCGAACGTGCCCGCCGCCGCAGTGATTTCAGTACCCTGTGCCGCGGCTATATCCTTCCCAAGGAAATCACGGACTGGGACTCGGTCGTGAAATTCCTGGAGGCGGTGGAGCAGTTCGAGCGTATCATGAACGATTCGGGGCATGTCAGGATGAAGCGTCTCAGAACGGAAGAGGTGGTCGGAACGGAAGAATGTCCCGGGCTGATTGAAAGATACCTGACTCTCGGTATGGAGGACACGCATCCCGTATTACAGGACATCTGCCTTGATCCGGAACGTATGCGTATCGGTGACAAACGTCTTTGCCTGCATGTGCTTTCCGATACGGAAGACCTTCCCGGCAGTGTGGGCACGGACATGCGTTATGAGCGCTTGTCCACTGACCGTAGCGACTGCCGTCTTTCGTTTGCGGCTCCGGTAGGACTCCTGCTTTCATGCAACCATATCTATTCGCAGTACGTGTTCATCGATGACGCGCAGGAAATCCTGCAACGCATGGAAAAGACCTCACGCAACATGCTGTCCCTGTCGAAATACAGCCGCAGCAATGCCGTTAACTATGAATGGGCAGAAATGTATCTTGACGAGGCGCATACGAAAGGGCTTGTTCCGGTACGGTGCCACTGTAACGTACTGGCCTGGGCGGAAGACGAGGAAGAGTTAAGGCGTATCAAGAACGATACCGGCAGCCAGCTTGCCCTGATGGGATGCGTACCCCATTACAACACGATAGATACTCCGGTGCTGTACTGGTCTGGTATTCCCGGCAATGCGGGCGATTTTCCGGCTGAGGAAAGTTTCTATACCTTTCTGGAACAGGCTGTCTGCCTGTTTGCTTCGGAAACGAATTACCGCAGTTCGCCCAGCCCGTTCGGTATCCGTATGACGGACAGGCAGAGCGGCGTACCGCTTCATCTGGACATCAGTGACCTGCCCATGCGCAAGGGAATCATCACCAACCGCAACAAGTTCATACTCGGTCCCTCCGGCAGCGGTAAATCCTTCTTTACGAACCACCTTGTCCGCCAGTATTATGAACAGGGTACCCATATCCTGCTGGTGGATACCGGAAACAGCTATCAGGGACTTTGCAGCCTGATTCATGACCGGACACATGGCGAGGACGGTATCTATATCACCTATGAGGAGGAAAATCCCATCGCCTTCAATCCGTTCTATACGGATTCCGGGGAATTTGACGTGGAAAAGCGTGAAAGCATCAAGACACTGATACTCACACTCTGGAAACGTGAGGATGAAGCCCCAAGGCGTTCGGAAGAAGTGGCCCTTTCTGGAGCGGTGAACGCATACATCCGCAGGATAACGGAAAACAGGGATGTCAGACCCGATTTCAACGGATTCTACGAGTTTGTGCGTGATGACTACCGCCGGATGATTGAGGAGAAGAAAGTCCGTGAGAAGGATTTTGACATCGACGGTTTCCTGAACGTGCTGGAACCGTTCTACCGTGGCGGTGATTATGATTTCCTGCTTAATTCGGACAAGGAACTGGATCTTACCAACAAGCGCTTTATCGTATTTGAGCTGGACAATATCAGCGGAAACAAGGTTCTTCTGCCCGTGGTCACGCTGATAATCATGGAAACCTTCATCGCCAAGATGCGCCGCTTGAAAGGCATCCGCAAGATGATACTCATTGAGGAATGCTGGAAAGCCCTGATGTCCGCCAATATGAGTGAGTACATAAAGTATCTCTTTAAGACCGTCAGAAAATATTTCGGTGAGGCCGTGGTGGTCACCCAGGAAGTGGATGACATTATCAGTTCCCCTGTCGTAAAGGAAGCTATCATCAACAACAGTGACTGCAAGATTCTCCTTGACCAGCGGAAATACATGAACAAGTTCGACCATATCCAGCGGCTTCTCGGACTGACCGACAAGGAACGCGGACAGATCCTGTCCATTAACCAGGCCAACCATCCCGGACGTTTCTACCGTGAGGTCTGGATCGGTCTTGGCGGTACCCACTCGGCCGTGTATGCCACGGAAGTCAGCGATGAGGAATATGCCGTATATACCACGGAAGAGTCGGAAAAGCTGGAATTGCAGAAGCTGGCCAAGGAACTGGGCGGAAATCTGGAACTGGCCGTGAAACGCATTGCGGAAATGAGAAGGGAAAGGAAAAGGTCAAACGGTAAAGCATAACGGTTATGAATGACAGTTTTGAATCGGATGAAAGAAAGCGTAAGGAGACAATCGAATGTCTCTACTGGTCCCTGATGAACGGATGGGACATACCGAAGGATATCCGTGAACATTACGGATTCTCAGAAGACTATGAGCTGTATCACCGGCTTGAAAGTATGGAACCGGAAGATTACAGGGAAAGAAGGCTCAGAGGCGAGATACCTGATGCCGTAGAGGTCGATGTAAGACTGACACATACTGTGGAGAAGGTTTTCGAGCGGCTTTGTTCCCCTCCTCCCGTACAGTATCTCGACAAACTGTACGGGGAACTGGAAAAGCTGGGAGGTTTCATAGCCAACCCGAAGAATATTGACAGCCCTTTCATTAATTCCGGTTTTCTCATGAAATACGGCATTGACCGGAATTCCCCGGATGAAATCAGACGGCAACAGGCAGAAAAGGCCTATAAGGAACTTTATGCCAGGTTTGAAACCATGGTTGGTCTGAAGCCCCCAAACAAAAAGGACGACAATGCTATCCGCAAGGAATGCCGGAAGCCTGTCTGCAAAGACAGGCTGGCCGGAAGAGTCAGCATCCCGGTCAGTCCGAAGCCAAAGAGACGCAAGATGGGACTTTGAGAGATTCAGTAAAACAAGAACAACATCATTAAAAAAACAAGACATGAAAAACAGACAGTTGTACAGACTGGCCGCCTGCCTGATCGGGGCGGCATCACTGCTGCTGCAGAGCTGCAGTGAGAGCAGGTTCAAGGACTGTGACCGCCTGTGCGGTTCATGGAGCAGTGTGGAAGGCAAGCCCGATGTTCTTATATATAAAGAAGGGGACGCCTACAAGGTGACGGTCTTCGCCCGTAGCGGAAAGACACGGAAACTGAAGCCGGAAACCTATCTGCTGGTGGAAGAAAACGGTAACCTGTTCATTAATACCGGCTACCGCATAGACATCGCCTACAATGAGGCGGCTGACGTATTGACCTTTTCTCCGAACGGTGACTATGTAAGGAAGGAGGTACGTCCATGAGAAAAAGACTGCTGCTGCTTTGTGCAGGAACCTTTTTTCTTGCCGGACAGATACGGGCACAGTGGGTGGTGACCGATCCGGGAAACCTTGCCCAGAGTATCATCAACATGTCGGACAATATCGTGCATACCTCTTCAACTGCGACAAGTACCGCCCAGAATTTTGCGGAGACGGTGAAGATATACCAGCAGTACAAGAAATACTATGATGCCCTGAAGTCCGTCAACAATCTGGTGAAGGATGCCCGTAAGGTCAGTGAGATTATCCTGATGGTCGGTGACGTGTCGGAAATCTACGTGACCAATTTCCAAAAGATGCTGGGTGACGAGAACTTTTCTCCCGAAGAGCTGGATGCCATCGCTTTCGGTTATACCAAACTTCTGGAAGAGAGCAACGGGGTGTTGCAGGACCTCAAGCAGGTAATCAACGTCAGCACCCTTTCCATGACCGACAAGGACCGTATGGACGTGGTGGATGACTGTTATGCCAGTATGCGCCGTTACCGCAATCTCGTGAATTACTATACGAACAGGAATATAGCCGTGAGTTTTCTGCGTGCCCGCAAGAAGAATGACCTTGACCGTGTCCTGAAGCTCTATGGCAATGACACCTCCAAATACTGGTAGCCTATGGTATTGTTATCCGTGGATTTCTCGAATCTCCATACCATTTTGGAGAGCCTTTACAATGAAATGATGCCACTTTGTGAGGATATGCTGGATGTGGCCAAGGGACTTGCCGGACTCGGTGCTCTGTTCTATGTGGCCGTCCGTGTCTGGCAGTCGCTTGCCCGTGCCGAACCGATAGACGTGTATCCGCTTCTGCGTCCGTTTGCGATAGGCATCTGCATCATGCTTTTCCCGACCCTGGTACTCGGAACGATGAATACGGTGCTGAGTCCGATTGTGCAGGGAACCCACAGGATGCTTGAGGGGCAGACGATGGACATGCAGCAGTACCGTGAGCAGAAGGACAGGCTGGAACATGAAGCCATGCTCCGTAATCCGGAAACGGCCTATCTGGTCAGCGACGAGGAGTTTGACCGTCAGCTGGACGAGCTTGGATGGTCGCCCGATGCCATGGCAACCCGCATGGGCATGTATATGGAAGTGGGCATGTACAATCTGGAAAAGAATATCCGTGATGCCTTCCGCAGTCTGCTGGAACTGCTTTTTTCCGCGGCATCCCTGCTGATAGATACGGTAAGGACCTTTTTTCTGGTGGTATTGTCCATCCTCGGTCCCATTGCCTTTGCCTTCAGCGTGTGGGACGGTTTCCAGTCCACGCTCAGCCAGTGGTTCACACGTTACATTTCCGTCTATCTGTGGCTTCCCGTGAGTGACCTTTTCAGCTGTATGCTGGCCAAGATTCAGGTACTTATGCTGCAGAACGACATCCTGGAGCTCCAGAACAATCCGAACTATTCGCTGGACAACTCCAATTCGGTATATGTGATCTTCATGCTGATAGGTATCATCGGATATTTTACCGTGCCGACCGTGGCCGGATGGATTGTGCAGGCAGGCGGTGCCGGAAACTACAACCGCAACATCAACCGTACCGCGACCAAGGCCGGAGGATTTGCAGCCGGTGCCGCAGGTTCCGGACTGGGAAATATCGGAGGGCGTCTGCGTGGAAAATAAACAGAACAGGCACATAAAAATCATGAAAACAGATGGAATTCAAATCACTGACCAATATTGAAAGCAGTTTCAGACGGATACGCCTGATGCTTGCGGTCTTTGTCGGATGCTGCACGCTTGTGACCGTCTTTGCCCTGTGGAACTCATACCGCTTTGCGGAGAAACAGCGTGAGAAAATTTATGTACTCGATGGCGGCAAGTCACTGATGCTTGCCCTTTCGCAGGATCTTTCACAGAACCGTCCGGCTGAAGCCAGGGAGCATGTAAGAAGGTTCCATGAGCTCTTTTTCGGGCTGTCGCCACAGAAGGATGCCATTGAGCACAATATCAACCGTGCCTTGCAGCTGACGGACAAAAGCGCCTATCATTACTATGTGGATTTTGCTGAGAAAGGATATTATAACCGTCTCATTTCCGGTAATATCAATCAGGTGGTACGGGTGGACAGCGTGGTCTGCGACTTTTCCGGATACCCCTACAGGGCCAGGACGTATGCCCGCCAGATGATTATCCGTGAGAGTAATGTGACGGAACGTTCGCTGGTGACTGACTGCCAGCTTCAGAATACGTCCCGTTCCGATGACAACCCCAACGGCTTTATCATCGAACATCTGACCATACTGGAAAACAAGGACATAAGGAGCGTAGAGCGATGAAAAGGAACCTGACGAGACAGGCGGACCTTCAACTCAGGAGGTTCTGCCACAGACTTACCGTTAAACAGCGCAAGGCCGTTCTCTGGATACTGTTTGTCCCGTTTGCCGCCGCATGTGTCTATACGGCATGCAGACCGTTTATAGGCAGTAAGAACCAGGAGTCCGGAATGGAATTTATGGAAAAGGATTCACTCCGTATGGAGTTCATTCAATCTATTGTAAGAAATGGAGAAAGAAAAAGTCAAGAAAGTAATGGAACGGCTGATGAAACCGTTCAGGCTCCGGTCCTCAAAGGACAGAAAGCCGCTGAGTGAGGAACAGAAACGCAAACGCGCCGGATTTGTTGTGTATCCTCTAATGTTCCTGCTGTGTCTGGGAAGTTTCTATCTGATATTCTCACCTTCCGGGCAGGAACGGGAGCGGCAGGATAAAGGACAGGGATTCAATACGGAAATCCCTTCTCCCGAGGACAGGCGCCTGGAAGGGAACAAGAAGGATGCCTATGAAAAGGCTCTGATGGAACAGGAAAGCAGGAAAAGGAAGACATTCTTTGAAGTTGCGGAGTCCATGTTTGCCAAAGAGGAACGGAAAGACAGTGTCCGTCTTTCCGATAACATTCCACCGGAGAGGCAAACAAACACGGAAACGGAAACAGAAAAAGGAAATGCCGGACCGGTTAGTTCCTCGGCCGGAGCCTACCGTGAGATGAACCGTACGCTGGGAAGCATCTATGAACCGCGGACCGATCCGGAAAAGGAAAGGCTTCTGGAAAGGATTGAGGAACTGGAGCGTATGCAGCAACAGCAGCAGAAACAGGAACCACTGTCAGGCATGGAGGAAAAGATGGCCCTGATGGAAAAATCCTACGAACTGGCCGCCAAATACAATAACCGTCAGGCAGTGGAGACTCCTTCTCCCGTCAGAAAAGCGGAGGACAAAAAAGCCATACCGGTGAAACAGGTTCACAATGAGGTGGTATCCTCGCTTTCCAGACCTATGAGCGATGAAGAGTTCATATCCGCCTTTTCGGGAGAACGCAATGCCGGTTTCAATACGGCTGTCGGCCGGAAGACAGTAACGGAAGGCAATACCATTGCTGCCTGTGTACACGGTACGCAGACCGTATCCGACGGACAGGTCTTGCGCCTGCGGCTTACCGAGCCCATGTCTGTTGCCGGACGTTTCATACCGAAAGGGACCGTACTGGTAGGTGGTACACGCATACAGGGTGAACGGCTGGAAATCATGGTCAATGCCGTGGAATACAAGGGAACTATCCTGCCTGTGGAGCTGGAAGTCTATGATCTGGACGGACAGCAGGGAATCCTGGTGCCGGGTTCACTGGAATATGACGCTGCCAGGGAGATTGCCGCCAACATGGGAACCTCGATGAACAGTAGCATCAACATTTCCACCGATGCCGGGGCGCAGATTGCCTCCGATCTGGGAAAAGGTGTAATACAGGGCGTTTCCCAGTACATATCCAAACGGATGCGTACGGTAAAGATTACTTTGAAGGCCGGACACCGAGTACTGCTCCATTCACCGGAGAAATGAAATACAGGAAACTATGAAAGAAAAGACAACCATTAAACAAAAGCACATGAAGAAGATTCTGATGATGTTTGCCCTTTTACTGGGCGTATCGGCTGCCTGGGCGCAGCAGAGTAGCGGTGATTATTATGAGGGGCTGACCCGCAAGATCGGTTTCAGCCAGATGATTCCGCCGCACGGACTGGAAATAACGTATGACAAGACTGTCCATGTCATTTTCCCTGCTCCGGTCAAGTATGTGGATCTTGGTTCTACAAACCTGATAGCCGGCAAGGCCGACGGTGCCGAGAATGTAATCCGAGTAAAGGCCACGACACGCAATTTCAGGGAGGAGACCAATATGTCTGTAATAACCGAAGACGGGAACTTCTATACCTTCAACGTGAAGTATGCCGATGAGCCGTTACTGCTGAATGTGGAGATGTGTGATTTCATCCATGACGGAGAATCGGTGAACCGTCCCAACAATGCCATGGAAATCTATCTGACCGAGCTGGATAACGAGTCACCCCGTCTGGTACGTCTTATCATGAAATCCGTGTATGAGAATGACAAACGCCGTATCCGTCATATCGGCTGCAAGCGTTTCGGTATCCAGTATCTGCTCAAAGGGCTGTACACCCATAATGACCTGCTTTATTTCCATACCCAGGTAAAGAACTTCTCGAATGTGCCCTTTGACGTGGATTTCATTACGTTCAAGGTGGTGGACAAAAAGGTGATGAAGCGTACGGCCATGCAGGAGCAGGTGATTTATCCGCTGCGTGCCTATAATTATGTGACACGTGTAAACGGCAGGGATTCAGAATGCACGGTATTTGCCCTTCCCAAGTTTACGATACCGGACGACAAGAAACTGGTTGTGGAGATGTATGAGAAACAGGGCGGCCGTCACCAGAGTTTTGAGGTGGTCAACGAAGACCTGGTGCGTGCGGAAACCATCAACGAACTGAAGGTACGATGAGAACAAAAGTATTGTATATGCTGGCATTGCTGCTTGTCCTTTCCGTAGGGCAGGCAGACGCCCATCGGATTCTGCCAAGGATGCAGGGTGTGGAAATGCGTGGAGGTATGGCTTCCGATAACGGATACTATATGGGAATGACACTTTCAAGCTATGCCAAAGGCGGGAACAAATGGGTATATGGAGCAGAATACCTGCATATGAAACACGGTTACCGTCATGTGACCATCCCTTCGGCGCAGTTTACGGCAGAAGGCGGATATTACCTGAATTTCCTTTCCGATGCGGGAAAAGTGTTCTTCCTCAATCTTGGAGGATCGGCACTGGCCGGATATGAGACGGTAAACTGGTCCGATAAAAAACTCTATGACGGAGCCACCCTGAAAAACGGCGATGCCTTTGTGTACGGCTGTGCCCTGACACTGGAGATGGAACTGTACCTTGCCGACCGTGTGGCATTGACGGCTTCCTTGCGTGAGCGTTTCCTGTGGGGCGGAAGTCTCGGACATTGCCATACCCAATATGTAATCGGCATTCGTTTTATGATAAATTAGCGGGTTATGGAACTGGAACAGATTAGACGGATTTCTCTTGTCGGTTTTCTTGAAGATCTGGGGCATATGCCTGTATCCCGTAAAGGAAATGATGTCTGGTTCAGATCCCCTTTCAGGAATGAGAGAACCGCATCCTTCAAGGTGGATACGCAGCGGAATGTCTGGTTTGATTTTGGCCTCGGAAAGGGAGGTGACATCTTCCATCTTGCCGGAGAACTGACCGGAAGCACCGGTTTCATGGAACAGCTGGAGTTCCTTTCAGGGAAATCCGGCATCCTTCCCCTTCGGCCTTTACAGGAACGTAAGAAGATACCCCGCGTTTCCGGATTCGAGGACGTGAAAGTGACGGAACTGAGTCATGAGGCATTGAAAAGCTACCTGAAAGAGAGAGGCATTGATCCGGCCATAGCCGGGAGATTCTGCAAGGAAGTTGCATATGGAATACGGGGCAAACGGTATTTTGCCATAGGCTTCATGAACCGGAGCGGCGGTTATGAACTCCGTAACCCGATGTTCAAGGGATGCATCTCTCCCAAGGACATTTCCTATGTGTCCCTGTCCGGAAAGAAACAGGATACGTGCTGTGTGTTTGAAGGATTTGTGGATTTCCTTTCGGCATTGGTATTGCGGACTGTGGCGGACAAGGACTGCCTGGTGCTGAACTCTGTATCCAATCTGGAACGGTCGTATGCCGTTCTGGAGGGTTACGGCAAAATCCGGTGCTTTCTTGACCGTGACCGCGCCGGGATTACAGCACTGGAGACTTTGAACATACATTTCGGGAATAAGGTTATGGACTGTTCCGGTCTGTATGATGGATTTAAGGACTTGAATGAATATCTGACAAAAACAAAGGAAAACAAATGAAGACAGAAAAGAATATAAGAAAAGGATTTGGGCTGACAGGCAAGATAGCCATGTTCTGCATATGTCTGGTCAGTCTTGTACTGACCTCGTGTGAATCCGAGCTGGAAATCCAGCAGAGTTATCCGTTTACCGTGGAAACAATGCCAGTTCCCAAGGAACTGAACAGGAATGAGACGGCGGAAATACGATGTGAACTCAAAAGTGAGGGCGATTTTGACGGTACGGTCTATACGATCCGTTATTTCCAGTATGACGGGGAAGGTTCCCTGAAACTGGACAACGGTCTTGAATTCAAGCCGAATGACCGTTATCTGCTGGAGAACCGCAAATTCAGGCTGTATTATACTTCACTATGCGACGAGGCGCAGAATTTCATTGTCGTTGTCGAGGACAACTGGGGAAACATGACGGAAATGGAATTTGACTTCAACGATGCAGGTGATGAAGAGACGGATGCCGTGGAAGATTCATTGACAGTTCAGGAAGGAGGTGTCCTATAATAACCGTAAGGCTTTTAAGGTCAGTACTGCCATTGGTGGTACTGGCCATGACGGTAACTTCCTTGCGTGCACAGGAGAATGTGGAAGACTCACGTTGGGAAACGGCTGTCAGGTGCATCAAAAAATACGAAGGATGGCATGGTCCGGAACATCATCCGTATGTCGCATACGGTCACCGTATCAGAAAAGGGGAAAAGTTTCCTGCCAGACTGACAGAAAGTGAGGGAGACAGTATTCTGAGAAAGGATCTGAAGGAAATGTGCGCATTGTTCCGTCATCTGGGAAAGGATTCGCTTTTGGTTGCATGTCTGGCATACCAGGTGGGGCCATATAGGTTGCTCGGTTATGGCAGGATGTCCAAAAGCACGTTGATACGGAAACTGGAAGCCGGTAACCGAGACATTTATGCGGATTTCATACGGTACTGCCATTACAAGGGAAAGAAAATTCCGTCAATAGAAAGAAGAAGGAAAGAAGAATACAGATTACTGTTTGTGCCTTAAAAAGAAAGAGGGGATATCATTTTTGAAGCGTACCTAGCTGCGTAAATAAAACAGTGTCAATCCTTTAATTGTTATCAGATTTAACTTGGTATTTCTTAGTAGATGTTTGATCATCAGATATTTATCTAAATGTAAAATAGTAGATAATCAAGCTTGTTTGGAATTGATACAATTTGAATTAAGGTTTCGTGCACCCATTCCATAGTTCTTATGGATATGACAAAAGATATACCATTTTCTAACATCAGCATATAAGACAGTAAGTCTTGTAATGATTTTTTGCGGAGATATAATAAAACCCCGAAAGTTAGACAAAAAACTTTCGGGGTTCATATCAATTTACATTTTACTTTATTTTTGATTGTAATGTTAATATAGCAAAAAATGTAATTATATAAGTTGTTGTTACAAAAAGTGTATATACATCATTTAGTTAATCAGTATCATCTTTACAAAAAAATCAGGGTAAAAATGGAACAATCACAAAAGCTTTCTTATTATTGCCACTTCCACCTTAATAAATTCTTCCAAAGCTTCTATGGTTTTAGTATCAGATATTTTATAAAGAGAGTTCCCATTCAAATTAATTATACGTTGATATCTTTAGAACTTCTTCCAGTTTTCCTTGTGGCATGAGCATAACGTCAGCTTTACCTAAATTATTAGGTGAAAGCATTAAATTGAAGTCTATATATCTTGTTTATTCATATTGTTTTAAATGAGTTGTATCTTTAAAACAAATTAAAGATTAAGTTCTGCTTTTTTATTTTGTAACCAATCATTAATATTTCTAACGTATTCCGACCATTCGATATGTTTATGCAATTCTTTAATAATTTTATACAGACCAATAGGTCGTGTATCTCCCATTATTTCTATCACTTCATCTATATATGAATGTGTGTCTCTTGGTGCAATAACAGCTCCAGCGGCATTAACTATTTCAAGGTCGGAACCTGCAATAGCTTGTTTAATGGTTTGATTAATAAATTGTTCTGGAGATAATCCATGAGGAAGTTGGAAACTTGTAATCATGTTTTTCACTGCATTACGTGCTTCATCTTTTCCTGGTTCATTTCCTGTATAATGTTTTTTTATTTGAGTTAATTTTTCTTCGTCTGTCTGATATAGATCCCCATCTAATACAAACAATTTATTATTTATTTGTTGTCCCATCATGTGTAATGCTGAACCTAAAACAAAAGCATTTTCGCAAGATCCATAATGATGTATTGAAACTCGTTTTTTTATGCCAATATCTTCTGCACAGGCTGCTACTATTGTGGCGGCAAGATCATCTTCAACATATACTTCAAGAGGTCTTGAGACCCTACCTGTTAGGCAATCAAAACATTCTGGATTAGCTTCATTGAGACATAAAGTACCACCAGAAGTTTGAAGTAAATGTCTTATATTAATATCATTTCTAGTCAATATTTCCTCTCTATGTGAAGTAAATACAATTTGGATATTCTTGTCATTTGCAATATATACTAGATAGTCTAATAATCTATGCAATGCTGCAGTATGAAGAGTAAGATCAATTTCATCTATGACAACAAGTGCATAATTGGGTATGTTGTCTAAAAGCTCCAACATTCTCAAGACTCTTTGTTCTCCTGCACCCATCGATATAGAATAATATTCATCTCCATTATTAATTGTGGCATGATAATGGTCTTTTTTCCCTCTATTTGAATGTATTATAGATGAATATTGTATACCTAATATTCTAGATGCAATTGTTTTAACATTATTAGATACAACAGATCCATCAATGTAACTATATTTTTGAGTTACCTTGATTTCTTCTTCAATTGAAGGAACGCATGAACTAATACCAAAATAAAAAACTTCTCTTTCAGGTCTTGATGAGGTTTTCGGAGTCCATCTGTCACTGCCTGGAGATTTTTTGTATACATATTCTAAATCTTTTACATCTCTTTGATTCCTGAAATGAACTTCTGCTTTAATTTGAGTATGATCAAATTCATGCTCTCGGCATCTTTTAAAAAAAGCCCCAAAATTAAAGCTCTTTTTACCTTCCGGAGCCTTGTATATGCAAAGAAGAGTATAAATTAATGTAGTTTTTCCTACACTATTAGCACCAAATATTCCTGTGACATTTTTGTTGTCAAAAGATATATTTAGATTATTAATCTTTCTCAATCCATTTATTGACAAATTGTTTAATCGTTGCTGTGTATGTGGCATATATCTATATGTTTAAATATTTTTATAAATAACGTGAATTTGAAATGTTGATAAATATATTTGACTAATAATTAGAAACATATCAATAATATTTATAGTGTTCAATTATACATTTAAACGATTCCTATTATGTTTCCAGGGCCTAAAGTTACAGAGATTTTATTGTATGGCAGATGATTTTTGCAAGGAATTTCATTGCAACAGAAAAAATATATGATTGAGGATAAGAAAACTAAGCATCCCAACAACCTCAATCGTATAGGTAATACTGAAATTATTCTTATCCTATTTCACTTTAGTGACTTTTGCAGCTTTAAGCAGTATTACAAAGAGTATATCTACAAATATCTTTTTCTGCGCTAGGTATTGTACAATCACTTTGTGGAACGTAAAAAGGAATCGTTGCATTGATCAATTTTACAAAAAATCTGTTGGGAACCTGTGTGGTTTTTGTTATGTTGACTCCACTCTTTTACGTGTCTGTCGCAACTCAAGAACCCTAATTCATAAAACATTTGGTTGTTATTAACTATTAAGGAGGAAATAAATTCTTTTATAAGAATTTGAAAAAACTTATTCCATAATCAATATTCTTTTTTATTATATGGACACAGATCAATTGTCAGTTCTTTGAGCTGTTCATCCGAGAGATGCATATTTTTCAAAAGGTTCAACAGTTCTTCCTGGCGTGGCTGCCCCAGTGTCATGCGATACAAGGCAAGCACCTTGATAAGACGTTCGTACTTATATCGATCGCGGCTGAGAGGGTAAAGCGGAACAATACGCTCAATGTATTCCAATTTTGCCCGTTGTTCTTCCGTCAGATCTGCGACAGGAAGGCACCAATAAGGAACAATATCCGAATGTGTACCTTTCAAATTCGAATAAGCCAGAGAAAACAGTTCATCCCAAGTATGATAAGTTTCACTGCCATACAATTTTACCACATTTCTGCGAATAGCCAGGCACTTAAAACGATTGATACGGCCTTCCCGTTGCTCTAGATCCACAGGATTTGAGGGTAGATTCCAGTGAACAATCTTTCTGGCATACCAATGAAAATCAAGACCTTCCTGACCTATTGATGTTGTTGAAAGCAGGAACGGACGGAAAGGAGAATTGAAAGCCTTACGAATATTAGTGGTACGAGCTACAGATTTGTCAGTGACCGTTTTATCAATGAATGGAATAGCAAAATGACAACGCATAAGTTGTTTCTTTTCTTCCATTCCCAAAGAATCGGTTGTATCTATGCTAAGATTGCTTGTGCCAATAATAGCCTCCGTAACAGTATGTCCCAATATCTTTGTTTGTGTCATGTGGGCATATTCATCAAGTACAGCCTGTAGGTTACCTACCACACAGTAATCAAGAACTGATTCGTAATAATCATCATCGTTCTTTTTGTTATACATCAGGTCTATCACAGCTGCACTTTCAGGTTTGTTGAATACTGAGACGATTGCTTTAGCCACCATTTCGGCATCTTCTTCATTGCCAGATTGCCGATAAGCACATACAGCCGGTGAAGCGATGGCAATATCTGTCATCACATCTAATGCATTTGAAGGCACATACAAGTCGTTCAAATCTTCCACTGGCTTTCCATCCAGTATTTTCATGAGAGTAAGAATAAGTTTGGCGTTGTTTCGCCCTTGTTGTGGAATACTACTTATGATAGTATTCTGTGCAAATTCTTCTTGAATTCTCTGTTTTATGATTTTCCTGATTGAGGAAAGTTTCTCTCCATAAAATGTGGTAGGAGAGAAAAGACCAGATAGGGTTCGGCAAGGATACTCTAATAATCCGTCGGCTCTTAAACGATTCTCGCCATAACGGTTCTTCTTTTGAGAAGTATAGCGTATCTCTGCTTCTACCTTCTTTAACTCTCCCAAAGTATATAACTCCGAATAATATGACATCATGATGGAAATCATTCTCGGTACCATTTCCCATGAAGAGAATAGGATAATCTTGGAGAAGTTGCAAGCTTCGTTACTCTCAAATACACCTCCGGCTTTATAGTATGGATTAGAGGCAGGAACCCAAAGCAACAACTGTGTTTTCTTCTCGTGACGTGTACCAAATACGAGGTCGTGGAGATACTTTAATTTTCCATTAGCAGCAGGAATGGGACGATAATTATTGATGGTATACTTCGATAGAAGCAATGCGTCCATTTTTCCATATCTTTTTACGTCTGAGTGTTGTAATGCCGAAGCAATTCGTTTCTTCAGTTCGTATTTATCCATAAAGGACAACAAATAAGGTGAAGATTTGACGTATTCCATGGGGAGATTACCTAAGCGCACTTTCGTATTTTCTTGATTTAGACAATCCATCAGATACTGCCCCTCTGCAAAAGAAAGGATATCTTCCGGCACGACCTGTACGTCACATACACGGGAATCGTCTATAATGCCACTGTTAAACCGTTCCGTGCGGCACATCACTCCATACAGTGCTTCTTCTGCTTCATTCTTGGTTACCACAAGCGGTGTTAAATCAACCACATTTGTACGTTTGAGTGCAGCAGAATATGTGTGCCATATCAACTTGAACCGGTCCATTTTATCTTTTGTGGCATATAGAAAATCCATTACTTTCATAAAGTCCTGATAGTGCTCGTCATTCCCATTTGTATTTAACTCTTCAAGGGTGGAATAAGGTTTGTAGGGCGTAGCGGAAAGTAACAGAATCTTCGTATTGGAACGCTCGTTGTCAAAGAATTTGTTGGCCAGCATGGATTGCTCGTCATCGCCTTGTTCAAGCAACGAATTGAAGCGTTGAAACTCATCCATGATAACCAGGTCAGGGTCGAGCATGTCAATACTGATTTCTGCGAAAATACGACGTAGCTTATTGATCATGTCTGCCCTCTGACGATTATCGCAACCATTTTGTGCGTACTCAATCAATTGATTTGTAATAGTATCCGACAAACTCGTCTGCAACTTACTATGCATCTCACAAAGATAATCATCTCCGCATCCTTTGATCTTTTCGTTATAAATGTTCGTAAGCTCCTGCCAGTTTTTTACATTACAGCTAAGAAAATCACCGATAACTTCCTTATAATCTTTGAGTTGAGCCAGTCCGCATAAAATATTATACATCAAGGCACGTTCATTGGCCGTTCCTTGTGCACTGTAAAAACGGAAGGAAGTGGAAGGAGTCAGCGGAATGATTGATTCAGGCATTTCTCCCTGCTCATGCTGTTCTGTAATCCTTTTCTCTGCCAATTTGATATAGAGATGCTGCATTGACAGACGGCTCTCGCTGATACTCATCCGATTTTCAACCCCTAATTTCTCTATGTTCTGGTCGGCTATGTTGGCATTCGAACAGATATAAACCACCTTAAAGAAGTCATCTTTCTCCTGTTTGTGCCATTCACGAACTAGGTTGATGACTTGTTTGGCTACGAACGTCTTGCCTAATCCCACTTCGTCGGCCAGCAATACCCGTCGATGACCTAAATTTTTATAGATATGCAGAATGCGATCTGCCGTAGCACGCTGAAAATCCTTTACTTCCTGACTCATAAGTGTTTTATTTGTTTAATAATGTTTTCAAATGTGTTGTACATCTCCATGAAATGATCTGGGATGACTGTCTCGTCTGCTTTCTCTACTATTTGCCGGATAGAAGCGATGCGATCAGGGTCTTTATAGGCCATTTTCACCATGTCTTCATAAAGTGAGGTACTAATTTGCTGTTCCAAAGAGGATGTCTTGTCATTGGCCAGCTCCTTTTCCAGTTGTTGGCTTTCCAATATATACTGTTCCACCTCATCAGTTAGCATGAATGCCAGATAGTTAATGAACTTTCCTTTCGTATTGATAAAGTAACGGAATATTGCTTTGTCTCTCTCATCGGTTGGCATTCCCTCCGTCTGTATTTTTATCAGACGACGCAAATCTCCAATCCGTATCGTGTAAAATTCTGTTAATGAATCCAGTGCCATATCTTTAAATGTCAGCCCGTCAGCTAATACTTGTTCCTTGCCGTCACATCCTAAAGGATAAAGAAAAACAGGCTCTGAAGGCATTCTGTTAGACTGGCATTGTATGGTGATGGTATAGTTTCCGTCATTAGATGTAATTTGTGCCTGCTGAATGGCCGAAATTGCACGACGCAGCATCAATTCGTTGGTGACATCCTCTTTCTCAGAGTCTTCCTCTGGTACCGAAAGAACCTGTTCGAACATACATTCCTTGCTGTCGTTTATCAGTTCACTCCGGTATTTTTCATACGAAGATTTATAGGGAGCAAACTTCAGGTGCAGTAAAAACTCCACATTCCGTCTGAATCCATTCATGGTGGCATTGGTAGAACCAAGATACAGATGGTTATAGCTGAGATTGCCCTCGTTTCGGCGTATGAAATACACTTTCTCGTGCAAGTCGACAGCTACATCTTTTTCTACCTTATCGGTCAGTACTTCCTTGGGAGCATAAACACCACCATTATTAAACAAGTTTATTACCTCTTGTGTAACTGATGAATGTCGTGTAATGAGTGTCTTTTTAGCACTAGGATTGCAACTGACCATCTGATTCAAAATATTCTTGTCCACGAAAGGGGAGATGACCAGCATTTCTGCCGCATGATTCAGCATACTTTGTTCAAAACACTTTGTATATCCATCATATCCAGGTATCCCCATAGGGAAAAACTCGTAACTCTCAAAAGGAGAATCACTAAGGTCAAATTGTTCAATGTAGTCGATGTCCTTACAGATAGAACGCATATTTTTACGGATAGTACGGCTATCGGCTTTTGTGATTAACCATGTGAGGAAATCCACAAGAGGTGTATGTTTGACTTGCGCTTTTCTTGTGGCCGGTTTGGTGCCGATTTTACCGACAAGTTCACATACTACGTCCAGATCGTTGGAACCGGTAAGGTTGCGGGAAAGGACAATCAGTTTAATTTGCTGAGCACCGGTGTCCGGGTTCGTTTCTTTTATAATCCATATCTTGGGATGAAAATTGACGAAACCGCCCCCCTTTGCTTGCAGTGTTACTTGTACAACGCTCTGCTCCAATAGTGAATACACTTTGGAGTTGGCTTGCGGTACTGCCATACATCCGGCATTGCAGAAAACGGCAAACTTACCAGCTGATTTATTGATAGTCTCCAATATTAGGTGAGGAGAGCGCATGGCTGTTTCTGTCAGGTCGGTCATTGTGCCTAACATAAAGGGCACTGATAACAAGGAAGGCATGTCCAGACTATAGGTAGTACAAATCGCATAATCAATTACAAAGCCATCGCTTTGCAACACATCAGTATAAATAATATCATTCCATAATACATCAGCCATTGATAGCCTCCTTTCTTAATTCCTCGGTAAAGGTTTTTACCGTTTCCCATCGGTAGGTGAGTTTATAGTAGTGTATGCGATTCTTTTTATTATAAATATATGCTGGATTTCCAATTTTTCTTCGATTCCCTTTTACTCTTCGTTCCCGGTTGATAATCAACTGATCCAAACCACCATCTTCTTCAATGTCATTGGCTGCAATGCGTTCCGCAACTTCTTTGCAGAACCATTTCCCACTGTTCTCCCGTATGCTTACAGCATTCAGCACTTTGTCTATGTTCGTACCACTATTCCGGTATTCTTCAAGTTTTTCTTGAAATTCGATTCGCATTTCTTCATCCTGGTATTGCGAATATATATAGTTATAGCGGATGTGCACCATATATATGAAATCTGCGAAGCGTCGGGCTAAATCTTGCAATTCTCCAATCTCCTGTGGTAAATGACGGAAGGGAATCTGTTCAAAACTATCGGCTATTGCAAAGTCAGGATTATCCACGATGTAACGTAATAAGGTACCTTGACATGCTTCTGCGTTCAGAATGTGATCCACAATAAAGTCTTTATCCTCTACGGTCAGATCTAATGTACATTTCTGGGTAAAATCATAATCTACATTAGGAAAAGAGCAGAACTGGAACAGGCCGGACTTCTCATCCGCATCGTCATTTGTATCTTCATTATCCGTCTTGGTCACTTTAGGAGCATTGTGTAATGCCTTTGAAGTTGAGTATATTAGTTCATATAACTGTGGACTACGTAAGATTCCAAAAGTCTGTAATCCGGAATTGTAGATGTATGCCGGATCATATTTTACATAATTGTTTCCACTTTTACCAATCATCTCACTTCCTGTGATACCTCGTTTGTCCGCACTGCCATAGTACAGATTTTTTGTCATGATCCGTTCCAGACGGATAATTTCCGCTTTCACCTCCGATAAACGGTTATATCGTTTTTCTGTAGCCTTACGATAGAGTTGTGGCATGAGCGAGAAATACTTCATGTGCTTTTGCAGGGTAGATATTCCGGGAAACATACGGTCTGCAAAAGCATCACGGATACGGCCAATGCCGAGCTCATCGAGAGCTACAGATTCCGAAGTCATTTTCAGTACTTGCATGACTCGGGTTTGCTCTTCTCGGTTGCTGTGTATATATCCTAATTTCATAAAATTGCTAATAATGAATTTTTTATTGTTTCCTGATTCACTGTATCTGTCGTGGAGAAACGAAGCAGGTGAAGTTTTAACTTTGTGAATATCTGATTTTTCAACGCATCACGTGATTGTTGGGCGTCATTCTCTTTATGGAAATGCCATCCGTCCACTTCTATGGCACAGGTCGGCTGTTTTGTCAGGGAGTTATAGAGCAGGAAATCCACATGTGAGAATGGACTTTCGGCAAACGTTTTTTCTTTATCTTCCAGTTGATCCCAGTCTGCAATAAGTCTGGACAGTGGATAATGACATAGTACTCCCGTATGGGGCAAACCTAATTCAGCAATGGCTTTTAACAGAATATCGTATATTAGATTCTCTGATAAATGTTCAGAGACGGCAGGATGAGCAGCTTCGTAAGCCAATCTTTCTGCCGTATATTGCTGATAGAGCAAATCAAAGACAGAATGCAACTTACTGGATTTTACCTCAAAATTGTTGTACTGAATATAACTGATTAGCTGGCTGAGATTGGAATCCTCTGGCATTTCATTTCCGTTTGTAACCAGACATAATTTGGTCTTAGCACGTGAAATGGCCACATTAAGCAAATTGGCGTCATCCGAAAATTCGGTAGGAGAGTTGTCTACCATACTCATAATGATGGTGTCACATTCCCGCCCTTGGTACTTATGTACTGTACTGGCTATGTCTTTTCCGACGGTTTTGTTGATTGCTTCAGCTTGTGCCCGATACGGAGTAATAATACCTATACTTTCCGACTCTGCACATTCCGGTAATACCTCTTGCGTAATGACATCTATTTCTCGTTGGTTGAAATGTCCTCTGGCATGGTTGCCGGGTACAGTGCGAATCACTTGCAATACATCTTTTTCACCTTCGTCTGTAGTCATGGCAATCAGTTCTCCATTGTAAAAGCGCTGATTACAGAACTCTATGATTTTCGAATGGCAACGATAATGTTCTCTAAGCAGTGTTACTGGCGCATCCCGAAAAATTTCTATGCAAGATTGTAGGAAACTGTGCGTGACAGCATTGTATCGGTCGTCCACTTGGTATGTGGTCTGAATAGCCTTTAACGCCAATTCTTCTTCTCGGCTTACCACATTGGGTAACTGTTTATCGTCACCCACAATCACGGCGTTCGTGGCACATGATAGAGCCAGAGCCCCCGTCTTAATATCCACTTGTGAAGCTTCGTCCATGATTACATAGTCAAATACCATGTCTTTACTGATACAGCTTTTGGCCGAATAAGTGGTACTGAGCACAACCGGATATTCTTTCAGGAACTCTTCTGTTCTGGGCTTAATATCCTTGATCGTAAATTTTTTCCTTTGTCCGGTATTATACCGTTTAGCTATCTTGTCCTTCAATAGTTGCAGGGAAGAGGAGCGAAGTTCTTTCATACTCTTCTGGATATCTATGCTTTGGAGTGCCGAAGCAATCGATTCCAGCTCTTGCTCTAATTCTGTTTTTCGAGAAATGTAATAGGCCGACTCCAAACTGTTTATGACATCTGTCGCTTTTCTATTTAAAAATGTCAATATTTTAGTTCCTAATGAGAAAGCCCATTGCAATCTGAACCATAAACCTGGCTTACGTCCGTTCTCAACCATCATCTGATAGCGGTTAAGTAATTTCATAAGTTTAGCCGATGGTTTGCCATTCAACCATTCATCTTCTGTATGGTTGTCTTCCCGCATTTCGTTGTATTTCGATTCTTTTAATAGAGCATCATATTCTGCCTTTAGTTTGGCCTGCCGGAGTTGACCATCAAATCCTTGTGAAACGGCTTGAAGTGAGTCTTTCGTCAAATTTTTTGTAGTTGTTTGTTCCTCAATCTTCCAATCTGTCATAGCAGGATATTCTGGCTGGTTGGCGATGAATGTTTCTTTGTTTTGTACGCTACCCAGTTGGGCTACAAGGAAGCCTAGTCCTTCTCCGTTTAGTTTCTCAGCTACATTCTCTACAGCCGAATTATTGTTTGATACAACCAATACCGTTTTACCTTTCATCATCAAATTGGCAATGATATTCAGTATTGTCTGTGTTTTACCGGTTCCCGGAGGCCCCTGAATAATGCTTACCTGATGTGTCAATGCTGCTTCTACAGCCGCTTTTTGGCTGGCATTGCATCCAAACGGATAATAGACTTGTTTGGGCATGGAGTAAGTTGCCAATTTTGTTTTGTCACCTAGGTATTGAGCCAAGGGAACATTGTCACGCTTCACATCTACCAATTCATATTGTTTGGATAGAATACTTTCAACATCTTCTTCCGCAATCAGTCCTGTTTCAGCAGCCAGCTTGCGAAGATAATCCCAAATAGCACCTCCATTTTTGTCAATCGGGGTACGGGTAATATAGACCTCGTTTCCTTCCAGATTTTCATAATAACCATTGTCATAGGTTACTCGATAAAAAATGTAACGACCATCTGTAAAACGTAGCAATTCTGCTACATTGTTAATATGTTTATTATTGATGTATAACCCTTTTTCTCCAAGATTGATTGTATCAGGATGTGTGAGATAAAGTAAACGCGACGGATTGTAATTGAATACACGTGGTGATGACGAAAACCGAACAGTCCAAAGTCCATTCTTGTTTTGGTAAATAGAAGAAACACGTTCGGTGACAAACATTTGCTTGTCGCCCCGTTTCTCTAAGTCTATAATCATGCATTGGTGTGGGTCCATATCAAATTAATCATCTAATATTTTGGCTACATCTTCTTTAGACCAAGTTTTTTTCAGTTTAGTCTTGAAATCGTCAATATTGTCAGCTAAGGTTACGAGCTTTTTATAAAAAGCGGCGCTTTGGAAAATTATATCTTTTGCGTCATCGTTCTGTATAACAGGTTTTATTATTTTATCAATGACGTCTCCTGCTCTTTCTTTCAGCCTACCATATTGTCTTAGATTTAATTCAAGAATCTTAAATCTATTTACATCCATTACTATGTTGCTATTGCAATAAGAGTCACGAATTAAAGAAAACTTATGAGTTAATTTAGAACCATCGATATTCTTTACAATCTTAGTAGTATAATCATTTATGGGAACATTGCCGCTTGCTATTCGTTCACATACTAATCCTCCAAAATTGTTGATGATATCAGGTATAGGCTTCATGCAGTTATTTTCAATGAGAGCATTAATAATGCGGTGACAATAATCTCCTGAATAGTTCCCGATTGTATCAATTAAATTAGACTCAGTTTTAGAAAGAAGAATCTTTATAGCTATTTGGTTAATTAACTTGGTTAAGTTATTGGCTATAGATGCTGTCGTCTTGTAAAAATTAGCATCTGGAATAAAGCTTGTTAATTGGGATAAATTAGTGATTTTGTCGTGTATTTCGTCCTCAAAATTCCAGCTATTAAAGAATCCAATAAGTTCTTCATCTGATACTTTGTATCGAGATTTAAGATCTGCATATCTTGGCATTAATTTAATTATATCTAAATTATCCCCAATATGATTCTTTATCATGTACGATATGACATTATTTAAAGTGTTATTGTTCCATGATAGGTTATTATATATTAGCTCGCTATTATTTATATAGTACACTATGTTTTCAGCAATAGCAGATATTATTGAGTCATCTTTTAGTGTTATGTTACCATTTTGTGCTATATAGATTGATAACGCATCTATGTAGCCATCATTTTGTGTTGTTTTATTGGTGTTTTCAAGATTTGTGCGCAATGTATTTATAAAGCTTGATGAAGGCAATTTTTCGAGAGGTTTATCATTGCTAAACAGACAGCGGTAAGTATTGAAAATCTGTCCAGCGTTATTCACTTCAATTAATTCATTTATAATGGCAGACTTTATTGTTTCTTTAAGTAAGCCAAAATCACAAAATGAAGATTTATTTAGAATATTTACAACTTCAAAGTCATTAAATTCATTAGGCTGAATCTCTGATAGATACTTGTCTAATAAATTAGGTTGAATTTGTAGATTATAATCTTGATACGTTTCTTTGGCCTCTTTTACTGCGTCAATGAAGACTTCAGGGGAGACTTCTTTGGGTAACAGCTTAATATACTTAGCAATACCATCTATGGCTTTGAGTTGGTTAATACAATGCACATATTTTGACCCGGAGAATTCTTTTAAAACCCTCCAAGAATTACAAAGTTTGTTAACAATTTGTTCCTTTGTTTTGTCACTTACATGACTTAAAAGGATTTTGTAAACATTTGGAAAGTCCAATTTCGAAATTGACTGTTTCTTTTGTAATGAAGCTAAATTCTCCCAGATTTCGTTGATCGTAGAATTATTTTTAACTAACCCATTCAGAACTTCAATCATTGCAGTCAGTTTTGCCGTATCAGTATTGGCATAAACCTCCGTTAGTATTGCGTCAAAGTTTTCATCAGTTTCTGCATATTCATTGATACTATATCCTTCCAATTTATCTATACAATTGTTTATATATCCAGTTAATGGAATTTGTTTGGCATTTGCAATATCAACACCATAAGCTAAAGCTGACACTTCTGCTTTAAGTTTCTCGTCATTTGGTATAATGTTTGAAGCTAGACCTAAATACTCTCCACTTAATATTTGTTTTATTTCATTATTGTCTTTATGTATAATATCTTTATATAATTGATATACGGCCATGCTTACGATGCTTACATCGTTATGTCTGACTTTATAAAGTGATACAAGTCTATTTATAAAGATTATTATATCCCTGATATTAGCTTCATTGTGTTGTAATCTGTACAACCTATTAATTATATTCTCATCTTGGTTTTTAGTATTACCAAATGCTTCTTCAAATAGTTTTCTAAAAATACCTTTATAATCAGTTATTACAGGCTTAGGAACAGTAAAAGTAACAGGAAATGTCTTATTTATAAAATATTGAGCTAATTCATGTGCTTTCGTTTCGTTGTCTCCAAAAGCACATGAAAGATGTGTAATATCATAAGGTATTATTACCCAAATGTTTTCAAAGCCAGTTTCTGCAAAAAAAGTGTGAATAGAGGACCATAATTGTTTAACTTTTTCAGCAGGTAATCTATCCATATTGTCAAAAATGATAACAAGCTTTCTGCACTTTTTAGGATTAAGATTGTCTGAAACATCTTGCATCCATTTTTTGAATTCAACAACTGATGGCTCTTCTTCACTAATAACTTCGTATTCAGTTTCTTTTTTTTTCTTTATCATTGTAAACAGCAAGTATATAGCTGAAATTTCTATAATTAGGATTTTTCCAGGCTGCTATAGCCCACACTATAAGAGTTATAATAATGGGTAATATGGCAATAATAATTGACCATCCCCAACCATACCTATCTGCTAACAAGGCACCAGTAAGAGATGCTATACTGGTGAATATTGTTGTGATAGTACCTGCAATTACACCATTGCTTAAACGTGGATATGATAAGGTTGTTGTTTCAGTCTTTCGTGCTAATAGTAGTTTTAATTTTTTAGGCCATGTAACGGATTTTGTCCCTCCGCCTTTTGTCGTAATCTTTGTATAGCCGATTAGTATCTCTTCATTGACTAATTTATCGGTAAGTTGCTCCAATAATGACCTGCGTTGCAGATCTTCTTGATTGCCCCATGCATCATATTCAAAAAAAAAGTAATCGGAACCATCTTTTTGTAAATGTTTTTCGATAAGTTTTACGACATTTGATTTTCCAGCTCCCCAAACGCCTTCTATACCGATTATTCTAGGTAAACAATCATCTTTTGTTAAAGAATCGTTATCCTTAATGTGTTTAGCTATTGCTTTTGATAGAGATTCCTGAGAAGCTCCATCGAATTTATCTATGCCTTGAGGCTTGTCCTGTATGAATCTAGGAAATTTTGTCATAATGTTCTATTGTTTTGAGCTTATTAATAGTTCTCGAATATCGACTTCTAATATTTGAGATATTTTTAATAATGTTTCAAGACTTGGTTGTGAAGTGTTTGTACACCATTTAGATACAGTAGCAGGATCTTTCTCCAATTGCTTAGCTAACCATTTATTTGTTCGCTTTTTCTCCACAAGCACAACCTTAATGCGGTTTATGTCTTTTTCTTTTTCCATAAAGATTTTCTTTCGTTCTATGCAAAGATAAGAAAGCCTATCTATTTTTTATCATTTCAATAAGACTATTTGCAATATAAATTGCGAATTAGTTCAATATTATTTAGAATAGCTTCCTATAATAAGAACCTTTTGCTACTTTTGTATAATAACTTTTGAAAGATTAATATTATGACGCCAGAAAATAAATTGAGCTATATAATACCCCAAATTGTAAAATATCAGAATGTTGATGATCTGTTAGAGAATAACGGTCATCATTCATTGTTTAATGAAAATAATCTATCAATAAATGATGTACTTAAGGAAAACTTTGTTTGTATTGTAGGAGAACCAGGCATTGGCAAAAGCAGATTACTTGATGAAGTTAAAGAGAGGATTTTGCCAAAACCATTTTTTTATAAAGCTTCTGAATTTACAACTTTATCAATCCCAAAAGAGAATGAATATTGTATCATAGATGCTTTAGATGAAGTTGAAGGACATTCATTCTATAATGTACTGCAATCAATCAAGCATTATAAGAAAAAAATCCAAAAATTAAGGTACTGTTCACTTGCAGAAAACATTATGTAGCTTCTTATGCACGACATTTTGCAGATTGTAATCATTTAACATTCATCGAAATATGCAGACTAAGCGAAAGAGATGTAATGAATGTTATAAGCGGCAACTGTAACTGTTCTGAAACTACATTAGAAAATATAAATAAAAGCCCTAAATTAAAAGAACTCATAACTATTCCCAGATATTTGACATTCTTACTAGAATATATCAAACAAAAAGGAGAGTGCTTAAATATTGGTGAATTATTTGAATATATGATTGTCTGTTCAATTAAGGCTGCTATAGAAGCTCATAAAGGAATACAAAATACCGAAAGTATAAGAATCCTTCTTCAGCGACTCCTGGAGAAAATGGCATTCGTTATGGAGATAAGCAGAAAAGACCAAATTTCAAAAGATGAGTTATACACCATACTTGACGGAATAAAAGGCAATATGACGCAGATGTTCATTGCTAATTTCGATTTATTGTATTTTGAGAGTCGTATATTGAAGGATACGGATGGAACATTACAATTTGAAAACACTGAACTACAAGAATATCTTGCAGCAAAGGAACTATGTAGGCAAGATAATATAGAAAGTGTACTTTATGATGTTGCTGTACATAAAGAACTGAAACATATATATCCTAACTGGTATGATGTAATCCCACACATATCATATTCGAAAGATAGGATTCACACTTTTATCAATGTATTCAAACTCATTATATCATACGAATCAAATCTGGAGAATGAATCATTTAGAAATTTATTAAAATACATAGACCCTTCTGTCCTGTCAATTCAACAGAAAGAAGAACTGTTTTCAATTATCTTTGAACATTATCAATGTGTACCTGCATATATCATGTGGAAAAGTTCTATGAGTAATTTGTTACAAGAATGCTATACAACAAATTGTGATACTCAAATAATATTATCTTGTGACAAACTTAACAAAATACAATTATCCAATGTTACTGTTACTCTTGACGCAATTGTTGAAGCGAAAAAACATAGTGACGGCATTTATAATCATTGGAGACAAGCAGCAAATTACTTAATAGGAACTGACGATAACGAAAACAAACTTGCGGCCTTAAACTTGTATAACGCACTTAAATGTGTAGACGAACTTATACAAGTATCAGAATCTTACAGTTATTTTACTAAAAAACTAAAAGAAAAGTATTGTGAAGTAACAGGATATATGAGAATTGCAGATAATCGTGTTGTTGATTGTTGGTTGAAAGATTGTTATATGAGTAACCCTTATGCGATAAATGCTGTCTTATATATAGAAGATTTACCTACATTAATTTATGCATACAACAGAATTATAGAAGACAGAAAACTCTATGAGTTTTTTAATGAAAAAGGATCATTGTCTGTTTTTTATGATTTACATTTAAAACAACAATTTGATATTGCTTGGAAAGGGAACGTTGAAAGTAAGAAGCTAATTACGAGAATTATAGCAGGTTTAATATCCAATCAGTCATATACCACTCATAGCGAGATTAATGCAATTATTAAACAAATACTACTTGATGAAACAGCTGGAAATTTGTTTATTACGAACTTTGAGAGATTTTGGGATTTAGAAGATTTATTTCGACGTTTTGATGAGGGACTTATTGATATTGAACTTATATCATCTTTAGATAAGTCATTATCAGAAGCACATGTAGAGCCTTGGTATATAAATGACATTCTCACCAATCTTATTAACAAAATCAGGAATGATAAAGATAAGAAGGATTCTATCGCAGAGTACGTAGAGCGTTATGCCGAAACATTTGAACGATGGGACCAAGAATCCTCAAAAACAGAGGGCAGGAAAGTAAATTATCATGATCAACAACTTATTAAGATTTATGAAAACCTTTCAGATCCAGAAGTATTAATATCTGATAAATATGAAATTGCATTCAAATTGTCCGATAATACTGAATTTGTGAAAGGACAAGATCCTCAACCTTTGATAGAAGTTATCAAAGCATTTTTTGAAGAACTTGATTTAGATCAAATGATATTAGAAAGAAATACTCCAAATTCATTTACATTACCTCGGTCTTTGCTTAAAATTCCAGTTTTTGTAAAAGTTCTATACCGTTTGGGGGCTCTTGATTTATTAAAAAAATATAGAATCATTTTAATCAAAACATTACCAAATATCCATATTACGAGTAATTATGACAACCACGAAATAAAAGAAATATACAAGTCTGTTATTGAAGATATCAGTGATGAAGAGAAAAATCAAGTAGTTAAATGGTGGCAGGAGAGAAAAGATGATTTTATGAATATTAGTCCTGATGATATATGTACCTGTATCACAGATTATGGTATTGACGCATTATATTATAAACTGGAGGAGTATGTAGAACAATATATTGAACATACAGACCTTGATCATAGTATAGCTGCAGCTAAGGCATTAGATATCATATCAAACGGTGATTATGGTTGGGATATAGGCAGATATAAAAAATTGTTTAGTTTACTTAAAGATGATAGTATTACAAGTATAAAAATGCAGTGTAATGCCATAATGATTGAAAAGTTTCAAGATTCTGAAGCTATTGCTTGGCGAATTGATTATTTAAAAAAGAATATCGTAATACCTTCTCGCAATGAAACAGGTGAATTTCATCCAATATCACATGAAGAATTTGAAGTCCTTAGCACAACTCCGCACATGTTCAGGTGCTTCATGGGAATAAAAGAACATGAATTTTTAGAAAAACAAATGCTAATATTATTCGATTGTGGACTAAAATTATGTGTAAATCCTGACACCATACAATATGCCTATTATCTCCTTAACCAAACATATCTTTTCTTTGTTAATTTGCATAAAATTAATTATATCTCACAGTTAAGAGGAAAGATAGAGGCACTTAATGCGACAAATGTCAGTTATATGGCCACCAATATCATGAATAATGCTGAGATGCTGTTCTTGAAAAACGAAAAGGCAAACATAGGTAATGCTATTAAACAATATAACAAATGTATTGAGGAATCCTATTTAAGTATTCGGAATGATGGTGATTTAAGACGTTATTTTGACCTAATCTATTACGAAGTGCAAAAAGAGATACAAGACCAAGGCATATACACATTGGTTCGTCCGGAAGCTTTGAGCGAGGATTTCATCCAAAGAGAGTTGAAAAATACCATTATCAACAAGTGCTGTCAGATGGGGTTAGAAGCCGTTAAAGTAGATCGCGAGGTTGCCCTTCAAGATAATAAACGCACAGACATTCTCATTCGATATGGTATGTGTAATCCAATCATGATAGAACTTAAATTACTTCACAATAATGAAATTCAACAAAATAGTAAGCGTCATAAATATAAGGAAAAGTTTATTCAATATATTAATGCAACCAATCCTTGCTTGTCTGTATTTTGGGTATTTGATGTTCACAAGGGTGGAAATTATTCTAAATTCGATGAATTAAAAGAGGAATACAAAGATTTACACTATACTTTAGTCTTACTGACGGATTGTAAATGTAGTAGTATTGAAACAGGTATTGGTAAAAATAACTCATAATAGAAAAGGAATAAATTGACAATAGATTAAGGAGAGGATTTCCCTCTCCTTAATAAAGAAATCTACGTTATGCCTCTAACTCCTTCAACGGCAATCCATAATTATATTGTCTGAAAAATCCTTTGTGGATAAGTTTCAAAACAAGAGTCTAATAATACTTGTAGTCATTCATCCTTGGTGCAGAGGTATTTGTAACCATAGCGCGGGGCGTACTCCTTAATGAAGCGGTTACGCTTTGGTTTCTTTTTCTTCTTTTTAAGCCGGTTGGCCAGTATCGCTTCCTCCGTATTATAATCCGTAGGAGAGGGGGTGGACAACCCCAGATTAATACCGGCATGATTCTCCTGCTTATATTCATGCCGAGGCTCCTCGCATATGGTTTCTACCTGTTTCTGAGGCTGGTTCATGATAGTAGAAAGAACGTTATATCTCAGCTCCTGGTCGATATTCAGAAACAGAACTGGCGGTCAATCTTGGAACCTCTAAAATTCAGTTGGTTGCATGTGAACTTGACACCTTGCATCTCTTTGGTCGTGGACTTAGCTTCCATTACGTATCAATCCCGGATCTCCGCAAAGCTAGTCGCAACTCACTTCAACTTCGAGCGTTCGGAATTTCTCGTTTCAAGATATGCTAGATAAAATACTTTACTTTGTCGTGAAAGTATAACCGCATAAAATTGACATGCTCTTTTCCTTCGGTAAAATACAAGCGGTAATGGGCTGTCAACATCTTGCAGACCTTTTCATTCCGGTAACAGTCGATATGATCTGCGATGATGAACTGCGTGTTCTCGATTCCCATCAGTTTCATATAGTTGTGGGCGATCTTTAGCATCAGGCCATCATCGTCACGGATACAGTACATATCCTCTGAGATACCCTCTTTTTTATACATAGTTTTTGTCCAGAAAAAGAGATAAAGGAGTAAATAAACCGGTTATTTTATTTCAATGCACCCATAATATATTATGTCACTTTTTTATTTGAAAGCTATAGTTCCATATGATAATACATTCCACTAGTTCAGGGCTTCTTTTGTATATTTCAACAACTTCCTTAAAATCATCTTTCATATCCCTTTTTACGGTTTTCTTGCCACTGAGGACTGTGAGATTGTCACAACTTTCACTCCTTCTATAAAAATGATTCATCAGCCTAATGACTGAACATTTTATCTTCGGATTAGATTACATTGTTTCCTCCGCAATTAAAACATGTGCCCTCTTCTTTCAACTCGGTGTCCTTGGTGGGGGAAATGTCTGTCACGACTGTCAGTATCTCGTTAAGCCATACCGGATTGGCCAAAGCCGCCTCATGGCGGCTTGTGACCTTATAATTTTCTCCGGTTATCTTATCATGAACTTCAAGTGTAATTCTTTCTCCGACGGCAGTTACCTTGTGTACGGAGCATTCGCACGGATCACCCATCTTGTCAAACCAGATTACGTAAACCGGATTGTCGTTGTCTGTCAGCATTACTTCGGAAACCGAGTTCACCTGCATCAGTGCAAGTATCCTGCCGATTATCTCATCGCACAGGTTTTCAATTCTTTTTTGGAAAATATTCATATTCAAATAAGATTTAGATGTTGGACTTCTTTTTTGTATTTCTCCAGTGAAGGCTTGTATCCCTGTTCATGGATAACGTCCTTCAGCTCTTTCAGGGTATATGTCCGAGCTACGTCCAGTCCGTAGTCTTCCGCAAAGGTTTCTATTCCGATCAGACAATACCCCATATTGCGGTGTACCGTTTCAGCATTGATTTCTATAGAGTCATCAGTACCTTTGAGGAGTACAGCCTGTTCCTTCAACTGACGGATCTTGTATTGCAGGCCGGAAGCGAGCCTTTCCATGTTCTTGTCATGGTAGGTCAGTCCGTCCTTGCGAATACAGTATTCCACTGTCTGTCCCATGAAAGAGTTGCGGAATATTTCGCATCCGAGGATGGTACGGATATGTTCCACCTCATAATACCGCATGGCCTGTACATCCTTCAAATCCTTTTGAATCTTCGGAATTCTGAATTGCGGGTCGTTATCACATATTGTCTTTTCCAGCCATGTCCGGTGGAATGTGGTAATCTGTTTTCTGAATACTGTTTCGGCAGGCATATATCGGTTGGGATGGCGTGTCATGATGAGATAGTATTCACTTTCATGCCATCCGCGTTTACATTTTTGCAGGGCAATGTAAGTGAGTCCTATACGGCAGTATCGGTGGTTGTCATTACGATCTCTGATATGCTCGAAATCCGTTTCACATCCATAGAATTCGGCTGGAAGTCCTGTATATTTCTGGAACTCCATGACACGCTCCTTGAAATGACGGATATTATCCTGGTCTTTTTGACATAACAGCCTTGACATTTCAGGTGTGATGAATTCCATCCGCAGATAATGGAAGTATTGCGGCTTCTCTTTGAGAACCTTCTCGGCAAGTTTTCTGGTCTGTAGTTTTTTCGGCAGTTGAGGAAACCAATACATGCTGTTTCCGTGTTCGGTGAAATATTCCACAAGTTCCCTGTTCCAGCGTTCCGATGGAATATCCGGATAGAACGAATCTCTTCTGGCTAATGCCATACAGACCTCTTCCGTCATCAGGTTCGGCTCAAGAATGAAGTTGTAACTGTTGATCTCTCTCTTTACTTCAAGTGTATGAATAAGTCTTTCCGGTGTCCGGAACCGTCCGGGAAGTTTGTTAAACAGGTTAGGTTCCAACTCCATTGCTTTGTCAGCCATGGCATCATCCGCATGTTTGGAGAACCACTCGTAATGTCCGTATGAATCGAAAATGCCATGCAGGTTGCCTGTCTTGTGACAGATGGCCTTCCATACGGTTTCATAGTCAAGCCAGCGTGTATCCACCTCCTTGATACAGCGTATGGCCCATTCCTTGTAGTATGCTGCCTGTTTGAAACATTTAGGCATCATTTTGTCGATAGTCATGGTTGCGATACGTCCGTCATGGATCAGTTCTTTCCAAAGTCTGAAATCCTTGGCTTGTCGCGGAACGAAAGAAAGCATGACGCTTGTTTCATATAAGAACTGCTGTTCATATCTCTCTGAGCAGTACCGATAACCTCCGTTTTGCTGTACGTCACGGTAAAGGGAGTATATTGCATCACGGACTGTTCCATTGTTCCATGAAGAAGAAGGTATCAGATGCAGGTAGTGCATGAAATTCCTGTGTGCGAACAGCGATTCAAGTATGTCACTGTTCCTGTATTTTTCCGGTATGTCAGGAAAATTACTCTTTTCGGCCTTTATTGCCCTTAGACAAATCTGGCGGTTACGTTTTTCTTCAGGTATCTTCGAAAGCTGCCAGGAACGCCATCCGTAATCATCTGTTTTGAATATACTGTCAAGTATTTCAGAAGTAATATATTTCTCCGGCAGATAGTTGACCAGTTCCGGACGGTGTTCGGTCGCGGCCAGTTCAACCATTTCCATTGTGATGAATTTGTCCGGCATACATGATATAGCCTTTGTCATATTGATTTCTTTCATGATTCCAGTTTTTTAGGTTTGATGACTTTTATAAGTTGTGTTTTGCGGAATATATATACCGTTTTTCCTTTTTCATTGACTCTTTTGGGAAGGCTTTTCCAGGTATCCCATCCGTTGACAATTTCCGGAGTGAATTCCAGTTTTCCCGTTTCGCTAATTACGGCAAAGTAAAGTCCTTTGTCTAAAGGTGAAGGCGTATGGTCCTTGTCGGGAACAAAGACAGAAAATTCAGGATTGCTGATTTCATAGATTTTTCCTTCATAGCCCAGAAACCATCTTCCATTTTCATACAGGTAAGTCCAGTCACCGAGCAGGAAGAACTTTTCCTTGCCTGATATTTCCTTTGCTTCGTGAATGGGATTCCCATTATTCAAAGGCCAGCAGCTTGTCTTGTTTTCATTTGATGAGAGGCTGCCTCCCAGATGGAGCAGGTTTCCCAAAGCGAGCAGTTTTCTCACCCTGTCTTCCGTACGGTAGAATGTCCTGAGTATTCTTCCGCAGTTTTCAAAATCCCCTTTTTCAAAAACGGTGATGTACCGTATTCCTTCCGGCAGGGACATTCCGATGTAAGTGTTTTCATCATTTGTCATAGTCGTATATTTTTATATGATTGTTTATGAATGGGATTCTTTGTCATTCCAAGTATCTTGCACGGACTGGATTGTAGGGACAGGACTGTACCAGGTAATTGGTATTCCTGCCCTGAGTCTGACTGTGCTGTCTGAAACATTCGACGTCATCTTCCTCCAGTTTCAGTTTTCTTCTGTTCTTTTGCAGGAAGTCTGCTGCCTTTTCTATGGAAGAGAAAACTGCCTTTGGTTCGAATGAACTGTATTCGTGCCATGCGTTGCAGCTGAAAAGGATATACATTTCAGCCTTTTTTCTGTTACTTGCTGCCATATCTTATCTGATTATTACAGTTAATAAAATACAAAGCCCGATTCCGCTGGTGACGGAACCGGGCCTGTTGTCTTCGGTTTCAGATTCTAATTCTGGTTATATGAAAGCAGGAAATCGGCCATTGCTCCGTTCTGTGGAATCATGGCAGGAAAATCAGTCTTTCCAGGCTTGTAGATTTCTGTCGCTACATTGTAGACATCCCACGCTGTAATGCGTGGCTGTTCAAGTGAGAGTTTGAGCAGTTCTTCCGTAAACACGGAAATCTGTCCCTGGTTAAGCGGATAGGTGTCCACCTGTGATGCCAGTCTTTTGTCTGCACTGTCATGGGATACACGCAGAGCCGTCAGCATACCGATGATCATGTACAATTCACCGGGTGTCAACACCTTTTCCTTGAGCCTTTGGATTCGGCTTCTGTCCGCATCCATGTCACGCTCAAAATTGCGCATCCAGTCATCTACCTTCCCGAACAGTTCCTCGGTAGTCACCTTGTCCTTGCCGTAGTTGGCAACGCTTCGTTCGGGTGAAAGGATGCACTGGTTGTGGCAGATACGTACACAGGGACCTATTGCCGCCTGGATACCGTCCTGATGGTAGGCTACCACGAGTGTGGTTGTCAGTTCATCGGTATCCCCGTTCAGAATGCGGATGGTCGTGAAGATCCTGCGCAGTACATGTGCTTCTACCGCCTTCTCTCCATAGGTCTGTTCCACCTGTGGCAGGATGACCACTCCGGGCTGTGTACGGTTCTTGTTCTGGGCGGCGAAGATTTCCTCCACCTCGTAGTTCAGGTTGTGACGGCGGCAGATGTCCGTCATGCGCTGGATGACCTGGTAGTGGTAGATTCCCCTTACCGGATTGCCGTAGATGTCGTTCTCCTTGTAGGTACGCTGTAGTGTTTCAAGGTCCATTA
>OGUM01000273.1_pt1 | contig 44368 bp, 49 predicted proteins | sample 1553631 | NCBI WGS metagenome assembly OGUM01 (sample SAMEA2580228, study PRJEB22360) | human gut metagenome | biome: human gut; feature: human-associated habitat; material: faeces | place: Denmark | collected 2008/2010 | reverse complement strand
AAAATCGGCGGCAAGGTCAATCCCTGCCGCCGATTTATTAATTATTTATTTGTCTTTTATCTTCAGCATTGCGCGCATGGCGTTGAGCACAGCGAGAATGAGAACTCCGACATCGCCGAAGACCGCTATCCACATATCCGCGATACCGAATGCGCTGAGCACGAGGATGATCACTTTGACCGCGAGCGCGATCCAGATATTCTCGTTGACGATGCGCATGGTCTTTCTGGCTATCTTTATCGCCGTCGGGAGCTTTGAGATCTTATCATCCATGAGGACGATATCCGCCGACTCGATTGCGGCGTCGCTGCCCATCGCGCCCATTGCGATGCCTACATCGGCTCTTGTGAGCACGGGTGCGTCGTTGATGCCGTCGCCGACAAACGCGACCTTGTTGCCCTTGCCGAGAAGCTCTTCAACGCGCTCAACCTTCTGCGACGGAAGCAGTTTTGCATGGACTGCGCTGAGTCCGAGCTGCTTGCCGACCGCTTCAGCAACGCGCTCGTTGTCGCCCGTGAGCATAACGGTGTTCTTGATACCGAGTTCTTTGAGCTTCGCTATCGCATCTGCGGAATCGGGCTTTATCTCATCGTTGATAACGATATGTCCGAGATACTGCGCGCCCTCGCTGATATGGATAACGGTGCCTGCCATATGGCACTCATGCCACTTGGCTCCCGCCATATCCATGAGTTTGCCGTTGCCGACAAAATAAGTCTTGCCGTCGATAACAGCCTCGAGCCCCATGCCTGCGTGCTCGGTTATCTTGCCGATACGACTCTTGTCTATATGGCCCTTATGCGCCGCGACTATCGACTCGCCGACCGGGTGAGTTGAATAGCTCTCCGCCGCGGCGGCGACATCGAGAAGATGCGCCTCGGTGATATTTTCGGGATGAATGGCGTTGACCGCGAATGTGCCTTTCGTCAGCGTTCCGGTCTTGTCGAACACGACCGTGTCGATCTTTGAAAGGGTCTCCATATAGTTGGCACCCTTTATAAGTATGCCGTCACGCGAAGCTCCGCCGATGCCGCCGAAGAAAGACAGCGGGACGGAAACAACCAGTGCGCACGGGCACGAGACAACGAGGAAGGTAAGCGCACGCTCGATCCATCTGCTCCAGAGACTCCATGTGCTGTGAGTGCCCATGAGCATGGAGACAAGCGGAGGTATAATCGCGAGCACAACGGCGCCGATGACGACGCAGGGAGTATACCAGCGCGAGAAGCGGGTGATGAAGTTCTCGGCTCTCGCCTTTTTCTCCGAGGAGTTTTCAACGAGCTCGAGAATCTTCGCGACCGTGCTCTCCTCAAAGCGGCTCTGCGTTCTAACATGGATAACGCCGGAAAGATTTATCGTTCCACTCGTCACTCTGTCGCCGACCGTCTTGTCTGCGGGCAGGCTCTCGCCTGTCAGGGCGGCGGTATTGACAGAAGTCGAGCCATCGATTATCTCGCCGTCAAGCGGAATCTTTTCGCCGGGCTTGATAACTATAGTCTCGCCGAGTTCAACTTCCTCGGGCGACACGGTTTCCTCTTTTCCGTCGCGCACGACTACGGCATAGTCGGGACGGATATCCATAAGCGCGGATATTGACTTGCGGCTCTTGCCGACCGCGATGCTCTGAAACAGCTCGCCGACCTGATAGAATATCATGACCGCCGAGGCTTCGCGGTAATCGCCGACGCCGAACGCGCCGACAGTGGCGATGGCCATGAGGAAATGCTCATCGAACACCTGGCCGTGGGCAATGTTGCGAATAGCGTCCCACAGGACATCGTAGCCTATCACAAGATACGGCGCGATATAAAGCAGCAATTCTTTCCAGCCCTCAAAGCCGAATATCTCGTCGACTGCCCAGGCGACGCCTGTCAGCACGACAGATACGATTATTCTTGTCAGTGTTTTCTTCTGCTTTCTCGTCATCGGGGACACCCCTCTTACTTAAGAATTATTGTGCAGTCGGGCTCAACTTTCTTTGCGGTCTTGACTACCTTTTTGAGCACCTCGTCAAAGTCGCCGTCCGCGGCCTCAAGGGTCAGCTTCTGGGTAAAGAAATTGACGCTGACGCTCTCAACTCCGTCAACCTTGGCGATAGCCGCCTCCATCTTTGCCGCGCAGTTTGCGCAATCCAGATCCTCAAGCTTAAAGATCTTCTTCATTGTTCTCGTTCCTTTCTTCAATAAGATGTTCAAAACCTTTGGCTATAATCGTTCTGACATGGTCGTCAGAAAGAAAATAATAGATTGTTTTGCCCTCACGGCGGTTTGCGACAAGGTTCGCGTCCTTGAGGATTTTCAGCTGATGCGATATCGCCGACTGTGTCATACCGAGCAGCTCCGCAATGGCGCAAACGCACATCTCCGACTCAAAGAGCGAAAACAAAATCTTGACGCGGGTCGTGTCGCCGAAGAGCCTGAACAGATCGGACAGGTCGCAAAGCAGCTCGTCTGTCGGCAGCTCGTGCCTCACCATATCGAGCATCTTCTCGTGGTTGTGTTCCATGTTTTTGTCCTCCGTTCATTTGCGTGATGATTCATATGATTGTTCGTTCATATGTTTTACTGTTCATATGATAGCTCATTCATATGTTATTGTCAACAGTTTTTTCAAAAAAATTTATAAGACAGCCGAAAAAATAAATAGAGGTCATAATCCGCGTTGTCAGACATGGATTATGACCTTTGTTTTTTGCACTAAATAGATATTCAGTCTTCTTTGCCGTCGAGCAGGCTCTCTCTGAAGCCGTCGCTGATAACGGCAAGGTTATCGATATGCATCTTCCCGTTTTTGAATTTGAGCGTGAGCGAATCGGAGTTTCGCTTCATCGAGACAAAATCAGAAATATTAAAGCGCTTCTTCTTGCCGAACATGGTCGAATAGATATATATCCCCTCGCCCGCAGACACGACCTTTTGATCGAGCTGGCAGAGCATCGCCGCGGCACCGAAAAGCATACAGCCAAGACCCGGAATCGCAACGAAGAACTTTCCGACAGCGAGCATTGCGATGCAGACGGCGGCGCGGGCAATATAGACAGCCATGCCGAAGAAGAAAAGCCATCTTGGAATATGTACGACATATTTTGCATCACCGGGATCGCGCACTATACGGACGATAAAATATATCAGCAGAGCCGCAGAAACGACAGCGGCGACAAAAGCATAAATCATTCCGACTCTCCTTAAAAGATATTGAGATTCCTGAGCACGAATATCATAGAGATGACCCATGCCGCATCGACAATATATGAAATTATCGTCAGAACTTTCGATGACTTAGCGCCGACCGCGATACCTACGACTCGGAGCACGAAGAACAATATTATCGCCACGGCACTCGCTATCAAAAATCCGAGCATCACCGACGCGCTGACAAAATTCGGCTTTGCGGCGTTGATTATCTGAACAATAAAAAATGCGACTGCGCCGACTATGTCAACAATAGCCGATATATTTGTTATTTTTGGCAGAACTTTGTTTTTCATATTTACGAGACCCGAAGTCTCCCTCACTCCTTTGAATCGGTTACGGGAAAATTCTATCACATAAATGCGATTTAATCAACAGCGGACAGAAAAAAGCGGCGAAATTTACCGCCGCGCATGGTTAGCATACATTAATTATATTTAACTATATTCGCCTGTATCGGCTCTCCCCTGCCGAACGAGGCGGCATTTTCAAACGTGGTTTCGCTTATCGACTCAAGCGCCTCGCGGGTCAGAAAGCCCTGGTGCGAGGTGATTATAACATTCGGGAACGACAGAAGACGCGCCGTGACGGAGGTTTCGAGTATATCATCCTCGCGGTTTTCAAAAACGTTGTGTGTCTCCTCCTCGTACACATCGAGCCCGACGCCCATAAATTTATGCTGTCTTATACCTTTTATAAGATCGGGCGTGCTTATCAGCGCGCCGCGCGAGGTGTTAACAAGGATAACGCCGTCCTTCATCCGCTCTATTGCGTCGATATTTATCATATGATAGGTCTCCTCGGTCAGCGGGCAATGGAGAGATATCAGATCGCTTTCGCCGAGAAGTTCATCGAGTTCGACATATCGAACGAAGTCGAGCGAGGGGTTCCGATACTTATCATAGGCGATAACATTCATCCCGAGTCCGCGGCAGGCGCGCGCAAACGACGCGCCTATCTTTCCCGTGCCTACAACTCCTGCCGTCTTTCCGCAGAAGTTGACCCCGGTCAGTCCCATGAGGCTGAAATTGTTCTCGCGCACTTTTATATAAGCCTTGTGTATGCGGCGATTGACGGCGAACGCGAGCGCGAGGGCGTGCTCGGCTATTGCCTCGGGCGAATACCCCGGCACGCGCATAACGGAGATGCCGTGCTCCTGCGCCGCCGGAAGATCGACATTGTTATACCCGGCGCAGCGCATGAGAATGAGCCTGACCCCGTTCTCGGCGAGGATATCCACGACCCGCCTGCCGACATCGGACGCGACGAACAGGCACACGGCGTCATAGCCTTTCGAGAGCGGCGCGGTGCGATAAGAGATATCCGTCTTGAGATAGTCTATTTCAATGTCGGAATATTTGCCTGCAAGCTTTTCGAACGCCTCGCGGTCATACGGCTTTGTATCATAAAAAAGTATCTTCATAGAATGCGCCTCCGGCAGTTTTCTCTGAATAGTATCTGCCGGGCGGGAATGAATATTCGGGTTAAATAAGCACAATTTATCATAAAGAGTGAAAACAATGGGAAGAAAATACAAAAAAGGCTTGACTTTTTCGAGCAAATATTATATGATAATCAAGCTGATTTGCGGATACAGCTTCCGCACAGTGAAAAGAATATGATCCATTAGCTCAGTCGGTAGAGCACTTGACTTTTAATCAAGGTGTCCGGAGTTCGAATCTCCGATGGATCACCAAAAGATAAGTCTTGAAATCGTTGTGTATCAACGGTCTCAAGGCTTTTTTCATTTCTATTGCAATGTACCCTAAAATAGAATCCGTAGTAACCCTGTAGTAACAGTCGATTTTTACCTGAGCAAACATTGCTTGATTTTTAAAGCATATCATGCTATAATGCAATTAAAGAGCCTCCGGCTCTATATCCTATTTCTTGTGGCTCTCGGTCTGACCGGGAGCTGCGTACTTTATAAAGCAGCAAACCGGGCAGAGGTAAATCCCCTGCCCGGTCATTTTTTAGTCCTGAGTTAGTTGCAAGTTGGTTTCAAAACACGCGCAAAACGCACGCAAAACGCACGCAAAACGCACGCAAAACGCACGCAAGTTACCAGCAAGTTAAATCATGCCGAAGAGCTTGAGAATCTGTACGACCACCCAAGCTCCATAAAGCCCGAGCATGTTCATGAGGTTAAAAACAATAGCAGTTATCATTTTGTTACCTCCTCTGTGACATCATCAAATCCGTAGTCTTTACGGAACGCTTCATTGAATTTGCTCACCGTGGCTTCTATCAGCATTTTTAGCTCAAGGTCGGTAATCGTTATGCCTTTTTCATTCAGCATTTCAACGATTGCTTCGGCAGCCTTATCATATTTCTCTTGACCGTGCAGATCCTTGTAGAGCTGCTCGATAGCCTCGACGCAGGTCTTGGCAACCGCTTTCTTCGTCTTGTCGTCAAAATACTTCTGAAAGAGCTTCTTCGCGCATACGCCGAGGTATGATGCTATAGCTGTCAGAATGGTGCAAAGAATGCCCATTCCACAGCTGTCCCAAAATGCTTTTATGTATTCCATGTGCTTGTCCTCCTTATTTAAGCAGCTGATTTACTTTCTTCTGAACTTCGGCAGGATTATAGCCCGCCGCTTTGAGCCTGATTTTTCGAATCGCGCCATTGCCCCATTTGCCCTCGATGACCTCGCGTGCAACAGTGTCAACGGATTTTTTCGCCGGCTTTTTCTGACCGTAAACAATTTCGTTTACGCGCTTCTGCACTTCGTTCGGGTCATACCCGGCATTGCGCAGGCGCGTCATACGGTCGGCACCGTTGCCCCACTGGCCGTTGATTACTTCGTGCGCAACTTCATCGACAGATTTCCTTGTACCCTGAGGCTTCGTCTGCGCCGCGCCAGCGACATAGTTGACATACGGCAGCTTACCATGCTTCGACCAGTTGCGGCGATTGTAACCGGGTTTGTCGCAATTGCAGGCGGTTATCTGCACGCAGTTCTTCCAGCGCGGCGTACACTCGACTGCAAGCCCTTCACCTATGTACACGCCGATATGCCCCGGAGACCACAGGGCTTCTCCGATTTCGATTTTGCTGAAGTTTGTGCTGATGCCTGTACACTTCTGGATCATCGCATCTGCATTGATATCCGGCACACCGTTTGAAGCGTACTTCGCGCCGCCGTAGGGTTTGGATTTATCGCCTGTCCAACCCCAAAGCACGCCCTTTATAAGGCAGACGCAATCAAAACCGAAGGTGTCAGCTGATGCCGCTTTTATCATCTTCTGTCTGCTCGGATCTCTGTTGTAGTCGTTATTGTTGCAATAACGCTGTTTGTTGGATGCCGTAAGCGGTGCGCCGAAGCAGCCGTTCACATAAAGCGTCTTGTAGTGCAGCGCGATATCTTTCACCTTCGCTGCGAGTTCTTTGTTCGTCATGATAAATAACCTCCTTATTTTTTATAAAGCTGCTGTTCGATCGTATCGATCCTGTGGTGCGCCTGTTTGGCGGACGATTCGACAGAACTCAGCCGTTCGACCACCTTTCCTATCTGGTCATCTTGCTTTTCCTGCTTTCTTTTGATGTCATCAACGCCACTTTTGATGTATCCGAGTTCCGTTAAAACGACACCATCTTTCTTGCCCTCGTCTTTGTTGTCACTTTTGCCGTTCCGCTTATATGCGATATAGCCAAAGATTATTGCGCATATAGTCCCGCACGCACTAAGAATCGTCAAGAAGATGTTTACACCGCTCATGTAGTCACCTCCTCAGCTTTAATGCACTTGTTTTCCCACTTTTTGTAGGCATCCAAATAGAGTTCCTGCTTGTCTCCATTGTATGTTATCTCATAGTACATCCCGTCAAAAAGCGTTGTGCTCGCCAAAGCCTTGCTGTTCTGTAAGGTTTTACACAACCACACAATAAAAACATCGTTTTCCGTGATTTCCTTGCAATCGCTTTTATCTAAATGAGCGTTTGCATACTCTGCAACGATACGCTTAATTAAACTTACAAACTGCTCCGTATTCATTTCAAATCACCTCCTCGAAGTAAATGCCCACAAGTTGCGACGGAAGATACTGTAAAATCGTACCTTGACCGTTGCTGTCGTCGCGTATGCACTTGTATGTTTTGCCGCCGTCGAGATAATACTTGTCCTTGAAATACCGCATACCAGCGGCAGCGGTTATCGGATTGTCGATAGTTCCGTCCTCGCCGACCGTGATAGGCTCCCAGTGTGCAGCCGTATTTTCCGGCAACCATGTCGGATTTGCCGTTATGGCATTGTAGCAGCGATAGAGCCCGCTCGGTCTGCGGACTATACTGCCGATGGCATAATCGACATACCCGCTCCACAGCGGATAAAGCTCGGCATACTCCAAAGCTTCCGCGTCCGTCGTGACCTTTGTCAAAACGCCGTCTATCTTGTTGCGATATGCTTTTGCCTCTGCTCGCGTCATGCGTCTGCACCTCCTGTGATAATTTCAAGCGCCTCGGAGTCGGAAATCTCTTCGCCCGGCTTATCAATCTCCGTCCAGTTTCCCGCGCTGTCGTTGACCCCGAGGTGGACGGTCGTCGCGATAACATCGCCTTTTTGCAGTGCCTTACCGTCGTCTGCCGTGAGTATATTACCGTTTATTGTCATGCTGTCACCACCGTCCATCCTTTATTTGTTGCCACCGCAAGCGTAGCTTCAGGTATGCCGACCGCCGTCGCAGGCGTTATCGCGAGTTTTATAGTTCTCGCGGTGCTTCCCGAAATATCGGGCAGGGAATTAAACATTTCTGTAACCGCCGCAACGGAAAGGTTTGTTTTGCTAAAGTTGATATTACCGGGGAACGCGGTCATGTTTTCCGTTCCGCTAAAAACAACTTTGCGAAGCGACTTCAAGCTGACGTTAATTCCGCTGGCTGTGAACTTCGATATATCAACAACTAACTCTTCGAGTAAATCAGAAGCGACTATCTTTTTAACTTTTGGACAACCCGTCAAACGCCTAAGTTCCGGAGCAACGTCAAGCATCCCGTACCCTGTTCCCGCGTTGCTGTTGGTAGGTGATACGCCCAACCCTTCGAGACCATATGCCCTGCCGAGAGCAGGAAAGCCTTCCATCAAATAGATGTATTTAATGCCGTAAAAATATACGTCAGAGGTGTAAGAGTCGCGGGCACTTACATTATATATCACATCTCTAATTATCGTCGGACAGTAATAGTTGTAGGTGTCTCTGAATTGAATATTGCGATAAGGCGTTGTAAGAGTGATTTTGACGACTATTTGTTTTTTTTCGTTCGACAGCGATTTCGCCCAATCAAACCCATTAAAACCGTAGTCAAGCGTAATGGTTGCGTCATTATTAATACCATTCCCCGCGATTGTCCTGCTTGCCTTTGAAACAAAAGCACCATTAACCACGATTCCCTCGTCCACGGTTGCAGAGGTAGCGCGAAACGTGAATTTTCCCTTGTTAGGATAATTCTCTTTCAGCTCGACAAGCAAATACATAGTATTTGGTTCGACCTTGTCATAATCAGGCAGTCTAAGCCACTCGGCGGGGCGAGTGCCCTGATAAACTTCTCGCGGATCAGACTGTGGCGCGGAAGAGCCGCCTGTTATCGCGTCAACCGCATCACCAAAGCCTTTGGCTTCGTCCCATGTTATCTGGTCTGTGCCGCCTGTTTTAACACGAATGCGATCAGCTGTATAAGTTATGGCTGCATCAAGTTGGATGGAATCAACTATTTTATCAAAAGCCATTAGTAACTACCTCCTGTCCAAGTCGGTAACGCCGCGAGTGTGTCGCTGACTATTTCTGCCTTGTCCGCCGAAGTCCAGTAGTCGGTACCTTTGACGGGTGTCTTGCCATTTGTACCGTCCGCACCTTTATCACCTTTGAGTCCTACATCGGAGCCGTTGTATTGGAGCTTGCCGTCAGAGACAGAGAGCTTGTCAAGTGTATCTTTGTTATCGTGGCTGTGAGATTTGGGAACAAGCTCGTCGAGTGCCGTCTTAACATTTTCGGCATTCGGCAACTGTGTGTTGTTATAACTGACATCTTCAGCGGTTGACGCGCCACCACCGCCTAAAGCCTGACCGCCATAGGTCGGTTTGCCGTCTTTTGACTCGGCGAACTTATCCAAGACAGCCTTATTGCTGTGGCTGTGTTTAGCCGCCATCAATTGTTCAACTTTTGTTGAGATATCTGTGGGGGCATCAGAAGCTACCTCAGTCGAGTCCAGCAAGCTACTTCCAATATAAGCCTCTACTATTGGGGATTTAATAATGTTCTCTCCGTTGTTTCCTATAACCTGAATACCCATAACGGACTCTATTATAGGCATTAGTGTGATGTCCTGCGGAATAGCATAGTTAATTACGCCGTTACTTGCAGTTACTGTGTTCGACGCGATTACCTTTCCGCAGGTACTAAACTCTATCTTGTAAGAGGTTGCGTCTTTGAGGTCGGGCGATAAAGCGATTATAAGCTTGGTGGCTTTATGCTCGCCAATATATCCTATGTTTACTTTAACAGGACGCTGTAAATCTATATATACTTCTCTCAGATTAAGTCACCATCCTTACTTTTAATTATTAAAGTCAAGACGGGTGTCTTGACTACTTGTTCATTTGCAACGAGTAGAACGCTATCAGTTGCAACCCACTCCACCCCGTACTTAGCTTCTACGACATATGCTCCGTCATTAATCTTAAATTTGAGCGTCCATATATCATAATTTTCAAACTCATCAACAGATAGAACCCTTGAGTCTTTTTTTGCCAAAGTGATAGTTTGCGAGCTTATCACAAGTCTGATTTTCTCTGCTGACTTAGGGGCTTTTACTTTATATACACCCGTCGTAGCCGTCTTAGGGCTAACTCCGACGACCTGTACTTTCAGTCGTCCGCCAACAGCTAAACTTTTTGTAAGCAATACAGAACACACACCGTCGGTTGCCGTCGCACCAACAGATGACTCTTTGTTGAAGGCGTCTTTAAAATGAACCGTGTAATTGAACTTCTCCCCGACCATAAAATCGGGGAGTTTTATTTTTAGGTCTGCACTATTGTTTTCGCCATCGTACCCCCACACCACTTCTTGCGTGTTGGGATATTCGGCGTTTATGTAGATTTCACGCAAATAGCATCAATCCTCAATCCTCTTCAATAAAGTCATAGATTGCGGCTATGTCGTCGGGGGAGAGTTCGACTCCATCAAGCTCCGACAAATAAATCTTTGCGTCGGGTATAGCAGCCTCTATCTCGCTAAGCTCTTTAATGGCGGCGGTACACTCGTCCGTCTTGTCCTTTTGGATTTTGTAACCACTACCGCTTATGACGGGTTTGCCACTCTCGTCTTTCTCTCCGTACTGCTCAATTATCTGAGAGAGACGCTCTGTATAGAAATCAGCGTCGTCCTTCAGGGCGCTGTACAGCTTTGAGATTTTGTATGCCGTTTTAGCGGGCATAGCATTACAACTTATTTTATTAAGAGCCACACGGGCTCTGTAAGCATTTTCTATTGTCATTTATATAAGCTCCTTTTATTCGTGTTGGGTTATACACCTATAATCTTGCGCAGAACAAACTTTTGGGGTGTAGACTGTATGCCGCCAATAGTGGCGTTGGCAGTATTTAGCGAGATTCCCAAAACCTCGTTATCCCAAACATATATATATTTAAGTGCTACATATTTAAAGCTTGCACTTCCAGCAAGAAATACCGACACGCCATCTCCATTTCGATTTTTAACGTGTTCTTTAGGAATGAAAGTGTAATTCCAGCAATAATCTTCTGCTTTGTCTGTATACGCACTCCACACAAGAACAATCCCGTTAGGCATAGCTGAAACATTTTGGGCTAAGGAAGCTCTTTGGTCTCCGCCCATAAATGATCCAGAACTCGTCCAAAGCTCAGGGTACGAACCTATTTCTACCCCCTTAACATAAACACCCGATGTCGCTTTCAGAACCCCCGTTTTGATAGCGGGGTTAATCTCCCACAAGGCATTAATTTTATTATAATTAATTTTTCCTGTATTGGCTGTGGTTTCGCCTTCGCAAGTTACATTAAAACCGTTAGGGCAAGAAATTGTTACCCTTCCACCCTTTGCGGTTTTATTACTCGTAAATCCGAGAGATTGAATTACTATATTATTTGTCGCCTGTATACTTAAATAACCTGTACTCTGTAATAATAGATTATTAGCAAAATTACTATCACTGCTTGTTGCGCCGATTACTATTGTTTCCCCGGCTATAGCTACGCAAGTATCTCCGGAGGTATCTTCATAAAGGACAACTCTGCCATTAGTATCTGAACCATCTGTCTTGGTTAAATAAAGACCAACCTCTGTTTCTCCATCTACCGTTTCACTCTTCAGCCACACGTCGTAGTTAGCGCCCTTAACTCTAACCGTACCCGTGAGCTGCGCGTCACCGGTATCAAGGTTAATATAAGTCTCGCCGTCTTTTGATTTAAGCAGACCCGCAGTTATTTCACCCGCAGAAGCTCTACGAACCTCAAGGTTGTTAACTGCGTACCAACCCGCAGTAACATTAGTCTTAGTAGAAGTGTCTTTGACAAATGTAGCTATAGCAATAGAGAAATTAACCGGAGTAAGTGCGGTGCTTTCAAGGCTTTTAGTGTCAATAGTAACTGTGCTATTGAGCGTCGTATAGCCACCGCTTGAAAGCGGCACTTTATCAGAATATATGTTTTTCTTGCTCTCTACGCCTTGAGCATTACGCACAGTAACAACAAGAGCTATCTTAACATCCAACGAATTGTTGTGATATGCTCGACTATACACATTGCCTGTGATCCTGAACGAGTCGCCAATCTTACACGGATATGATTTACTGATATAAGTGAAGTACGGCGAAGTGGTAGGGTAGGAGATAGGAGTAAGCCAGCGCTCATTTATATACGCTTTATGAGCCGCCTCGGCGGCGTACTCAGCGGCTGACTTGAATCCGTACACATCAGCAGTTTCTTCGCTTAGGTTAATATAGTTTGTGTAGTCACCGACTGCAATGGAGTCTATGGACAAACTACCCGTAGCCACAATACTGCCGTCCAAATACATCTGTCCGTCTTCCACGCCGAACACTTTCTTGCCGTTCGGGTCTTTAATAAGAATATCACCGTTGTTAATCGCAAGTCCTTTATCATCTATAGTTACGCTGTAGTCTCCGTTTTCTTCAGAACCACCAGCTATAATAAGGTTGTTACCAGCTATAATCTTACCTATAATGACATCTCCGGCTACGCCGTACTTGTAAACATCATTGCCGCTTTTGTCTTTCCCGAGATACAGTTTGCCGACAGCTGTTTTAGCCGTCTCCCACCCATCGTCAGTAAAGACTATACAATTGTTAACAATGCGGAGCTGTTCGCCGTCGTATATAGGATTACCCTGTGAATCCGTAAGAAAGATAGGGTTGCCGTCGGCGTCGAGAGCATCCATACCCTGCGCGTCCTTTTGTGTTTTACGCAAGCGACCGAGATAGCCGCCGTCGTCTATGATAACTTCTTGATTTTTAGCCGAGAGAGCTTTGTCTTTTGTAAGCATCAGAGCCTCGTCGATCCACTTGGAAGCATCGCTGACCTGCTTAGACATATCTTCGACTATGCCTGTGACGTACTGCAAGGTAGCCTTTGACTTTGATACATCGCCGAACACATCATCAAACAACGACCTCGGGTCATACTGATTGTATTTGTTACCAAAGGTTAGAGATATGGTTTTGGACTCAAAATCTATGTCTATAGTGAGCAAGTGCAGTTGCTCAAATTGGTCGTCGTCTACTTCTGCGGTCACTATACAGCCGTTCTCAAGTTGTGAAGTAAATGAGGCAAATTGCTGTGAGAAAATAAATGAACGAGTTGTGACTTCAAACTTTCTGTTAGGTGTTGAAATTTTAGAAAGCTGAGTTTTGGCTCGTTTCATAAGTTCAACACACCAGTCAAATATCTCATCCTGAGACATAATATCCGTCTTAGTGATATTGTCGTCGGTGTAATCGGCTTGCTTTATATAGGCAGACAACTCACGAAGAAGCTCGTCCGTAAATATGACTTTGCCGTTGACGTCTCTTGCGGTCGTAGACAAGCTACACGCCGCCTGAATAGCATCTATCTGAGCTTTAGTTGCGTCTGCTTGTGATTTTTGAGAATTATATAGCGTCTGCTTCTGCGCCTTAGCTATAGATAATTCTGCGATTTTGGCATTAACAGTTGCAAGAGCGACGGGCACAGCATCCGTAGTCGCGTCGTCGCCAACCGCACCACTCTTTTTGAGCTGGCTAAGCAGTGATGTCTTCTTTGAGCTTATCGTGCCGGAAAGAATACAATCACGACAGGTGTAATAGATATCAATCTGAGTATTCAGCTTGTCTATATCCATCTGCGTTTCGCTCATAGCGAGATACTGGTTGTAATACTCTCTGTTGAGAGCTACATAACTTTCTTCCACTGAGGCAATTTTTGCTTCCCAGCGCGTAACCGCGTCCTGTAATTCAGGAGACATCCAATGTTTATGGTATGTGAAGTCGTAAATAACAGTTGTACCGATAGGGTTAACTCGGCGAATACTCATATTCTCGTCGCCGGTAACACTTAACGCCGTGTAGAGGTCGTCGTAGTCCTGCGAAATATCAAGCCCCTCAATAATATTGTTCCTTGCAAGATGAATGCTTGTAAGGTGTTGGTCGGCGTAGGCAGCTCTATCATATACAGATATCTTGCGGTTAATTATGTCGTAGCAGAACACACAATCGAACTTGTCCTGCAAGTCGTTCATAAAGAACTCGTATATGCTCGTAGACTCTGCGATCTCAAAATATCTACTACGAGCCTTAACCTTGTCGTCTATATGGTCGAGAGACCACGACGGACATTTAGCTATAGCAAGGGTTAACACGCCGTCTTTGGTATCATTAGATATCAGCGGATAAACACCCGCCTTATAGAACGGCGCTTCAAGCTCCTCAAGCTCACGCTCAACGGACACACAGGATATCTCTTTTACTCGTCCCTCTTGGGAGAACGAGTCTTCAACACTGTCTATTATGAAATATCCAATGTCCGAGGCGTATATATATCTTCCAGTTTCGATGTCACTATAGGTATTACGCACCCTTTCGTCGATAAGCGGAAGAGTAAAGGCTAACTCAGAGAGAGAGCCAAAATTGAGGGTAGCATCTATATCTTTGGCATACGGCAACGCGCACACCGAATTGGTAAGTAAATTATCTGAAGTCACATAACTGCCGGGGTTGCACACCGTGAGCAGGGGAGTCTCGAAGCGTTTGAATTTGTCAAACCTTGCTATCACGTCATCCACCTCGCATTATTCCAAGTAAACTTTACCGACGACACACCGCCGGTAACAGAGATGATATTCTCGCCCGGAACAAGCCTCAAGAAATGCTGATTGACAAGCTTGTTGTAATACTCGGCATTGGCGTCGTTCACAATCGTTCCTATAGCACAATCGGCGTACAACACAGCCTTTGCCGTTGCATCTTTAATCTGCATAGCACGATTGTTATCGCTTTTGTTCGTTATAGTCACATCCGCTTTTGTGTTGCCGCAGGTGATAACAAGATACGGATAGACGTAATCCTGTATGTCCGTATCAACATTAAGCGTTATATCCGAGCTGAAAGAGGTGGCTGTGACCTCCACTTTTTCCTGTATAGCCATTGTGGATGAGCACATACAAGTACAACGCCAGCCGACAGTACCCTCGGCGTATTCAATTTTCTCAGGGTTACAGAATACGCACTCAAGATATTGTCTTTTTATTGTACCGCTCACATACTCGGCTTCTTTGTCGTCCTCGGGGTCTATATAGAGCTCTTTGAAGGTAGGGGAGTTGAAGAGCCAATTCTTTATAGCTCGCTCATGTACAGAACAATACCCCTCTTCGCCGATTATCTCGACCTCGAACTCAAGCGGAGCGCTCTCGCGGGAGACTCCTGTAATATATCTTTTATTCTGCGCAGGAAAGAACGACGACGAGTATTCCACAGAACCCTCCGCCGAAGTAAGCCCATCTGTATCAATTCGCAGAATTGAAAGATTATAACGCGACGAGTTAACTCCGTCATAAATGAACCTATTTCCTAACAGATAAATATTGACTCGCCCCTTTCTAAAAATAATAAAATCTGCATACAGTTTTGATTATTTGTACGCAGATTTTTTGTTATATAAAAAGACCGTCGTTGCCATAACGACGGTCTAATTGATTTATTTTGCATTGCTTACAAGATTTGTATTGTACTCAGACAGCCTTTCTAAAACGAGCGAATAGAGGTCTGGGTATTCGGTTTTTAGATTGCTAATCTTTCTAACAACAGCAGCTCGATGAACCGTTGTTTGTTTGTGTACGCGGATAAACGACTCTTTGCTTAATCTTAATCTTGGGTAGAGCATGGGCTCAACTTTTATGTCATAGAAGAAGTGTAGATTTTCTCTCTTAGACACTGTGGATATTGGTAGAACTGTATAATCATTATTTATTAACTCACTAATAACCAAAACCGGTCTTTGTTTAAAAGCATTACGACCAGTTTTTATATCATAATATGGGGTTGTAGAAGAGCATATCCACCCAAGCATCTATTTAAGCATCCTCAAATTCATCGTAGTACATATCCCATACATAATCGTATGGGCGGACTTTTTGGGCATCGATCCGTATATCGTCAAGCTTCAGCGGAACATTGCCATTTTCACCATCACTTAATCCTTTGCGAGCGTTTTGCCAAGATATCTCGCGATGCGACATCTCGCTTAGTTTCCACGACTCCAAAGAACCATATTCCTGAATAACGTTGTTGATTATATACTTAGCCTCGTCAGATATGCGGCTATCGCCGCCCGGTATACCGTGTTCCGCAAAGAAAGACCAAACCTCATGGCACACGGGACCATATCGCCATCCTTCAAGATTATCGCTGAACATAGGAACGCCCGTGACGGCAATGGATTCTCTCTGCGCAAAATATAAGAGCTTTTGAAGCTTCATATTGTCTATATTGCTCTGTGCAATTTTCTTGTACTCTTCATAAATATACTGAGCCACATTAACAGCTTTCTCCATTTGCCCACTTCCTTTCATTTATATCATATCACATTTATACAAAAATGACAACCGCATAATAAACAGGGAAATATTTATGAAAATATCTCCCCGTTATATGCTTGACATTGTTTTGGAGTGTGATATAATCAGCTTATAGAAAATTATTTTTTCATTTTCTTAAACTCATTAAGAATATCTGTAACGATTTGCTTGTGAGCTCTACGCAGCTCGCCAACCGTCTTCTCGTCAGCCGATCCATTAATAACAACGTCGCCGACTGTAATATTACACGGAGACGCTATAGACACGGACGACGCAGCAGACAGAGACTTAATCATTGAGCTGAGCACCTCACCGGGCTGATTAGCCCACTTGTAAAGAAACTCACTTGCCTTGGCGTTGAACACCTTGTCGCCGTCATTGAGGAACTTGTAGCGACCCTTGTCGGGGGAGCCGAGTATAAGCTCAAGACCCTTTTCGTCAATGTTGGCTATACCGCCTTTGGCATAGGGAGTACCCGTAGCGTAACCTTGAATATCAGACTTCCACACCCAACCGGTATACGCGCCGTTAACGCCTATGAGGACTTGGTTGCCCTTGACCTGATAAACGGTATACTTGCCTCCGGGGACATGAGATGCCATTTTTGCGTTGCCGCTTTGAGAAGAGAAGTGCGTTGCTGATTTCTTGATAGTCACCTTATCGCCACGGTTGGGTCCAGACTTCCGACTTGTATTAGAAGAACCGCTGGACTTGCCCGCATTTTTAGCGATGGTTCGCGCCGCATCTTTTGCACTCGTTCTCTGGGTTGCCCTCTCGCGAGCTTCACGCTCGGCGGCGGTCTCATACTTACCCTTGTTGTAGCCCGTCATATTGTCGAGCTTCATGCCGTAGTTGTCGTCGAGTAGACTATTGTAACGGTTAAGAGCCTCGTATGCGGCTTCCCACTTGGCAGTGACATCCGCATCGATTCCTGCCTATAATAACCTATCTTATTTTTTATCACGACCTCAAGCAGAAGTTGCTTGATTGGCTTGGTCGCTTAAGTAGTCTTTGCAATACATCCAGCGCAATGGCTGCTGGGATATAGGATCTACGCCACTTGATTTTGCTTTACCCTTACACACCTTGCCTATTGTACTGTTATCTGTGTTATAATAATCAGCAGCCTCCTTGGCAGTTTTAAAGATTAAGCCAGTAGTTAGACATATAACACCCCGTGCGCGAGGGTGGTTTTCTCCGCACATTCTTCCTTGAGCTTGTTTTATTTTGTTAGATATATCCTCTTCTGACATACTATTGTAATCATCAAGATAAGCCCAGACAAGACGTTCATTATCCAACACGCCAGCCGAATAAGTTCTATTCGCGCAACATGACGAAATACTCGACCGGTGTGCGTCGTATTTATCCGCAGCATCTTCAATACAGTCAAAAATTTCTTTTGTATTTAGTAAGACCACCGGGCGAGCGTTCGGGTTGTTGCCTCTCACAGCTTTCTCTTGATATATTTTCAGAATTGCCTTAATGTTTTTACCGAATATTTCTTCTTGAGTTTTTCCGTAATTGGGGTTTTTAGCACCGCACAAACGTCCTTTGTTTGCTGCCGATATCTTTGCCTTAGCCTCGGGAGAAAGCGTCTTGCCAAAGAAATGGTTCTTTTCTCCTTTATTCGCCATGGAGATTCTGTGCTTCCACATGGCTATTTCCTCTTCATTGAGGATATCGTATAGACTTACTCCATACATCGGATTATTTTTACCGCTCACATCGTGATGGTGAGCCCGCATTTTTGCTCGGGTTTCTTCAGATATAACATATCCACGATGAGTGTTTCCGCCTTCGTCATAATTATATCCATCTTGATAAGCGTTAAAAACCTTGATATAATAAATTTCTCGCTCGTTAAGAATAGAGATATCACAAAGCTCAACAACACTAAAGTCAAAAGATTCTTGTCCGTATTTATTCCATTCTTTTTGGAGAGCATAGTTGTGGTGTTTATTCGATCTTAGCAACCTTTTGTGGGCTCCGATTCTTCGGTAAATATTCTGTGACTGACCTATATAGCATTTTCCATTTTGAATGTTTTTTATTAGATAAATTCCACTTGACTTAGGAAAATCCAAGATACACTTCCTTTATTTCAAAATAATAAAAACCCGGCAAAACCGGGTCAAGATAGGTTATTTTGTTTACTTGCGCTCGCAACGCGCAAATGATATTGCCAATATATCCTCATACTTTCATATGAGAGCAGACCATATCTTCATCTTATATTTTTATATAAGAGCTACACTTTTCCACCGCCATTAGCTTGCGGTGTACGAACTTGCGTTCTGGTCGTTGAGGGCAGTCCTGTTTTAAACTTTCCCTGCGAATTTCCCATTGGCGTTAGCACTTAGGATTTAACCATATGCCATCCCTGCGTTCTTTCTGCTTTCGCACCATACCACTTAGGCATCTCAACTCTTTTGTTTTGGTGCAGGGCTTTAGGGTGTCCTCGCATATATGTGTAGTTTTTCGCACAGATCGCTCTATGCGTGAGCCATTGTATTAACCCATACTGACGATTGTACTCAATCATCTCCTGATACAGTTGAGCATTACCGTTCTGCAAGTCTTTGATGGCTTGCTGACGAAGCTCATAGGCGTTGTCAAGGTAGTCCTCAATAGCTTCTATTTGCTTCTCGTAATACTGCGTCTGCATCTCTTCGAGGTCGTCGTACATTTTCTCAGCCTTGTCGAGTTCCTCATCGCGCTCAAAGTCGTTTAAGTCTTTCTTAGCGTCGGAGAGACTCTCTTCAAGTTCGAGACGGCGCTTCTGCGCTTCAACGGAGTCGTCTGCTTCGAGTTCAAGCAACTCCGCCTGTATATCTGTAACCTTCTTACGCTTCTCGCGGCGCTCTTCCTCTTTGTCTATCTGGTCGTAGTGTTCCTTGAGGAGGTCGCGCTGTTTGTCGTAGAAATCTTTCACATTATCTTGACGCTCTTTGAGAACATCTTTCTCGTTGTTCTTCTCCTGCTTGAGCATATCAATGCGAAGATCGATAAGGTCTTCAAGGGCGTCCTGTGAATCCTTAGCCTGTTGTTCCTCAAACTTGTGTATAGCCTCTTCATTTTCACGCCACTCTTCGGCGTATTTGGTCTTATCGCTGAGGTATTTCTTGTAGTTCGCCGCGAGCCATGCGTAATACTCGCCCTCATCGATTTTACCCATTTCAAGCTCATGCTTCTTGAGGTCAACAGCTTCATTCCAGTCGTCGAGGCGTTTCTGCTTCTTCCACTTGTAGATTTCCTCTTCGTACTTGCGCCACTCTTCAGCATACTTCTTTCGGTTATTAAGCTGCTTCTTGTAGTTAGCTTCAAGCCAAGCGTAGTATTGCTCTTCGGTAATCTGATCCATTTCGAGCTGGTGCTTCTTAACAGCCAACATCTCGTTCCACGCTTTAAGGCGCGGGTCGCTGGAAGATGAAGAGGAAGAAGATGAGGAAGACGAGGACTTAGATTTAGAAGACCCACCGCTGTAGTAGGTGTTAAAATCACCGACGTTTTGAATACGTCCGACATTTGCCTTGTATTTTTCGAGCTGACTTATCTCCGACTGAAGATTCTTTACGTTATCAGCGTATTTGTTATTATAATCGGAAGAGCTCTTGCCAGCCTGTGCCAACATTTTGTTGACCTCTGACTCAAACATATTAGAGAAGTTCATAGTAGTGAACTTACCGGCTTTTATTTGAGCGAGAGCTTGCTTAAGGACATTAAGTACGGCAGCAAATTTAATGCTCGGTTTTATCGCGTCATCGAATATAGCCTGAGACAAAACCGCTAATGTACCTCTGAATTTGTACATCGCTAACTGGCTTTGCTTTAAATTTATCTCTTCTTGAATACTCGTTTGAATGGCTTGGATTTGTGTCATAACCATTTTTTTGCGAGCATCAGTAGCTAAGTGTATCGCGCCAGTCTCATCAATTTCCAAAACTTCTGCATATTTAGAGTTCTTTTCAATAAGAGACAGATATGTTTGTAGCGATATTTCGCCCGTATTGTTTTGCTCTTCCATAGCCGCAGTTAAATCATCGTAAGTGGCTTTAACCGCAGTCATGGCGGTAGACAACTCTTTAGCTGAGTCTATATTGCCCGACACGCCGTCCAAACTCTTACCAAAAGAGGTTGACAAATTATCGGCTGCTTTTGAATAGCTTTCCGAAACTCTCTCGCTTTCATTAACGAACTCTTGGGCTATCTCACCAATTGAACCAAAGAACTCAAAAATTTGAGAAGAGTCTATACCGTCAATCTGGAAAACCGAAGACAGGAAGTCCTGTACTTCATCTGAAAGACCACCAAATTTATCTTCAAACTGAGAGCGGAACTCATCGCCCGTGAGAGATAAGAACTTATTTATAGACTCTTTTGCTTCATCGGAGGCGTCCTCCCAGTTGCCAAAAATTTTGCTGAGGTCTGCAAGGTCTTGCATCTCACTAACGGTTTGAGCGTATTCATCAGTAGCCGCCGTGGAGTTGCCAAAGCTTGCGGCAAGGGCATCTATACCACCCGCAAATTCAACAAAAGCATCGTACTCTTCTTTATCCGGGATAGCTTTATGCAAAGCTTTTTCAAAGTCTTTCATGCTCTTTGAGCTCTTGTCGTCACCCACATAGCGAGCGACTCGCTCAAGTTCAGATACTGCACTGTCGTTAACGGCAATACTTGAGAGCTTTGTATGAAGAGCCTCAGCCTTTTGGTCTGCATCGAGAAGCGCAAACTTCATTTTTTCAGCAAACTCAATCGCTTCAGGATTTTGATATTTTTCGACCTTTGTAACAGATTTTGAAAGAGAGGCTTCAAGATCTGCGATTTCTTTCTCAAGACGTGCTTTCTCCGAAGAGAGTGTCTCTAAATCATAACCTTGTTTATAGAGGTTGTTGTATTCCTCTTTTGCCTTATTGAGTTGCTTCAGGGTTGCTAAATCTTTATCATAGCTTGACTCGCCATAAAGGTTGTATTCAGATTTAAAATAAGTTCGCCGTGCGCTATTTTCATCTTTATAATGGGTATACCAGCCCCACGCCTTTTCGTCGTCCTTGCGCGCCTGTTCTTCTTCGATTTCTTGCTTCTTCTTATAATACTCAATCTGAAGCGACAGCTCTTCGTTTTGTTTTTTAAGCTCTTCAGTCTCAGCCTTATCCGCCAGCGACGGATTCTTTATCGCTTCAAGCTCGACGAGGCGATCTTTTACCTTCTTTAACGCCTCCTCCTGATTGTTCAACTCTTCAGTTGTTTCCTTGTATTGAGTGCGAGACGCTTCAGCTTTTTCATCAAGCTTATCCTGCATATGGATAAGATAGTCAAGCCCCTCAATCAGCTTCTGAATAGCGAACTGAGCAACAACAGTGACAAGCATACCCGCGGCGGCTTTGAAGATATTGAGTCCGACGGCGGCGAGTTTTGATTCAACGCCGGTGACTTTCAGTTGAGAGCCCATCTTCTTCTGGTACTCTACAAAGCCTTCCCAAGTTGCTTCTCCACCCTTGCAGGAATCAACGTAATCCTGCGCAGACTTACTCATTTTATCATAAAGCTCAATAGTCTGCTCAGGAGTTTTAGCATTTGCGAATGCAAGGATGTCATTCTTATTCTTTTTCCCGGCATCAGTCTCTAAATCAACAGACTCGCTTATCATTGCAGCAAGTTCTTTTCGAGTCTCTTTAGCGCTATTTTTTACCTTACTTATCTCTTGACGCACAGCGGAGCCCCAAGATGCAGCGTGAGTAATACCGCTCTTAAATGTACCATCCCAGTTAATACCGGCTGTCATCTCTTGATATTTTTTCTTTATATCGTCAAGCTGGGCTCCAAAAATAGCTAAATCACCAAATGAAGTACCGCCACCCTTAGTAGTGAATATCTTTCATATTATACTGCTTTGGGGATAAGCAAAATAATATTATAACAAAGGGAGTAGATACAAATGGCGAAAGTATTTTTTTGCCCACATTGCGGAAACGATTTAGATTTGTCGTGTAGTAGCGATCTTATGCAGTACAAAAATGGTGTGTGTAAGTATTGCGGGTATTTAGGAGACTTTTTAGATGTTGGATTAAACTATGATGAGTTTATCAGCCAACTCGGAAATTATTTGACAAAAATGAATCAAAGCGATACGTTTGAAAACATGTGGCGTGCTCGAATAGAAATGTTTAACATAGACCAAGACCCACGCTTCGACAAAGACGCGTCGCTTAAATCAATGAAAGACAGAAATAGAGAGGCTACCGAAGCACACTTGCAGTTTAAAGCCCAACAAAATGCTAAGAAAGCCGCCGCTAACACACTTCACTGTCCCACCTGCGGGTCAACTAACATCAAAAAACTCGACGTCGTTGACCGCGCAGTATCTGTGGGGTTTTTCGGTATCTTTTCTAATAAGATAAACAAGAGCTTTAAGTGCAAGGACTGCGGGTGTACTTGGTGATTAGCATAGGGCAACAGAAAGCGTCCCTAATTTGATACACTTGAACGCCCATATTATATGCGGCTTGATACCTTCCGCAAAAATGGGCGGTACACACTTCAACCAACCAAGTCCTTCTGAAACAGCTTTTTATTAATCATATTTAAACTCCTCTTTTTCCAAATAATTTTAGCCTACAACGACCGCCGCAAACCAGCTAATTATTATGTCTATAAGAAATATTGCCTTTGCGCCGATTCGCACTCGGTTGCTCTTCCCGAGAGGATATCTTATTATCTCCACAAGAAGAGAACCGCTGAATACGGCAAAGACTATTATGGAGTATATTCCCATAGGTGTAGTACCGGCAATCTTCACTGTTGCGGCTATTAAGAAGACCACCACCAGCACCACTAATATTGATACGGCGAAGGATAGGTATATCTTGTCGTAGCGAGAAGGGGTCATTTCTTACATTCCTTTCGTTCAATGCTTTATGAGGAAAGTTATCTTGGTTCCCTCATCCGTAAAATCGAAGTCAAGTTGCTCGACGTCATCACGGCTGCATAAAGCACTTAAGAGATTGCCTGAACTAATGGGAGAAGCAATTATTTGAGATATACCATCTCGTATATCTTCTTTTGAATATTTAAGGACTTTTTTGTACTCTTTCGCTTCCTTCGCGCCCATTATTGCGGCGTCCCTAATGCCAATAGCTATACGACGAGCTCCGTGTATTAAATTTTCTCTACTAATCATTTTTTGGGGTTCCTTTCATTCTAAATAAATAAATTTCAAAAAGTGAGGCTTATTATGAAAAATATTCAAGACGCTCAAAATAAACTCGATACTCAAATAATAGGCGACAGAATAATGTCTGTTCTACCACATAAGTATCAAAGTGAGGAGGGCTGTGAGATATTCTTTAAAACCATGAACCTTGATAATTACCGCATAGCAACCAAAGCTAAAAATAATAACACAGTCCCACCAATAAGTGACTTGCTCGCAATAGCAAAATATTTTAATGTTTCTATGGATTATCTGCTTGGACGCACAACCGTTCCCGCCATAGCTCAGCCGTGCGCTAACAGAATTGATTCGGCTATAAAGACTATAGCGGAATACACCAAGCAATCATACGAGGACATTTGCGAGCAGCTTGGTATTTCAGAAGACGAGATAATGAATTATTAAATAGCAAAACAGTGCCCTACAAAAAATAGGACACTGTTTTATTATGCCTTTTATTGACTTTTGCTTTTGATAATAATATAATAGATGATAGTGGATCTACCGTTGTAATTGTTTAACGGTTTCACGGTTAAAAAGACGGTTGCTGATATCCCGCGAGGAGCGGAGTGCAGCAAGCATACCACCTCGTGGGAAAATTTTTTTCTCAAGAGAGGTGATGTGTATAACTTTACTCTTTAATGTGATAGGGGCAGTAGCTTCTATTACAACAATAATTATGTTTGTGATATATGTATACGAACATATAAAGAAAAAGTAAGCCGTCTATAGCGAGTGGACGACTTACTAATTCGAGAATGCAAATTCTCACTTATAAAGTTGATACTACAGCAACCGTCTGGATGCACTACTGGGGAGATGTTTGTTCACAGCAAACGTCTCCTTAGTTATTATTATATCGATGTCTTCAAATTAAGTCAATAAGTTTAAAAAATTTTACATTTTTTGAAACAATCTCTAAAAATTTTGAATATGCACTTATATTTTTTGTTAATTTTTATCTTTGTCTATCTTATGAACCACCACAGGGCTCTCATCGTCGTCAACACCAACGGCAATAGGTGATATCCATTTTAATATAAGCTTGCGAGTAGATGGTTCTTTCATAGAACCAGTCCAGAAATTATGCCAATGCCCGCGTCTGATATGAGGGCGGGGAGAAGCATGGGTTCCGGTGGACGCCGAAGACTGTTTATGCTGTACTCGCTTGTATTGCCTAAAAGACGCACCAACACGAACTCCAACATCCCACTTGCGAATCTCGCCGTACTTATCCTTGATGCGGCTTGGTGATCTACGGGTTATTGCTTTCTGCTCAGGATTCTCTTCTATATCAGCATTTGACGCGCAGATATAAAGAACAACCTGTAACATCTTGCTCATAAACGAGACAAGGGTATCGGCAATATCCATATCCAACATAAACTTTTGAGCCTTGTCGTATTGCCCCGACTCGTAAAGATATTTATATCCCTCTTGACGAGTATATTCAAGATTGTCATAAAGGTTCTCTTGATTAAGATGTATCGGAAACGCATACGGCATATTGTTCTTATTTAGACACAAGAAGCGTAGCTCTCTGTCCTGTGTGTCCGTATCATACTCCATATGCACAAAGGCTCCAATGACCTTATCGTCGCCAAAGTAAAGATTATTGAACTGTATATAGAAACATTGATAGGGGAGGTGCGACAAAACTTCGCTCGGTATATCGAGACAATCTTCTTGTGCGAATAGCACCTCTTCCATCTCGGGATCAAGGACAAATACTTCTTTGCTGAGTCTCCACGGTGCAAGAGCGGCGAATGTAGCTCCAATACGCGCCACGTCCGACTCGTTCTTAAAGTCAGTCTCGCTCTCCACAACAGCCTTTGCCGCCGCTATAGGCACATAGCAATCACTATCCCAACGCGGCAGACCGCCTTGTCCGTTATGTGAATGAATATCGGACAGCAAGTCCCACGCTTTAGGACATAACTCAGTTGCTTGCTTTAACAAGTCTAACGGCGGGTAGTCTTTGACCTTTCCCATTAATTACACCTCTGCTATATTTCTTAGATATATTATAGCAGAAGCCAAGAAATTTTCAATCATTTTTGCGCCCATCCCCAACGGCAGCGCGTACCGACCTACTGCGAACAACGAACAGGTTATCCGTTGATAATATAAGGGATTGTTCGCTCATCCCCGGAGTCGAGCACACCATGTTGATCCGTAGACCAACCGACCATTGTGCTCTGTGAACATTCTCGTTGCTTTTACAACGAGCTTTGCTGCGGACTTTCCTATCTCAGCCTTATTACCGTACCGACTCGCTTTCACGGTCGCCGCCATAATATTACTACTATGGGTTGGTAGCCTTGCATACGGATTACCCCGTGCCACATTATCAAGCAGCAATGCGCTTCTTACACGCACCAGTATCAGTCGTTTTTCTTAACACTCTCTTGTCATTGTCAAGCAATAACTCGTTCAGCGTCACCGCCAGAGCGTTTCGTGGGTATATTCCTCCGATATTTGATAAGCCCACGTTCTTGATGGATGTAACAACGCCGACTATTGCAGGAAGCAACAGTTTGCACTTGGCGAGTGCATCCGCGAATTGGAGTGCGCCGTTTGCTAACTTTACAAAAGTAACAACAGCGTCACTGTTAAGGAGATTTGTAGACAAAGACTCAAAAGAAGCCTTTGCTCTTGCGATATTTGCCTCAATACCCTGCGAGTAAGCATCGTACTTCTCCATAGCCGTTCCGGCGGAATCAGCACTTATACCCGCATACTCCATAGCCTTACCATAGTTCTCCATAAGGGTAAGGACATTTTCTTTCTGTCTCGTAGCACCAAGCGCAGTCGCAATGGCACTCTGCTCGACCTCAGTCAAAGACGACCACTTAGCCTGTACGTCATCAAGGACATCTGTGAAGTCTCTGAATTCACCTAAGTTATCACGAAGACGTATGCCAACTCTTGTCAATATGCGCTCGTAATCGTTTAGCGACTCGCCGTCGTCATCAACAAGCTTATTAAGCTTAACATTTGAGTAGCGAGCGAACATAGTTTTGAACGCATTACCAACAGACGCCATGTCCTGCTGAGTAACTTCGCCAACAGCAGCAAGGTAACCCAGAAGCGTGTCCATTTCAACACCGGCAAGACGCGCCGAGTTTGCGGTCTTACTCATACCTTCAGCAAGACCACCAACGCTGACAGCGGCAGCCATATCGACAGCAGACAGCTTATCCGCTACAGACATCGCGTCGCCAATCTCAACTTTGTAGCCCTTAATCGCCGAGGTAAGATACTGAGTCGCCTCAGCGGAATCAATCAGACCTATCTTAGAAAGAACGGTACTTGTCTTGATAAGCTCGTTTGTGTCTTCAAGAGAATAACCCTGTCTAAGCCAATCGTCGGCGGCGGCGGCTACTTCGGAAGTGACAGCACCAAGCTCCTGAGCCATTTCAGAATAACTCGCTACGAGCTCTTTAGTACGATCACGGTTGTAACCTGTAACCATAGAAAGGTTGACAACAGCCGAGTCAAGCTTAACAACATTATCGTAGACCTCTTTAAGCTGTTGCACCGAAAAACCAGCAATAGCAGTTACTGCCCTCTGCTTAATATTTGTCTTTAACACGCTGTTAAGCTTATCGAAAACATTTGTTGTTTCGACGCCAGCTTTAATAGCATCGAGTTTTAAATTGTTAAATGTATCTTGGAACTGTTTTGCGGTTATATTTCCGCTGTCCAAGGCGCTTTGGAGCCCCTTGAAACCACCCATAAGACCAGATTTTTCAAGCTTATCGCCATATTTGTCCATGTACTTGTAGAGTTGGTTATAAGCTCGTAAGAACTTGCCGGAGTCTTGGGTTATTGACTTGGTGATTTTCTTATTAGTGGACCGAACCTCTTTCTCTATACTATCTGTATCAAGAGAAAACTTGAGTTTCGTGACTCCGCTTTCATTAATCTCTTTGGCTATACTCTGGATGTCTTGCAGTATCTGCCGTCCGGATTCGCCGCTTATTTTGCCGCCACCAGATACGCCAAATTTTAATTCAATTACGTTTTTGTTATCGGACATAAATGCCTCCCTATATAAATAGCCGCACTCAAACGAGCGCGGCTACCTTTACAATATTCCGCTATCCATACCGCCCCACAAACGGGGATAGTCTACTTTTACGCCCGGATGTTGCATCTCAAAGTCATTGATTGTATCGGAAATAAATGAGTTCGGGGAGCGAACCCTTTTGTTGCTGATAGGCAATCCGCTATTTCGTCCTTCCCAAACACCAACCACAGAGTGAATCTTCGGATAACCCTGAGTTATCAGCCCGAATATGTCGTATACACCACTTCCGGTAGGGACACCACCAGCCCCAGTCAGCGAATCTCGTTTTAACAAATCACTCGGAAACACAACGTCAATAACCCATTCACCCGAGCGTTTATCAATCTTTGATATACCGACGTGAATTTTACCTACGCCCATTTTGCGAGCATAAACTGAGGTCGCCTGATTATATGCATCAACAATCTTGTTGCGCAGCTCCTTAGCAAGCTCGGTCAGCTGATTCTTGTAGTCGGGGTATTTTTCTTTAACTATTTTTTCGCCGTTTTTGCTTGAGATAAACTGTTGAAGTTTTTGTATGATATATTCTTCAGAAATCACTTAGCATCACCATAAATAACACACACGGGTTCTGTTACGGCTCGTACCACTACAACAGGCTCACTGATAACTCTGATATAAACTACATCAAACATTTTAGCCTCCGTTATTCGCACTTATCTGCGGAATTGAACAATGTCGGCGAAACGCGAAGCTCGACTATGGGTGTTGCGGGGATTTTTTCGTCAGCCATAACAACTCGTGTGTCCATAAAGATAATACCTTCGGGCAGACGACCGGACTCTTCTGCCGTCAGCTCAATTGTGTATAAATCAGACTCTTCGTCATAACCGACATTATCCGGGTACTTTCGCGTGAAGAGAGTCTGACTATTCATGTCTCTATCGAGCTTAAACAAGAAGTCTATGTGCTCAATATCAGAGTGGCTTATATTAAACTTAATAGGTATAGTGGGAGTAGTGAACCTCTTCACACAACCAACTCCTTACTTATTATTTCTTCTTCTCGTGGAAGTCGAGAATCCCGTCAACTATCTTGCCTTCATCTTTATTAGCAATAACCTCGCTCAGCTGCATAAGTTTTTCGAGATCAACTTTAGACAGCGAAGACTGATTGGCGTTTATGGTGTTAAGAAGTTCAGCGAGGGACTTTGCCGCAGAAGACCACGGGTCATACGCCACTCTAAGCTTCTCGTTATATGCAGCGAAGAAAGCCTTTTTCATTGCGCTATAGTTGACATATCTAACGCTCTTAACGATAAATTCTATAATATCATTTTCATTAATAAGCTTCCACATCGACTCAACGCTGTTGCTGAGACCAAGTTCTTTGGCATTTGAAACCTGTAAGACAAGAAAGGTCTCAAGCACGAACTCAGCAAAGTGAGCGATAAGACCGCCGTTGTCGTCATAGCAGAACTCAAGGGCTGTACTGATTATCGTCTCAACATCAGAATAGGTCAGTTCGTCACGGATTTCCATCTCTATCTCTTTATTATCAACTTCAGCTTTATATTTCAGCATTATTTCTTTTTCTCCTTTATTTCCTCGATAACACCGCTGTCGCGCAAATAGGCAAGACCTATACAAATAGCTTCAGCGATATCATCTTTAGCGGTTATTCCATAGCATTTTGAAACATAGTCTATTGCTTGTATCTTGAGGGCTTCTCGGTTAACCTTGTTGCCCTGATTAAAGCCCAACACCTTACGCCATTGTGTCGGGGCATAGATTTTGAACGCTGTATTATGCCAATATGACATATCCATAATAGCGCCCTGAAGTCTGCTTAATGTGATTAGCGTCTTAATAGACGTCCTCAGTGAGACATCTTCAAAAATAATTATATCAGCCTTAGACTTCAAAAAGAGGAGATGTATCTTTCGACACATCTCCTCAAATCTATCCTCTGGCGAAACGGACTTGTCAGCCGTCAGTTTACCAAAGCTGACAAGATCGCCGTCGTCAAATATGGCGTAGCCAGTAATAATACTGGCTTGGTCTAACGCCAAAATTCTCATTCGGCTACATACCCGCTTCCGTCATACTTGATGGCGTTCGTCTGCACGAGCTCGCCCTTTGCATCAACATAGACTATGATTCCGCTATATTTGTTGTAAGAAACGACCCGACACTTCCTCTTGCGGGGCAGAGCCTTTGACTTGCGCTTCGGAGTTTCCTTGTCAGCGACTTCTACAACCTCTACAACGTTTTCATTATCCATATTGATTACTCCTCCTCATCCTGCCAAATAAGGTCAAGAATGTTGTCGTCACTGTCTGCCATAAGGTCGCAGGTGATAGTGATAGTAGCGGGGTCGCCGCTGTTAGCACACGACAGAGAGAAGTTGGTCTGGGGAGAGCACTTGTACGCAACCATTCTGTAAGGAACAATCTCGTCGTTCTCGGTCTTCTCGTAAGTATCACCATAAACAGTGAACGCTCTCGGGAAAGTCGTGGACTTGATGTTTATCTTACGCACCTTCTCGGTAAGCTCGGTCATGTAATAGACAATATAGCTATCGTTAGCCTTTGCATCAGTAACGGTAATCTCCTTGGAGCTTGCGGTCGCTGTAGCAGTAAGCTCTGTACCGCAGTCATCGTCTGCCTTAAAGACATTGACAGTGCCGGCAACAGGAGTGCCGGAAACGGTCAGCTTGCCCGCAGTTCCACACTTAACGACTTCACGCTTAAGGAACTTAGCGACTGTCTCAATGCTCGCGCCAGTAATCAGAGAATAGAGCTTAGCTGTCTTCATCTGAGTCTCGAACGCTATTGTGCCGCCGCGATCACCGTGGAATGTAACTCTCTTCGGGTGTCCCTTACCACCGTAGGCATAAACTGCCTCACCGCTCATCTCGGTCGTTGTCGTATTAGCAAAGTCGAGATTGAGGAAAGGCTTCTTGCTCTTATATTCAACGAATATAAGGTCACATACTTCTCTGTTAGCAAAAGTAGTATTGTTGTTCATATTAAACCTCTCTTATTTATTTGTTAAATCCTTGAACCACGCCGAAAGCTCTATGGAGTCCTTCCCCCATGCAGCCCAGCGCAGTCCTTCGACCGATTCATAAGTAATGACGTTGAGACGCCTGAACTGGTCGTAAAGTTGTAATATAGTTAAATCCCAGATATTCAGTAGGTTTAAAGAGGGATGCTTTGCGCATACGGCGGATATAATGTTCGGAAGTGTATAGTCGTTAGACGGCTGTTCTTTTTTCTTAGCCTTATCGAACTCTTTCTTCCGCGCCTTACATCTTTCGTAAATGGCTTTAGCTTTTTTGTTTGAGAACTTTAATTCGCTCTTACTCTCTTTCTCCACACCAATTATCTGAGCAATTAAACTTTGTATATCTCCGAAATTTCCGTTGTTGATTTCGCCGACCATTTGCTTATCCCTATAGACCTTAAAGCACAAGCTTTTGTCATCAAAAACAACCTCTTCTTCAATAAAAAAAAAGAGTGCCTCAAAAAAGGTCTCTCTTAACATTGGGTAGGTTATTAAGATGTAAAAGGTTGAAAGGTCGGGTATGAGCATAGGCATTTGCCCGTCAAGTTCGCTCGGGTCGAACATGATTACACTCACATATCCGAAGAACTTGTCGTAACCAAGCTGACGAACCTCCGACAATCGTGGCTGTCGTACATGACACACATTGCCGACGGCGATGGAACTGCCGGTAATCGAGTCCCACGGGGTCAGCTTCATTTAGTTACCCTCGCTCTATCTCGTGCATAATCGGGTACAGTATATGTCAGAAGACGAGCAGTAAAGCCTTCGGGTGCAGCCGCGAGCGTCGCTGAACTAAGTTGTAACCTGCCTATACCAAACTCTGAACTGCCGTTTATCAGCAAGTCTATTTGACGGCATATGTTATCACGCCTATTTCCCTTAACGCCCGGAAATCTATCGCTGTCGAGCTTCATAAAGGATTTGTTGCAGACGACTTCTACGAGGAGCGTCATTCTCTTTATGCTTCCACTCGGAGCCTTAGTGACCTCTGTGTCAACGAGCACATAAGCACCAGCCTCTTGAACGCTCTCGTCTATCCAACCGTGGTCGTTAATGTGGTCTTCCCACTTTTCAGCATCGTCATCATCAGGGGCATATCTGCCGTTCGAGACGAGCTTCATAACCTCTGATGACTCCAAAATTTTACTGATAACGAGATTGTTATAGTCTATAATTTCATCGAGGTGTGTATATCCTGCCATTAGCCAGTCACCTCGACTTTCTTATAAGCGGAGCGTTCTCCGCCGTCATTCAGTTCAACAGTCAGCTTTGTGCCAATAAGAGCATCATTAGCGTCAACGGAAATAATTAATGCGCCATCTTTAACGGAATACTGTATGCCGTATGCAACCCCAGTCACAGACCACGACGGAACAGCCTCTTCATCAACTCCGCCTGAGTCCTTGAAGAACTGCGCAAGATATGTTCTATGCGCTCCAATTCGGAGCGTATCGCGTCCGGCAATCTTACAAAGAGTACCGGCAGTAGACGGCTCGCTTGGAGCGATGTAATCACATATGCGCTCTTTAGCGTTGTCTCTCGAAGCGTCGTACTCAACACTTTCGACATTCATAATAAGAAGATGTCCGTTTTTGCCGTAACTTTGGCTTATCGGGTCTTCTCCCGTATAAATGTAGCAAGCGAGAATTTCGTCGCCGTTAGCGTTATAGTTAACACCACCGGCTATGCGCTTATCTATATAGAGCTTGGCTGTGTCTTCGTCGTAGGGGAGATACACCTTGAACTGCTTGTGTAACGACTGAACCGTGTTGTTGCCCTTAAGCGTTGTCGAATAAACGCCCGAATCCAAAACACCCCAACGCTCGATAATATCCGAAGTGCCGTTTTGAAATCTGAACAGATGGTTGCACAGCCACGCCGTCCCTGTTATATGGATCTCATTTACCACTCCCGTTTCAACGACGATGAAGTGTTCATCCATAATTTCAAGGATATCCCCGACATAAAGATTCTCGTCGGGGAAAGCGATAACTTTTATTTTGTAAGCCACCTCAGTCCGGTCAACCAAGAAACGCTGCGGGGCTCCGTTACGAGTCGCGTTTCTTGGTTGATATCCCGGATTACTTATAACCTTAACTTGAAAGTTGTCTTTAGCCTTTTGAATGATTCTATCTCGGTCTGATACGCCATTTATGCCGAGACGCGCATTGTAGTGAGACCAATCAAGCATTGCGCCCACCACCAATCTTGTTAAGAAGAGCTAAAGCCTTGAACACCTCACGCTTGCAGACCTCTTCTGAAACCTCATTTTCGTTGAGATAATTTAAAATATTCACAACGGTAATAAAGTCCATATTATCCGCAAGTTTATCAAAAGTCGTCAAAGCTCCCGTGGCTTCTATGGTGACGCTATTTATGTATTCCGATAAATGTATGTCCTCTCCTATGCCGAGCACATCATATTCTTTTAAAGGAATAATTTTATAAACGTGTCCCGTAAAACGATTAACAAAAGTTTTAAGCTTTATAATAATCACCTACGCTTTCAGTGAGGCGATATTACCAGCATAATAGGTATACTCAGTCATTTTGCGGCGATATTCCTTATAAAGGGAGTTCCTAAATTCCGTCATCTCTCTTAAGAGATTGGCAGGAGAGAAGAATGAATAATCCTTGACAGACAAGGAATTGCTTAAGTTTGTGCTATCCAGAACCTTAGAACTGACCCAGTAATATGCGATACCGAGAGCAAGAATTTCGATTACTTCGTTATCCAAGTCAACCTTATATTCTTTATAATCGGTATCTATCTGAGAAAGATCTATGCGGCACATCTTCTCGAAGTCCGCTTGAGCACTCATAAGATATTTTTCAAGTATATACTCGCGCTCGGATTCCGATAGCTTCAAGAAATCATAATCAGAGAACTTCAGAACAGCTCGTTCGTAAATCTCCGAAAACGGTGTTGCCATTAAATCACCTCTCGGACTTCATCAGATTACAACCAAGAGCCTCCTCGAAAGCTCTAATCTTCTTGAGAGAGTCAAGAGTTCCATCCTCGATAAATGTGTTAAGAGCGACAACAAGATTTTCTCTTGCCGTAGTAGTAAGAAGCGGAACCTTTGTTTCGATATCCTTCACACTCCAACCGCAGACCTTCTGGAAATCATCGGGATCGATAATGTCCTTGTAATATCTGCCGACTGCAAGAGCGTTATACACATCCTCGGGTGTATGCTCGCCGTCATCAACCGAATCGACAAGTATCTTATTCTCGGTGAAGAATATTGCTGCTGACGCCTTTATCGAGCGAAGCAGACTCATCGAGACAGGCTGTATATCACCACAAAACTCCCAGTCAATGGTTTCACCACTTCTTTTATCCACAAAAGTAAGACCACCAAAAGTGTTTGATTTTACATATACAAGGGTAGAATCCTCTATTCTTGAGGGTCTCTTGGGCACAACGGGAGCAGCCTCAATCGTCTCATTTGCTTTCGTCTGATTTTCTGCATTAGTTGTTTTAGCCTTAGCGGCTCCCTTCTTAGCGCCTGTAGTTGTTTTATTCTGCTGTGCCATTATTATCTTTTACACTCCTTTTATTCTTAGAAAGGGGAGAGCCACGCGGACTCTCCCCAAAAGTTTAAATTTGATTAAGCGTTGATGTCATAAACGCCAATCTTGCTGTTAAGAACAAGACCAACGCCGACGGGCTGTATGTACACATACTCCTGAGTAAGGTCTGCGTTATCAGTAGCCTCTTTGACATTCATAATGCCAGAGCCCTCGTTGACAATCTTAATCGGCTTGTCGTCGCCAGCTATAACAAACACCTTGGTGTTCGACAGAGCAAAGACATCAGTGCCGGGCTTGTGAGCCTGTTTCATACGAAGCATCGGAGTGCCCGAATACTTGCCGTAATAACCGAAGTTATAGATGTCGTTCTTAGCGTCGTCAGAGACAACAGCATCGGCGACCTTCTTGAGAGCGCCTCTTGTACCGCAAATCTTTGCAGATGTACCCGAAGCCGCCTCGACATGTTCGATAATCTCGTCCATGTTAGCAGTAGTAAACGAACCGCTCTTGACATACTTGTCGCTAAGACCAGCGGTCGAAGCAGAGATATTGTTGAGGCAAGCCAGAGCGTCGAGAGCTATCTGGTTTGTGAAAGCCTTACCAACCATATCGACAAACTCATTGAAATCAACGCGACCAGAGAGAAGCTTATTCAGATCCTCATAAACGCGAATAGCTTTAGCTGTAGTCTTAATAGTAACAGCCTCGCCCTCGGGGATTCTCTGACGACGAACGCCCTGAATACCAGCCGCTGCATCAGCGACGATAAGGTCGTTCTCACCATGAGTAGTGAACTTAGCCTCGTCACCGTCTGCGATATTGCGATACTCGCACAGGCTCGTAAGAACCGGGTCATTCGCAATACCCTCATTGATTATTGCGGGGAGAAGAATCTCAACAAGGTCAAACACGGGCTTGCCGGGTCTGAAGTCGCGAGCGTTAAGCTTAGTAGAGCCACCGTTGAGCTCAATAAGAGCATTACGGATGGTCTCGGATGTCTCTGCGGCGGAATACTGTGCGTACTGCTTGCCCTTGATAGCGTCAAGTGCAACCTTAACTATGTTGTTATCCATTATTTTTTCACCTCTGTGTAATCTTTAATTCTTGGTTAAGCTATCTTGATGACGATCCAGTCGCCCTCAATAGCCTCGACAGTGCCGACCTTAGTGGAGCCCTCAGTAAGGGTTTTGACAACATTGCCTTTAGTGCCAGCCTGAAGCTCGACGATATCACCGACCTCTATAGCGGCAGCAGCATCAAGAGCCTCCTTGGTAACAGAGAAATAACCTCTGACAAGCTTGTAGCCACGAAGAATGTCACCAGCTCTGTTCTTGAACTCGCCAATAGTGTTGCTGGAAACAGTCTTATCAACCTCGGGAGAAGCGATGAGAACGATGTCGGACAGAGCGGTATTTGCGGCGGGAGTGCTGCCAGTGTGAACCTCGCGCTCTCCGGAAATAAGTGCGCCAACCTTAACGAAGTTGCCGTTTTCAATTGCAGTATCTTTGCTGCTGGGCTGATACTTGACGGAAACAAGGTCGCCGCCAAACACAGTGCCAGTCAGATTATCAGTTCTAACTTTTGCGTATGCCATTGTATTAACCTCTTTCTTTTTACAAAAATAAAGCCCACCTTGTGCGGTGGGTAAATAAATTATTTACGAGAATATGTTCTGAAGAAATCATCTACATAACTTGTAGACTCTTGTGTGTTGGGTAGAAGTCCAGCCTTGACCGTTTTTGCGGAGCCATACTGACCGCGAATAGCAAAGCACTCTTTGCGCAGGTCGTCTGCGGAGAACTCATAAGCCTTAGCCTTGAGGTCGCGGAACGACTCAAATCTATTCAGATCGCTGAACTCTCCAAGAACAGCGTCACACTCAGCCTTATGGGCTTTATCCTCAACATCTTTCTTGAAGTCGCGAAGCGCAGCCACCTCAAGCTTCATAGCATCGAGAGCTGCCGCCTCTTCATCTGTCAGCCATCGAGGCTGTATATGAACCCACTCGTCGCTAATAGCCACTTCGCCGTTCGACTCGTCAAGAGTGTACGGACACTTAAAATGGTCTTCTTTGCTATCTTCATACGAATATTTTTCGACATAGACATAATTGTCGTCACAATCCATCGCCCAATAATCATGAGCATCGTCGCAGAGCGAACAGACCGCTTTTCGTACAGCGTCGAGCTTTTGCTGATAGGTCATAGAAAACTCTTCTTTTTCAGGCTCAACAACCTCAGAAGCTTTGAGTTCAACAGTTCCAGAAGCAATATCCTGCGCCATAGTTGTAGCGATCTCTTCTGTGGGGACTTCAGGCTCAACTTCGGGAGCTACTTCAACGGTAGGCTCCTGCTCAAGCTCCATCTCTTTCTTATCTTCCATAGCGTTACCTCCTTCCTTGCGCAGAGCAAAATAATTAGCGCACTGCTCTTTAAGTTTCAGCATTACATCATCAAAGTCGCTATTATCAAGCTCAAACTCTTCAGGTTTGTACACTTTGGATGAGATAAAGCAGGGTTCGGTATGCTCTTCGGGATTGTCTGACATACCGAGGAGGCAGAGTTTCAGGAAGTTAAAATCAAGTATTTCCTGATAATTCGAGTCCTCAGCTAAAGGTCTCGACTGCTTGACCTCTATCTCCATACTCTCCCCGAAATATACGTCGTCGGAATATATAGCCGACATAAGTTCGGGAACGTGCTCGGTATAGAGGATGCACTTACAGACCAGATAGGTTACTGACTCGCCGTACTCCTCTATCTCGCGGAACTCAAAACTGTCATTTACAACACAACCAACCACTTGGGTCAGCGGCTTAAAATTCCAGTTTTCATCTATCGTATAGTCATGACCGCCAATAAACACACCTGTACCGTCGTCTCTTTCAATAAGATGGGCGACAATGGGAAGATAGTTCAGACCGTACATCTCTTTCTCGATAGTCTCGCGTGAGATATAAGAGTAGTTTCGATTTTTGCCACACCCACAAACAGTACATTCCGCAAGCGTAAAATTCTCATTCAGCTTTTGGAGCGGAGTGATTTTTGAAAAGGTGTGAATTTGAGACACTTTTTCTTCCATGTTTCCTCCTTCCTTGAAAATGTAGTTTATTGCTGTATATGAACTTTGTATCGCTGAATTTGCTGTGTACAATGTCCAACAGCTCGGGTGTAGCCTCAAACATCGCTATATCGATGTCGTTGATTTTTTCCCGAATATAACTAAACCCCGCGTCACTAAGAGCCTTAATGACTGCGGGGTCTGCTACCTTAATATAATTCATTTGTTATTCTCCTCCGGACTACTGCTTGTCGCGTGTCCTTGCGCCCTCATCAGACAGGTCGCTTTCATCCTCTACGGGACGCCCTATCTCTTCGGACGAAGTTGTGTGTGAGCTCAGGAGCGGCTTAAGCTTATCAACGCCAATAATATCGTTTTCAATGCGATTAAGCCCAGACACCATAAGAGGAGTCAAGCCGAGAGCCGCAAAATACATACTGGGAGTTACGCCATATGTAGCCGCTTCCTTATATATACCAACGATATCCTTGCGATTGTAGATAGTAGTTGACAAGAACTGTATTTGGAACTTGATAGTTCCGCTGAGATATTTAAGATGTCTGTTGACAAGCCTCTGCGCGTTACCCAAGAATCCAAGCAACAGCTCTGAGTCGGTAGTTATAGCAAGGCTCATACCGCCCGATGTATCTGTTTTACCGCCGTGAAGAACGCTGTTTGAACCGCAGTTCTCCCAATACTGTTCGACCGAACGAGTGACAATATCGACTGTGCTTATACCTCTGTCTTGATCGAAGTTGAAATCCTCGACCTTGAACGGGAGTACAGCCGCGCCAACCTGCGGAGGAAGCGCATTGCAGAGGTGAGTGTAATACTGCATTGCCAAATTCCAATCTATCGTCGGCGCTCCCTGACTATCAAGGTCAATTCTGCCGACAAGCACCTTATAATTAGCAAGCTCGGTAGCCGTCTCCTGCAACGCCTTATAGTTCTCTATATCCAACAGGTCGGGGAGACAACCAACATAAGGCGGTATGAACGCACCTTGGTCGCCGTCTGCGGTGCAGAACGGGAGACACCAAGATATCTCTTCGGGGACGAACTGCCTCTTAACGCCATCAGATTTATAGGCGTTCCACATCTTGGTAAACTCGGGTGGGTAAAATCCAAGCTCGTCCTCTTTAATCTGAGACATATCAACCGTATAGAGATAAGTACCGTCAGCGATAGCCTCAACAGTGCAATAATCAGCGTTGATTTTTTGAATGAAGAACGAATCGCCAGACTCCCACGACACGCCAAAGAAGATTCCCTCGCGTACTGCACTCACGGCAGCCTTGGAAAGCTCGTTCTTCAGATTCCAAACCTCACACTTTTTAGCCGCAGCAAGATATTGCTTCTGAAGATTATTAGCTTTTATCTTAGACTCATCATATCCAAGAGGGTAAAGCACATAATCCCACAGCCACATATTTGCTTGATAGTTAATAAGGCGACGATACAGCGGCGAAGCATTGTAAAGATACATCGACGCATTGCGAAGACTCTTTGCGTTTGTTGACGGGTTTTTAAGCCACGTCAGAATATTTTCCTTTGTATAGGTGGAGTACGATTGACCTCGGCTCTGCTGTGAGGACGCAGGATTGCTTATATTCCTTTGAGCTATTTTCTGTGCATACAAAAGAGCTTTATGAAACTCCGCCTTTGCCGCTTCAAGATCGACTTTCTTTTGCTCTTCAAACGAGAGCAGCGGAGCAGTTTCTTTCTTTTTTGCCACTTCGCGTCTCCTTTCTTATTTAATAATAGGTTTCTTGAACGCAAACACTTTACGCTCGGGTGGTTTGTTGCTGGGCTTAAGCTTTCTCTCAAGCTCTTGAACAACCCAATAGTTGTAGCCGACCGATGACACTCTGTCTTTTCTCATACCGGATTGCTCTTTGACTTTTATTAAAGTACCTGTAGGTGTGTACTTTAGGCTTATTATTTCGTTAATAAAAAGCGTTGTGTGAATATATGGAAGCAGAACTTTACGCTTTAGCTCAGCGTCGTCAAGTATGGCTTGAACAATACCTCTCGGAAGTTCGTAGAAGTCATTTTCGGAACTAAGGAGTTTAATCTTATTCTGTTTGAAGCCGTCACGCAACGCAAGATACATATCATTATTAAACTGACTTGTAGCCTGTATCGCCCAAATGACCTTTTTAGCCTCTCTATCTGTGCAACGAGCTGCATACACATCGTCATTACAACAACTAAGTGGCGGGTAAGTAACATTGTACTCCGGATCATATATATCGCGCACGAGAGCGTCGTACACGCCTATACCAAGACCCTTAACATCGAGAGCTATATCGGTACAATGGAACTGCTCGTACAACCTGCGTATACGCAAAGCGAGGTCGTTCGTGTGAAGTCCCTCGTGATTCTCCGTATATATAAGGTTGCTGATGTATCTATTTTCTGAATTAGGTATAGCCCTATTAATCCATATAGACGCGGCGTCGTTGTTTTGTTTCTTAGAAGCCAACAGCGCAACGTCAGCAGAAAGAACACGCCTCTCATTAAATGCGAGCGGAGGTATCTTTTGTTTATAATTAGGTATAAGAGAGCTGATATAGTCGGGATATATGGCTTGTTTTATCTGACGAGTTTTAGCTATATCATCGTAAGAGAACAGCGAGCCGTCCGTATCTCCAAACCACAAGCACTCCATTTCCATACCGAACGTCGTCTCGGACTGGTCGCCCTCGGAAAGCTCGTCCGCTATCTGATTCTTGTCAAGCAGGTGCTCTTTTATCGAAAGCTGATAGGGGAGTCCGCAGGTGAAATATCTGCGCTGATCGTCACTCATATTCTTCGCGTATGTCTGAAGCTTGCCGAAAGACCAATGTGACTTATACCATGCAGACGAGAGATAAATTTCTTTATTTCTCTCAGTTAAATGTGCATATTTGGGATTGTTGAGATATCCCGGATTTCTCGGAGCCGTTAAAAATCTTTTGAGAACCGTTTGAATAATAGTAAGCGGTATCATGCGAAACTCATCGCAGATAATAATATTGGCTCTGTTGTGTCGAGCTTCATCATTTGCAGTTACGACGAATATACGAGATGTGTTCCTAAACACAATCTCCGCTTTGGACTGATTTATTGTTATGCCCTTCGGTTCTATCTCTAACTGAAGATTGGCGGAGTTGGGTATAAGAATCGTTTGTATTTTCGTTAAGACCTCGACGGACTGTCCACGGGTCTTAGACGCAATACAGATAGCCGTACCGGGGTACAAAATACAACGCACACAGCAGAACACGGCGACCAGAAAGGTTTTGCCTTGCAATAGTTATTAACGGACAGCTTTTTATCTGCCCCTCTGGGGTTGCCCCATTTTCATCGGCACGTCAATTCGTGCCCAGTTTAGCATATGTTTTCACCCTCGTTTAAACGTTAGGTTCTCAGACCGCCCTATATGCGGTCGTGTCGGACACTCGTGGATGGATTATATTTATTCACCATCTATGCGTTACGGTGCTGGACAGCCTTCCGTTATCCGTCCAGTTACCTCGGCGTTTGCTCAGTAAGCGTTCACCGATTTTGCCCGATTAATTTATCCGCACATTTCTATGCGGCGAAGCCAGTATTAACCTCTTGCTGCGATGTACATTATATAGTTACACCAGTTCATCATATATAGGATTATCTGCTGAAAAAGCTTAAGTTTAATGTTAAGATAATCAAAACAGAAACGGTGAGGATTAGCCCTATAGAATGAGCACCATGCGTCCACGCCGTTCATAATTCGTTTAGCCTTGTCGTTAGCTAACTCGCGGTCGCTGAGCTTATTCCGTGTCGCCATAATCTTCACCGTCACTTATAATGGCGTCCAGCAGTGCGTCGTCGTCGCCCTCGTATTCAGGCATTTCAACGCGATATTTCGCCATCTCTTCCTCATAAGCCGCGCTATATTTGTTTTGTATTCCCAACATTTTACACAGATGTCCGAGAAAGTACACCGTTATGTATTTGCGGATTCCATCAACATCCTGCCATTCGGGGAGCGGCTCTGAAATGGGGCGTTCATTCTCCCATTTCTTGATAAGAGTGCCAAAGGTATTTTGCTCAACCATAGCATTTTCGTTATTCTGACTTGGCTTTAAGTTTGCTGTGCCGAGGAGGTCTTGGAACACCTTGAGTGCCTCCACAAGCTTCATAGACCCCTTGCCTTGCTGAGCTTTTAGAATATTGAGCTGAGCGATGCACAGGTTTTTGAAGACCTCTTCCTGCGATTTAGTAGAACACTCATGCCGCGAAGTCCAGTCATCGTATTGCTCCTGAAGAAACTTAAGCTCTTCGGGTTCGAATCCGCCACCGAAGAACGCCAAGGTCTTCTGCTTTATTTTGATTTCAGAACTATTGTTCTTTAAATCCTCTACGTCATTAATGACAGTTTCCTCGTCGCGTATAGTATCGTCGTAAGTTTTACCTTGATAACAACGCAAGGACATTTTAGACACATATGAGCTCATACGGCTGAACGACGCCGAACTCTTCTCAGTTGCATCGTATATCCTTTTCGAGAAATACCAGTCGAACTTCTGACATAGACGCTTCGTCGCCTCCATCTCTGAGCCAAGTTCGTCGGTATACAATTCAAACAGCTCCTCGACGCATGAGCGACACACGGGGATGAATCCGTCGTTGCCAACATGAATGGGGGATTGCGATCTATAAAAATTACCAGTAAGTTTAGTATATTTTTTGCCGCACATGGTGCAGTAGAACTCGGTTCGACCGTTGGACGACGCGGGCTTTTTCTTTTTCTTAGAGGTCGATTTAGAGCGACCTATTGAGTTTTGAGCTATGTTACCCACATCCTTTACATATAAAAATAGCGCCCCTATACGGGACGCAAAAAGTTAAATGGCGGCGCTTGCAGGATTTGAACCTACACTATCAGAGCCAAAATCTGATGTGCTGCCCTTACACCAAAGCGCTGTATTGCAGGACTTGGGCGGATATCGCTTGCATAATACCCGCCCGAAGTTCTGCTTAAGGAGGAATGAAATTTTGAAGCCGCTTGCAAGCAGCCGACAAAATGGAGTTGTCTAATTGAACCGCCCATATGGGCGGTATTTGTAAAACTAAGGAAACGTCGTAACGCTTCCTATACAAAGGCGAATGAGCCTTTTGATAACCTAAGTTAAAATCCAAGTCACGTCTTTTCGTCAGCCATCGGGATTTCTGCGGCTTAACAAGCCGCCGCCGAGCGCTCAGGCAACCCAATACTTAACTTCTCGCGCTTCCTCGCGCTTGGATTTTTGGAGCATCCTGCGTGACTCGAACACGCAACCCGCTGCTTACAGGGCAGCCGCTCTACCATTGAGCCAAGGATGCATATACTCGGATTTGATATCGCTGGGACACATCATAGAGAGGTGCGGATAGTCTGACGTACCGAGCTTGTGGCGCAACCCCACACGTCCCCGCTGTACACACGGGATATTGGTTGCGGAGGCAGGACTTGAACCCACGACCTTTAGGGCATGAACCTAATGAGCTACCAACTGCTCCACTCCGCTATATAAAACAACAGCAAGCAAACCGTCTAACAATTGTCTAACACTATTATTATTTAGCGATTTTTCGCACCACGCGAACCGTTTATTAATTGCGTTATATAGGTAAAATCACGGTTCTACACTGCATGGAATCGAATGACACTGTTTGATATTCGCGTCACAAACCTGTTAACCGCAGGGTCGTTGGTTCGAGTCCAACAGGGGGAGCCAGGAAAAAGCACTTGCATTTGCAAGTGCTTTTTCAATTAAGCGCACCTTCGGTGCATGAAAAATGAAGTCGCTTCGCTAATGAAGTGCGGTCAAACCGCATGAAAATCAAAGCGCGCTTTACTTCGTGCGAGCATAGCGAACGCTTCATGACAACGAAGTTGTCGCTTTATGTTTGCAACGCAAACACTTCATGAATTGAAATAGCAATCACATTTAGCGAAAAGAGCAGGGAGACACCAGTCTTCCTGCTCTTTTTCACTTTACTTGCTGACCCAAACCGTCGACCCTGCCACACACAGCCGCACCGGCTGTTAACTGGCTCGGAGCACCGCGCTGCCTGCGGCAGATGAAGCGGTGCTATGAGCAGGAAGAAACAACGAGCATTGCGAAGCGCTCCTCGTCCTCGGTGGCTCCATATCACTCGTTTCCGCCTTTGGCGAAAACTCATTCATTACGCACCTCGTCCTCTCCCCCAAATGCTCGCATTTTGGGGCATCCCCCTGCAAGGCGACTATATTTCTGACTGTATGCGTCGTTGGTTCGAGTCCAAAACGGCTTAGCGATACATAAGCCGCTCGAACACCATCAGCTGTATATGCAGCCAAGCTGTGTCCGGCTCAACCCAATTACTATATTGCGAATTTGAAGCTAATAGTATATAATCATTGTGTAGTTATCATGTTTAATAAACCGAGCAGTAAGACTTAAATCTTACTGCTCGGTTGCCTTTATTTATATCTTTTACTTCTCGTCTCTCCAGCTCTTGACTTCGCTGAGAAGCCAGTTCGCCCATTCGTCAACGCCTTCGCCTGTCTTGGCGCAGATCATGAATACCTTGGCGTTTGGGTTGCGGCGCTTTATATATTCCTTGCACTTCTCGACATCAAAGTCGAAATAGGGGAGAACATCAATCTTGTTGATGATAACAACATCGCAGATAGAGAACATCAGAGGATACTTGAGCGGCTTGTCGTCGCCCTCGGGTACGGAGAGGATCATCGCATTTTTAACGGCTCCCGTGTCGAACTCTGCGGGGCAGACGAGGTTGCCGACATTTTCGAGTATTGCGAGTTCAACATCGCCGGTCTCAAGTCCGTCAAGACCCTGCCTTGTCATCTCCGCGTCGAGGTGGCACATTCCGCCGGTGTGCAGCTGAATTGCCTTGACTCCCGTCTCGGCAATTCTCTTCGCGTCAACATCACTGTCGATATCCGCTTCCATAACGCCTATCTTGACTTTGTCTTTCAGCGCGGCGATAGTTGCCTTGAGGGTAGTCGTCTTGCCGGCTCCGGGCGAGGACATGAGGTTGAGTAGGAATACGCCCTTCTCTTTGAGCTCGCGGCGCAGCTTGTCCGCCTGCTCGTCGTTATTTTTAAACACGCTCTGCTTGATTTCAAGAATTCTTACTTCGTCCATGT
>OGUM01000265.1_pt1 | contig 44903 bp, 33 predicted proteins | sample 1553631 | NCBI WGS metagenome assembly OGUM01 (sample SAMEA2580228, study PRJEB22360) | human gut metagenome | biome: human gut; feature: human-associated habitat; material: faeces | place: Denmark | collected 2008/2010 | reverse complement strand
GCTCGCCGACTCGGTGCCGCCCCTTTTGGGGGGCGCCCCCTCGTCAGAAGGCTTAGCTATAATACCCCGCCCTGGGCGCTTTGCAAGCGTTTTCCCCGACTTTTTTCGATTGGGCTGCAGCTTTTTTGAATAACCCCAGGTCAAAGAGTTTCGGCTGTTCTCAATTTCTTCACATTGTTGGCAATTGAGCTTCCTCAATGAATTCGAACGCCTCCCTTAAACATTCTTTTAGCTTCGGATTCTCCCTGTTCAATCCTTTGATAATTAACCTTATTCTTTGTTTACTCGGGGATATTGCTTACATTTTGAAGGTTCGAGCATCTTGCCTGTGGCTCGGCAACTCTCTTTTCATGCATCCTTTGCTTTTACCTCCACAAGGTCATCAAATTGAATAGTCTTCTTTCTTTTCAACTTTGCCCGAGCGGCGGAGCCGCTTTGTTGGCAGATGAATGCTCATTGCATTGCTTTGCTTCCCTATCGGACCGCATATACAACCCGTCTCTATATATAAAGAAAGGGAGCCGCGTTATTGCGACTCCCTTGATACCTATATATAGGTTGATATTTAGTTGCAAACCTTGCCTGGGTTCAGAATGTAATTCGGGTCGAACACGCGCTTGATGCCCGCCATGAGGCCGATAGCCGTATCGCCTACGGAATCGTGCAGATACTCCTTCTTTGCATGGCCAATGCCATGCTCGCCGGATACCTGGCCGTTAAGCTCGGTGCACTTTTCATAGCTTTCTTTCATTACCTTCTGGGACTTCTCCAAGAATACGTCCTGATCTACGCCGTTTGCGGAAGCGTAAATATGAAGGTTGCCGTCACCAGCATGACCGAAGGAGCGAATGCCAACGCCGTACTTTTCGCCGATCTGATGCACGTGCTCCAGGAATTCAGCAACCTTGTCTACGGGAACAACCACGTCCATTTCATCGAGATGCTCGGTGTCGGCCTCGATTACCGTAAGGAATGCGCTGCGGGCAGCCCATACGGCACGCTTGTCGTCAGGGTGGGAGAGAACCAGCGTATTGAATGCACCAAGCTCGTCGCCGATTTCTGCCAGCGTTTCTGCACGCTGGAAGATTTCGTCCTGGTCGTTACCATCAAGGGTTACCAGGATATACGCACCAACTTCATGACCATCTACATTAGTTGGGATGATCTTGTTGCCGGTATAGTCGGCAGAAGAGTCGACGATGTCGCGCTCCATGAATTCAATGGACTGCGGATCGAGACCAGCAAGCTTGATCTTCGGAACAGCGCTAATGGCAGTTTCAAGATCCTCGAAGGGGAGGATGAAGCTAATGTCTTCCTTCGGAACGGGGATGAGCTTAAGGGTGAGTTCGGTGATAACACCCAGCGTGCCCTCAGAGCCGATCATCAGATGAAGAAGGCTATAACCAGAGCTGGTCTTGGAAACCGCACGACCGATTTCCATGATTTCGCCCGTGGGAAGAACCACGGTCATTGCCAGCACGTAATCGCGCGTGGTGCCGTACTTAACAGCACGCATGCCGCCAGCGTTGGTGCTTACGTTGCCGCCCAAAGAACCGGTTTTCTCGCCGGGATCAGGGGGATACATAAGATCATGCTCAAGGGCGTCTGCAGCCAGATCACACAGGCGAACGCCGGGCTGAACGCGAACGAACAGGTTGTTCATGTCGTACTCGAGAATTTCATTCATGTGCATGGTGCACAATACGACGCCGCCCTGCAGCGGGGTACTACCGCCAACCAGGCCAGTGCCCGCACCGCGAACCGTAACGGGAATCTTGTTCTCGTTGCACAGCTTCATGATGGCAGCAACCTCTTCGGTGCTGCCGGGGAAGCAAACGGCCTCGGGCATCTTAGTGCCGTAGATGGGCATTTCGTCGTGAGAGTAATCCTCGCTGATGTTTTCGCCAACGTGGCAATCTTCCTCGCCGACAATAGCCTGGAGCTGGCTGATCAATTCGGGAGTGAGTTCGTTGTACTCAGTCATGCTAACTTTTCGCTCCTGTGGACGTTGAATAATACTGGTTTACCGCGTTGACACTAGCGCTCATCGCGCTTACACGAAAGGGAGGCAACGCACATCCCTGACGAAAGGCATCCAGGCGCGGTCAGTGGCGAACACACTCAAAACGCCCCAGGCTCGCATTCGCAACGAGCCTGGGGCGCAGCAAATAGCGCTTAATCGGCCTCGGTTGCGCTGAGGAATTCGCCAATTACTTCCTTGCGCAGCGCTTCTATCAGTTCAGGCTGCATTCCACCGACGGGCTTACCGTCAATCTCGTGAGCATGCAAGCAGAGATTGCTGGAGCTGGTAACCAATACTTCTTCGGCGGCAAACAGATCTTCCAAGTAATACGGCTCCTCGTGCACGGAAATGCCCAGACGGGCACACGCTTGAATGAGGTGCTTACGCGCAATGCCCGGCAATATGAGGTTGTCGAGCGGCGCTGTATACAGCGCTCCGTCCTTGATGATGTGCACATTGCTATGCGCGCATTCAGTAACACGACCACCTTCACGGTAGAACACTGTCTCCTGACAACCGGCGCGCTTGGCCTTCTCCGATGCCATTACCGAAGGAATAAGGTTGAGCGTTTTGATGTTGCAATGAAAGAAGCGCGTATCGGGCTCGGTGATCAGCTTAATAGGCTCGATGCCGTCGGAGATGGTGGCCGGCTTCAACATCACCCACAAATTGCCAGGGCCCTCCGTAAACGCATGATCTCGAATGCCCGTACCGCGCGTTACTTGGTAATAGACGAACTGGCTACCCGTATCCACCTTTTTCACCAGTTTGTTCAGCAGGTCTTTCAGCTCCTGCTTGGTGCAGGGCATTTCAATTTCGAGAAGTTCAGCGCTGTTGAAGAAACGATCAATGTGTTCATCAATCGCAAATATCTTATAGTTGCGCGCTGGACCAGCGTCATACACGCCGTCGCCAAACCAATGAACGCGATCGTTCATTGGGATGCTCATTTCATTCAGGGGGCCGAATTTTCCGTTGTAGTAGCCCAAGTTTTCCACGTTGGAAACTCCTTCATTAATTAGTAGGCGATTACAAGACCGAGTTACCGCTTTGCCGATAAAACGCTTGCGTCATGCTTTCCCACCCTACCACTAATGGGGAGTTTCCAGCCGCATGTTTACAGGAAGCCACGAGGACCGACGATTCGCGCTGCCCTCCCGCAACACCACCCAACTAGCGCAAGCGGTCCCGGAATTCTCCCGTTCCGGGACCGTGGCTAGGGAAAAGCTCGCTTACCGAAAACGCCCAGCAGCGTATTTTGCTGCAAAACAGCGTTCGGCAGTTATTCTCTCGCTTTTCCACAGCGAGCATCGAGGCGGGGGTCGAGCTTTGGCCAAACGTTGGGGTGGTCGACCGTGCCAACCGTGGGAATCGGCGTGGTGTCCTCTTCTTCCAAGCGGCCCTCATAGATCCAGTACTTTGTTCCCTTGGCAATCACACCAGAAAGAACCAAGACCGCTATACAGTTCGGGACAGCCATAAGGGCATTCGAAATATCGGAGAGGTTCCAAACCAAGTCGCCACCACCGATGCAGCCCCAGAATACAAAGAGCAGGAACACCACCTGATAAGGACGGATGCCCTTAGTACCAAACAGGTACGTAATGGCGCGATCACCGTACTGAGACCAACCGAGCATGGTGGAATAGGTGAAGCACAAAAGGCCAACCACCAGCACCAGGGGCCCCAGCACGGGAATGCTCTCAAAGCAAGCCGTCGCCAAAGCAGCACCACCAGAGAAGATTCCAACAGCAGTATCGATGGAAAGATCGTTGCTTGCCTGCATGGTGTTGTTGTAGATAGCTGCAAGGTCAGGATTGGCGAGCAGCGAGGTTACCAACATCAAGCCAGTAATCAGGCAGATAACCACCGTGTCCCAGAACGTACCAGACATCGAAACCAGCGCCTGGCGAGCAGGATTCTTGGAAATTGCAGAGGCAGCAACCAAGGGAGCAGAGCCCAGGCCGGATTCGTTGGAGAACAGGCCTCGCTTAAAGCCGTACTGAAGCGCCAGCATAATACCAGAGCCAACCGCGCCACCAAAAGCTGCCTGACCGGTAAACGCACAGGTGATGATAGTCACGATGGCGTCCCACAAATAGGCGCCGTTCATGCCAATGATCACAAGGCAGCAGGCAACGTAGAAGATAGCCATGACGGGAACCAGCTTCTCGCATACCTTGGAAACCTTCTTCAAGCCGCCGATGATAACGATGGCAACCAAGACGGTAACTACAATGCCAATAAGCCACGTGGGGATTTCGGAGGCACCGGGAATCAAGCTTGAAGAAGTAAGGGCGCCTGCCAGGGAGTTCGACTGAACCGAAGCACCGATGCCAAAGGAAGCAATGGCGGTGAACAGGGCAAACAGCACAGCCAGGAGCTTGCCCAATCCCTTGTGCTTGAAGCCGCGCTCCAACGCATACATAGCGCCGCCGAGCATTCGGCCATTGGCGTCCTTCACGCGGTACTTCATGGATATATAAGTTTCGGAATACTTGGTTGCGATACCAAAGACGCCGGTAAGCCACATCCAAAAAATAGCGCCTGGACCGCCACACAGAAGGCCCGTAGCAACACCGACGATGTTGCCCGTACCGATAGTTGCAGCGAGCGCTGTGGTAAGGGCGCCGAACTGCGAAATGTCGCCCTCGGCATAGGGATCGTTCTTAGAGACCGAGAGCTTAATCGCCGTGGGGATCTTCCTCTGAATGAAGCCGGTCCTGATGGTCATGAAGAGATGGGTGCCCAACAGCAACCAAATAAGGGCCCAGCCCCATACGAAACCATCGACGGCATCGACGCCAGCCGAAAAAGATTCGATGAATGCCTCCATGGCTACTTCCTTTCTACTCGTTTGACGCGGAAAGGAAGTGTGCCCATTGGCTCAGCAAGCTTGCGAAGTGGCGGCTTCGCTATCTGCACGAGATAACGAAGCCGCTGCTTCGGGGGAGAATGAAAACCTTCGGCATGCGCCATCGCAAAGCAGCCCATTCCCGCGTCAGGGGGGGGGAACGATTTTTGAATGGTCGCAATCCAGCGTTACCCCTTTGTTACACAACGGGAAAATCTGGGCAAAATTGCCGCCCACGGACGATGAACGGCATTCATACGCCGTTCATCCTTGACGAGCGGGGCCGCAAACTAACTCATAGCTACACCAAAGGCAAAAAGAAAGGGCGCCTTCCCTTAAAAGAGAAGGCGCCCTTGAAGCAATTAGGTTATGCCCTATTCTTGGCCACCCAAGAATCGCTCGGCCTGGGCAACGATGTCGTCGCCAGCATTCAGCTCATGGCGGTTTTCGACCTTAGAGCAATACTGGCCTTCGCCATCGATATCAACCGTTACCGTTGCACCATCGTGAACGGTGCCGTTGATGATTTCGGTGGCAACGCGGTCGGTTACCTCACGCTGAATCAAGCGGCGCAACGGACGTGCTCCATAGACGGGATCGTAACCGTCAATCGCAAGATGCTCCATAGCGGCAGGAGTAACCACCAGGTCGATACGGCGATCGGCAAGACGCTCGCGCACGTCGGCCAACTGCAAACCGACGATAGGCTCCATTGCGGCAATGGAAAGCGGATTGAAGGTGATTACCTCATCGATGCGGTTCAGGAACTCGGGGCGGAAGGTGTTACGCAGAGCATCGTTGATCTTGTTGTTCAGCTCAGCCAGACGCTTTGCCGCAACCTCAACATCTGCGGTCATAAGGTCTTCCATGACCTTGCCCATGGAATTGCCAGACCCCTGATTCTGATCTTCGCCTGCGAATTCGCGAATCGACTGCGAACCGATGTTGGACGTCATGATGATAATGGCGTTCTTGAAGCTCACCACGCGGCCCTGGCCATCGGTGAGGCGACCATCGTCCAAAACCTGAAGCAGGATATTGAACACATCGGGATGAGCCTTTTCAACCTCGTCCAGCAAAATCACGCTGTACGGCTTACGGCGTACCGCTTCGGTAAGCTGACCGCCCTCGTCGTAGCCCACATATCCCGGAGGCGCTCCAACCAAACGAGCAACCGAGTGCTTTTCCATATACTCGGACATATCGATACGGACCATAGCGCGCTCAGTGTCAAACAGATACTCGGCAAGAGCCTTGGCCAGTTCCGTTTTGCCAACACCGGTGGGACCCAAGAACAGGAAGCTGCCAATGGGACGGTTCGGGTCGGAAAGGCCTGCACGGTTACGACGAATTGCGCCTGCCACGGCAGCCACGGCTTTATCCTGACCAACCACGCGTTCGCGAAGCTTGTCTTCCAGGTCAACCAGCTTGGCCATTTCGCCCTGCATCATCTTGGTAACGGGAATACCCGTCCACGTGGATACAACCTCGGCGATTTCGTCTTCGCCAACCTCTTCCTTGAGGATCGCGCCGTCCTGCTGGCGATTTTCCAGAACCTCTTCAGCCTGAGCAAGTTTCTGCTGCAGCGCAGGAATGGTGCCGTAGCGCAGCTCGGAAGCACGGGCCAGGTCGCCTTCGCGGGTAGCCTGCTCTTCTTCGATCTGGGCAGCCTCAATATCAGCCTTCAGGTTCTGAACGCTGACAATGACGTCCTTTTCGTTCTTCCAAAGCGCCTTCTGCGAATCCAGCGCTTCACGGGCAGCGGAAATCTCCTTGCGGAGAGCCTCCAAGCGCTCGCGGCTCGGCTCATCCGTTTCCTTCATCAGAGCCTGCTCTTCAATCTGCATTTGAGTGAGCTTGCGCTCAGCCAGATCGACCTCTTCAGGCATGCTGTCGATTTCGATACGTAAACGACTTGCTGCCTCGTCCATCAGATCGATTGCCTTGTCGGGCAAGAAACGATCGGTGATGTAGCGGTTGGAGAGTTCGGCTGCAGCAACCAGCGCGGAGTCCTTGATGCGGACGCCATGATGGATCTCGTACTTTTCCTTCAGGCCACGCAGAATCGCAATGGTGTCTTCGACTGTTGGCTCGCCCACCAGCACCGGCTGGAAACGACGCTCAAGCGCAGCATCCTTTTCGATGTACTTGCGGTATTCGTCGAGCGTAGTAGCACCAATGGCATGAAGCTCACCACGAGCCAAAGCAGGCTTCAGCATATTGCCCGCGTCCATGGAGCTATCGCCCGTGGAGCCAGCGCCCACAATGGTGTGCAACTCATCGATGAACAGGATAATCTGCCCGTCGGACTGCTTCACTTCGCGAAGAACAGCCTTCAGGCGGTCTTCGAATTCACCACGATACTTAGCGCCAGCGAGCATCGCAGGAAGGTCAAGCGCAATAAGCTCACGATCTTTCAGGCTGGAGGGAACGTCGCCCGCAACGATGCGCTGGGCCAAGCCTTCAACGATTGCCGTCTTGCCCACGCCAGGCTCGCCAATAAGCACAGGGTTGTTCTTCGTACGACGGGAAAGAACCTGAACGGTACGACGAATTTCCTCGGAACGACCGATTACCGGATCGAGTTTGCCATCACGCGCCTGCTGAGTAAGGTTCTGGCCATACTGCTCCAGCACCTCGAACTCAGTTTTCGACTCCGCATCGGTTACGCGAGTGTCACCGCGGAGATCTTGATAAGCCGCCTCGACTGTTTCACGTGTAACACCAGCATCGTTCAGGATGCGGCCCGCCTGCCCTTTGTCTTCAGAAAGGGCAATAAGCAAATGCTCGGTGGTGATGTAGTTGTCGTCCAGCTTTCCGGCGATTTTCTCGGCGTTGTTCATCAGGGCATCGAATTCCCTTGAAGGGGCCACCATGCCCATAAAGGTTTGACCGCTCACCTTCGGCTGATGCTCCACCTCCGCATCGACGCGCTGCTTCAAGACGGCAGGGTCGGCGCCAATACGCGTAATGATGGCCTTCAGGTTATTCTCATCCGCAGAAAGGATGGCATCTAGCAGATGAAGCGGCTCTGTGGTGGCTGCTTCATGCTTAGACGCAATGTCCATTGCAGATTTAAACGCCTCTTGGGCAGTCACTGCTAATTTTTCAATCCACATATAAGTCTCCTTTCTTCTACTTGCAGCAAAAGAAATGGCTAGTGTCTTACATCAACCTGCGCAATACAATTGCGTTAGTATCGGTTACCAAAGAATTGACGCTTTCCCTGGTTTCGAGTTCGTGTACACGGTCGGCAAGCTTGCGTACACGACGATGCAGGGCATCGAGCTCGTCATCACGCTCATCCAGACGCCCTTTAAGGTCGAGGATGCGAATAACGCCCGCAAGATTGATGCCTTCGTCGGTAAGCTCATTGATCAACTGCAAACGCTCAATATCGGCCTGCGAGTACATGCGCGTGTTGCCCCGTGTGCGCTGGGGGGAAACCAGGCCCTTTTGTTCATAGATGCGCAAAGTTTGCGGGTGAACGCCAGCAAGTTCGGAAGCAACGCTGATCATATACAGCGGTCTGTCTTTGTCTTCCATTACCATGCCCTCACCTCTTCCTTAGTAGCTTCCTGGAATGCTTCCAGGGCCTTCTTCTGTTCATCGTTCAACGTCTTCGGAACCGCTATCTTGATGGCCACGCGCAAATCGCCGTTACCCGTTGAGCCCTTGCCCAACCTGGGAGCGCCTTTGCCACGCACCGTAAGAACCGTTCCGTCCTGACACCCAGCAGGTACCTTCAAGCGCACTTTCGTGCCATCGGGGGTGGGAACCACCACTTGAGCACCAAGAGCCGCTTCGGCAAACGTTACGGGCAGATCCATCAAAACGTCCGCCTTGTCGCGCCGATAGAGCGGATGAGAGCCTATCTTGATGTTCACCAGCAAGTCGCCTGCGGGGCCGCCATTTGCTCCCTGGCCGCCTTTGCCCTTTAAGCGAACACGGCCGCCGTCGATGGCGCCAGCGGGAATCTTTATGGTGAGCGTTTCTTTTTCGCCTGTTCCCGAGTGACCAATGCGGATGCGCTTTTCGCATCCATTAAAGGCTTCGTCGAAGGTTACCGTCATGGACACTTCTTTGTCGGCGCCCTTCTGCGGCCGAGGCTGAGCATAGCTACCCGCTCCGCCGAAATCCCAGTTGCCGCCGAAAGCGCCTTCACCGTTGCGAATGCTCTCGAGAATATCTGCCCAGCTACCGAAACCAGATGCTCCGCCAAAGCCCGCGCCGGCAAAGGGGTTGCCGCCCTGGCCTTGCCATGCCCCGCCATAGGGAATCTGGTTTTCGTTGGCGGTGCCATACTGGTCGTAGAGCTTACGTTTCTTTTCGTCGGAAAGGACCTCGTACGCCTCGTTGATTTCCTTGAACTTCGCCTCGTCGCCGCCCGCATCAGGGTGGTGCTTGCGGGCCAGTTTGCGAAATGCCTTCTTGATGGCATCAGCATCGGCGTCACGTGGAACGCCTAGCGTTTTGTAGTAGTCGGGAGTTGCCATTCGCCCCACCTTTCCTATTCAGATGGGATAGTGATACAGTTGCTTTTCCAGCTGAGCGACCTGTTCGCCTCGGCACGATCGAAAAGCCAAAAGCCTTTCGGTATCAGCCGTTGCGACAAAAATGCAACCTGCTTCAATACCCCTGTTTTCTCTTCTTATTGATCAGCCCGAAAGAAACCCGCCCGTATGCCCAACTTTGACTGACAGGACATTCTTGCCCAATTCCCCCGAGCTGCTTACAACAAGGGCGGACTTGCGAGCCCGCCCTTGCGTTTGCTATTCGTCTTCTTCTGACTTGGTCTCGCGCTTCGGACCGCCCACGGTAACCGTTACCATTGCAGCACGGATAACTTTGTTACCCATGCGATAGCCCTTCTGGTAAACCTGGGCAACCGTTTCATCGGGAACCGAAGGATCGTCAACCGTGGCTACCGCCTGAGCCTCAAGGGCGTCAAATGCTTCGCCTTCAGGATTGATGATCTCAACGCCCTCCTTCTTCAGCACCTCGCCGATCTTGTTGTGAACGGCTTTGATGCCACCGAGCAGACCCTCTTCGCCATTGCCTTCCGCATAAGCGATGCTGCGTTCAAAGTCGTCGATCACGGGGATCAAGCTTTCAACCAGCTTTTCGGTGGCGCGAAGCTTTTCCTCTTCACGCTGCTCGTTCATACGGCGGCGATAGGTGTCCCACTCGGCATGGAGCCTGAAGTACTTGTCCCTCCAGGCATCCGCCTCGGCCTTAGCTGCTTCCACCGGATCCTCCTCGGGCTCTTCGCCCTCGGTGTCATCTTCGATGACATCCGCTTCGACCTCTTCGGGGGCAGCAGCCTCGGGCTTAGCCTCGGCTGCTTCCTGATCCTCGCGTGCCTCGTCTTTTTCAGGCGCGGTCATGATTACTTGTCCTTCTTCTCGTCGTCGTCGACAACCTCGAAGTCTGCCTCGATGGTGTCGTCATCAGCGGGCTGCTGAGCACCAGCTGCACCAGCGGCTGCCTGAGCTGCATCCTGGTTGCCGTATACAACCTCAGCCAGCTTGTAGCCTGCCTGCTGCATTGCCTCGATAGCCGCCTTGATAGCTTCGATGTCGTTGCCCTCAAGTGCAGCCTTGCCCTGAGCAACAGCGCTTTCTGCCTGCTGCTTAACCTCGGCGCTTACCTTGTCGCCAACTTCGCCCAAGGTGGTTTCGGTTGCGTTGATCAGAGAGTCGCAGTTGTTGCGAACCTCAACCTCTTCCTTACGCACCTTGTCTTCCTCGGCGTGAGCCTCAGCGTCCTTAACCATGCGATCAACTTCGTCGTCGGTAAGGGCGGTAGAACCGGAAATGGTGATCTGCTGCTGCTTGCCGGTGCCCAGATCCTTAGCGGAAACGTTCACGATGCCATTTGCGTCGATGTCGAAGGTAACCTCAATTTGAGGAACGCCACGACGTGCAGCAGGAATACCGGTGAGCTGGAACTTGCCCAAGGTCTTGTTGTCCTGGGCCATCTGACGCTCGCCCTGCAGAACGTGGATCTCTACCGAAGTCTGGTTGTCGGCTGCGGTGGAATAGATTTCCGTCTTGCGGGTAGGAATGGTGGTGTTGCGGTCGATCATCTTGGTCATTACGCCGCCCATGGTTTCAACGCCAAGGGAAAGCGGGGTAACGTCAAGAAGAAGGATGCCCTCAACGTCGCCAGCAAGAACGCCGCCCTGAACAGCTGCGCCCATTGCAACAACCTCATCGGGGTTAACCGACATGTTGGGCTGCTTGCCCGTCATGTTCTTCACCAGCTCCTGAACAGCAGGCATACGGGTGGAACCGCCAACGAGGATTACCTCGTTAACATCGCCCGTAGAAAGGCCAGCGTCGCGCAGAGCCTGCTCAACAGGCTTCTTGCAGCGGTCGAGTAGATCCTTGGTGATGCGCTCGAACTCGGCACGGGAAAGGGTATAGTCCAGATGGAGCGGGCCAGCTGCACCAGCGGAGATGAAGGGCAGATTGATGTTGGTCTGGGTGGTGGAGGAAAGCTCCATCTTTGCCTTTTCGGCTGCTTCCTTCAGACGCTGCAGAGCCATCTTGTCGGCACGAAGATCGATTCCATTTTCAGCCTGGAATTTATCGGCTATCCAGTCGATTACGCGCTGATCCCAGTCGTCGCCGCCCAGGTGGTTGTCGCCAGCGGTAGAGCAAACCTCAAATACGCCGTCGCCCAGCTCAAGAACGGAAACATCGAACGTACCGCCGCCAAGGTCGAAGACCAAAACCTTTTCATCCTTGTTGGTTTTGTCGAGACCGTAAGCAAGAGCCGCTGCCGTAGGCTCATTGATGATACGCATAACCTCGAGACCAGCGATCTTGCCTGCGTCCTTGGTTGCCTGACGCTGAGCATCGTTGAAGTAAGCAGGAACAGTGATAACTGCCTGAGTGATGGGCTCGCCTACGCGCTTCTCAGCGTCGGACTTGATCTTCTGCAGAACCATTGCGGAAATCTCTTCAGGCATGTAGTCCTTGCCGTCAATGTCCACAACAGCACGGCCACCATTGCCGTTCTTTACCATGTAAGCAACGGTCTTCTGCTCTTCGCCGGTCTCAGCATAAGAACGACCGATGAAACGCTTTACCGATGCGATGGTGTTTTCAGGATTGGTAACAGCCTTGTTCTTTGCGGCCTTGCCTACCGTGCGCTCGCCGTCCTTGCCGAAGCCAACAACGGAAGGCGTGGTGCGGTCGCCTTCTGCGTTAACCAAAATTTCAGGCTCTGAGCCCTCCATCACTGCCATTGCCGAATTGGTGGTGCCCAAGTCGATGCCAATGATCTTTGCCATCTTACTATGTCCTTTCAGTTGCGGCCGCCCGCTGTTGCCGAGTTGTGCGATGCGGCCATTCTGTTCTTACCTAAGTTAGAGCCGAGATATTCGTTTCGCCTTCGCGGGCTTGCAGATCGCCTTCGATGCCTTGCGGCCTCGTGGGCTTTCACGGATACCAGTAAGGCCCACTCGCGTGGACCTTTTCGACAATTGGAATAATAAAATCTAAGTGCACCATTGTCAAGTTTTGTAACCTTCCTGTTGAAGATTACCTGAGCTATATCTGTTTTCCCAGGTCAGTCGCTTACCGACTGATTCGCTCACTTGTCATTTTCGTCTATTAAGATCTAACAACGGTCCGCTCAAAGCTGAGCAGGCACCGATCCCGAGCAAACCGATCGGGTAAACAAAACCCGCTCGGCATGGGTCACCCGAACAAACAAGAAAGCCCGCTGGCATGAGCCAAGCGGGCCTAGATGCAAAATGTCTGCTTGTGAAAACGAAGCAGAAAGCTATTTCTTAGCAACACCACCGATGAGAGACATCTTGGTACCGCAATCGGGGCAAGTGCCCTTGGTGATAACGCGGCCGTTCTTGGTGACGCCTTCCTGAGGGTCTACCATTTCCTTCTTTTCCTTGCACTTAACGCAATATGCAACAACTGCCATCGTAACCTCTTTTCCTTATTAATAGTCCTATAGGGCACGTGGCCCCTGGAGCACCCGACCCATTGTATAGGTAGTGCCTGCGTTTTACCAGATGGATGCCGATTCTTACGCAACCATAACGAAATAATCGCGTAGAAGGGGCTCTGTCTGGTATTTACAAACCGATCGCATCTGCCAAGAGCACAGAAGACAGGCGCCACAAGTAGGGAAAATAGCCCTCCTTTGGGCGAGCGCAGCTTGGCGGATCAGCGGGGCGGTGGCGGCGTGGATGCTGTCTCCACAGGAGGCGCTGTCGGCAATGACGGAGTTGTTCGCCGGGGCGACAAGCTACTGGCTGGTGTTGGCAAAGAGCGGTGGCGGCGGATCGGGCTCTGATGGCGGTACTTGCTGCCCAGGAGGCGACGGGGGCGCTGCCTCCTGGCTGTGTTTCTTGGGTCGTGCGATCTAGCTCTGGCGGCTCGCGCTGCTCGGCGGCGCCGGGGTTGCGGGCGCTCGGGCGGTTTGGCGCTGGTCGGCGGCACAGGGGTTGCGGGCGCTAGGGCGCTTCGTCGACGCCGGATGGCAAGATCTGCGCACTATGCATGATTCGAGGGGCCCGTGCAGCGAAAAGGGCCCCTTCCTGGCAGGATATTCGCGCGGTGTATCCTCCGACGGCGGTTTGCGGGGCTTTTCGGATACATGGCGCGCACATCTTGCCACGGATTGCCGCCCGGGAACGCACCGCGGCACAATCTTGCCATCGCCAGGCGCCCGGAAACACATCAATGAAGAACTTGCATAACCGGCATCTAACAATTGTGTATAAAACACTCACCCGCAACCAAGCCGAGTACAATAAGGAGATTGGATTTTAGGGAGTTTTAGAATACATATGACCAATTCAAACGAACCACCGCGCCGACCAGCGCGTCGCCAACCAACACGCCGTTCCACCACGCCCCGCACTTCCGTGCCCAGTGCACGTGACGAGCTTGAGCGCGAACGCGAGTTATACAGCCAGCACGACCCCACGGCTTCGTTCATGCACGAACGCGTGCAGAACAAACCAGCAGGTCAGGAACGCGGCGCATCGTCCGCATTCCCTGCGTATGCAGGTGCCGGCAACGATCATATTGCCCATTCGCGCGTTGCCACGAACCAGCCCGCCCAAATAAACCAGGGGCACACGGCCAATGGCAACATGTCCAACGTGTCGGCCTGGGATCAGCACGCTTCCGCAAGCGCAAGCCAGCGCATGCCGCGGGTCGAGGGCCAGCGCCCCAACATGCAGGGCAGTCAGCGGATGCCGCGCGTTGCAATACCGCAAGATGCTAACCAGCACGTAGGCGCAGGCGACCCTTCCGCAAGCCAGCGCATGCCGCGCATGCAGCAAAACGGCAACGAGCAGGCGCGCCCATCCCGCCGTGCCGTCAACAGTCAGCGCCCCAGCGCCCAGGCAAGCCAGCGTATGCCGCGCGTTGAAGGTCAGCGCCCCTCCGCGGCTCAACGCCAGCAGCGCCCCGTTCGTCGCGGTGCCGCAGCTTCGCAACCCAGCCAGAGCATGCGCGTCCAGGCAGCACAGCCGCAGCAAAGCCAGCCTTCGCAGCAGATACCCGTAGTGCAAAACATGCGTGGCAACGACCCGTCTGCCTATTCGCGCGCTAAATACCAGCGCACCAAAGAAGACGCCCAAAAGGCTTCGCCCACCAACGCATCCACATACCAGGCAGCTCGCTACCTGGGCAACAACAACTATGCGCCCAAGCAGAAGGCCGACTTCTTTACGCGCGGCAGCCTTATCGCCGTTGCCGTTGTCGTGGTGCTTGCCATCGTTGGCATATTCGCCTTCAACAACTGGATGGGGTCGAAGCCGGTTGAGGTCACGCTAAACGGCGACCAGGTAACCATTTCGGGCGCCGAGCGCAGCGTTGGCGGCCTTCTGGACAACAACGTGGTTTCGGTAACGCCTGGCAACTACGTAGCCGTCGATGGCAGCACCATCCGTCAAGGTGAAGGCACCCGCTGCACCGCAAAGGTGAACGGAAACGACACCGACGATATGGGCATGCACTTGAACGGCGGCGACAAGATCGAGATCTCCAATGGCACCGACATCACCGAGCCCTACACCGACAGCGAACCCCAAACCCTTCCGCACAAAACGGAATTGAAGGGCGTTGGCGCAGTTCACCTGTACAGCAACAATGCCCAGGACGGCGAACAGGTAACGCGCACAGGCAAGGAATCGGGCATCACCGCCACGGTTACCACCAAAGAACCGGTCGACAACATCGTTCAGTACTACAACGTGAACAGCAACGGCGACAAGGTTATTGCGCTCACATTCGACGACGGCCCATGGGATAAGCAAACCGACGAGATCCTGGACATCCTTGAACAGAACGACGCCAAGGCTACCTTCTTTACCGTTGGCCAATGCATTAGCGGGCATGAAAAGGAATTGCAGCGCGCCGCAAGCATGGGCTGCGAAATTGGCACTCACACGTGGGACCACGCAGAGGGCAGTGGCGAAGGCGTAAGCCTTATCAAGATGTCGACTGACGAACGCAAGCAGGAAGTGCAGAAGGGCCTGGAGGCAATCAAGAACGCCACCGGCCAGGAAGCAAGCACTATTTTCCGTTGCCCAGGCGGTAATTTCGACACTTCTGTTGCCACCGATCTTGAAGGCATTGTAACGGCAGAAATTGGCTGGAACGTTGACACCACCGACTGGAAGAAGCCCGGCGCCGATGTTATTGCCCAGCGCATCCAGAGCGCCGGCCCCGGCAACATCATCCTGATGCACGACGGCGGCGGCGACCGCAGCCAGACCATCGAAGGCCTTCGCCAGGCGCTCCCTAAGTTGAAGGAACAAGGCTACAGCTTCATCACCGTACAGGAACTGCTGGAAAAGTACCCCTATCAAGAGGGCCAAACGAATTAGAGAAAATCAGCATAAAAAAGAATAAAAAATGTACCACTGCGAGCGAGCCGTGGACGAATAGATAGCATGGGGAACAATCGAGATGAAAGATTGTTCCCCATTTTTTTTATATTTTCGATAAGTAGATTTACTTTTCGATTGCATAAACGCTGTACGTAATTTTTACGGTCATGTCAGACTCAGCGATGATTGCATCGAAGATGAGCTGTGTTTTATAGCTCGATACCTGCTCCACACGGGGTGATAAGTGGTATGTCGTTTCAATGGCAGCAGTATCAGATTCCACCATGCAGTCCATGGCTGCGTATGCTGACGTTTCGGTAGGGAACGGATGTGCTGTGTAGCCGGATTCGTTGCTAGATTCACGGATTAAGATATACGTAGGTTCTGTCATAACAGATACGTCCTTTCTGAAATGTGAAATATGGTTTTACGCAGACCTGCACTCGGATGAGGCGCCGTATTGAACCGCTCTCCCTGTTTCTCGGGCACGGGAAGCAAGGAGAGCGGTTCCTCTTCGCCTATGGCATAGCGGCTGACGCCGAACCTCGTACGCACGCTTCATTGCAAACGCGGCTCAGCTCGCAAAGTGGGAATCGAGCACCTACCCTTACTTTCCTGTCTGGTTGGTGCTAGTTCGGACTTCTACCGATTTCGCGATATAGGCAGGGCGGCGCTTGGTTTCGATGTAGATGCGTGCGATGTATTCGCCGATCACACCCAGCGTTACCAAAATGAGCCCGCCCATCAAAAGGAGCACGCACAGAAGCGTAGGATAGCCCGATGGCATGGCGGGGTTGATAAATTGCTCGACAATGACTTCGACCAGCAGAACCAACCCGACAAGCGTGGCAACGAGACCCGCCACCGCGGCAATTTTCAGCGGAAACGTGGTAAACGAAAGCACTCCGCCGATGCCGTAGCGCATTAGTTTCCGGAACGACCACTTCGTTTCGCCCTCAACGCGATTTGCCGGCGTGTAGGGAAACGGCAATGTCTCGAAACCTACCCAGGCAAACATGCCTTTCGAAAAGCGGAAGCTTTCCGGCATAGAAAGAAGCGCATCGGCCACCCTGCGGTGGAACACGCGAAAATCGGAGGCATCGGACATGACATTGAGCCGAGAAGTTGCGTCGAACGTTTTGTAGAACGCGTGCTTGAAGAAGCTCAGCACCGCACCTTCGTTTCGATGCTCTTGGAATGCGGCTACGCAATCGGCACTAGGGTTGGCCTGCAGCATGCGGTACATTTCAAGCAACGTTGCAGGAGGCTGCTGCAAGTCTGCGTCCATCAGGCCAACCGCATCCCCTTCGGCATGTTGAAGGCCTGCGAGCAGGGCGCTTTCCTTGCCGAAGTTGCGGGAAAAATCGACCACGACGATACGTTCGGCCGATGCAGGAGTGGGGAGCTCATGCAGCAGGTGCGACGTACCGTCGGAGCTGCCGTCGTTCACCAAAACCAGCTCGTACGACACTCCCGAGGTGGCAAAAGCATCATCCACCGCGCCGAACAGCAGCGGCAGCGATCCTTCTTCGTTGTAGCATGGCACGACAATGGAAAGATCCACCGCAAGCCCCCTTTTCGCTTGATTACCGCGTCCGATTGTACGCCTAGCAGCAAAACAAACCCAGCGTGTTGCCGAAATGCAACATCTTGGGAAAATAGGGCAGCTACCGTTTTCCCGCTTTCGATTTGGCGCAGGCTGCAATGGATCCTGCGCGTGGGGTTCGGTACCAGCCACTATGCCACAAGTGAAAAAGCAAGACTTGCCCCCCCCTATTTTCTCACCTGCCGGATTTCAGTTTCACAAACACGTTGTGCAGAGCGCCGTTCTTGGCAGCATGAATAGCACCGCCTAGCGCCAGACACTTCGACGCATTACGCTGCTGCAGGGGCTTCAAGCACAGGCGCAACGCCTGGCTGTCGGCTTGCGCACAGGGCACCAACTCGTTGAACAACTCATCGGCGAACACACCTTGCAGCCATTCCTTCTGCGCAGAGCCGCTCATGCCGCTTTCCTTCTGCTTGTTACGTTCCAACGCCGAAAGAATATAGCGAGCATACAGCGCACCAAGCGTGGCCTTGGCGCCGGCATCAAGCAAACCCCATGAATCCAGCTGGTTGCGCAACATTTCAATACGCGCGCGATGCACCTCGTAGTAACGCGGTACAAACTTGCTGGTTAGGTTGCCCGTCTCGCGCTTGGCGTAGCGATACAGCGGTGCGCCAATCACGTTCAGGCCAGGCAAATCTTGGAACACGCGAATGTTGAATTCGATATCTTCGATAAGCGGCAAATCTTCGGTAAAGGTAAAGCCGCCCTGCTGCAGGTAGCTGCGCTCGTACACCTTGTTCCAGGCGTAGCCGTAATGCGTACCCTTTTCGAACTCCAAAACGTGCTTACGCAGCTTGGTTTTTCCCAAATGCGCCGATTCCTGGTTGAAAGTGAATTCCTGCACGCGTTCCACCTTGCCACCAGCGTCGTAGAATTCTTCCACATGACCCACCATAACCACTGGCGCTTCGTGCTGCTGAAGCGAGTTATACACGCTCTGCAGAAAGGTGAAATCGTAGCGATCGTCGGGGTCGGGAAACCACACATAGCGCCCCCGAGCAGCGGCAAGGCCCGTATTGCGCGCCGCCGAAAGCCCTCGGTTCACCTCGTGCGAAACAACGCGAATGCGCGCATCGGCGTCAGCGAACTGCTGCGCGATGGCCAAGCTGCCGTCGGGCGAGCAATCGTTCACCACAATGGCTTCCCAATCGGTAAAGAGCTGGTCTTGCAAATCGCCCAAGGCGGCGGCAAGGTAGGACTCAGAGCTATACGTGGGCAGGACAACCGAAAAGAACGGAGCGTTGGAGGGTTGGGCTGGGACGTCTGCGGTGCTCACCGAGCCCGAAGCTTCCGCAGCGCCTGCACCGCTACGGGCAGCATCGGCATAGGCAGCTGCATCGCCGCGCCCATGCGTAACGACGATATCCGCGGTGCCCGCAGCGGCGCCATTACGCCCCCGCGAGGCGGACATACCGTTCGCTTCGCCCTTGCCGTGATGTCGTTTTCCCATATGCCCAGCGCCCCTCATGAACTCTAAACGCTTCGGCGTCAGCGCGCGCCGCTATTCCGAATACTTGCTTATGTCAGATATCTTAACAACTACAACGCCATCGATGGTTGCCACCGAATCATTGGCTGGATACAGCGACATGTTTGCGAATTCACTGGAGCGAATAACCTTGGAACATTCGTCAAACGAGCAGTAGTTGAAGCTCTGCCCCGCAAACTGCTTCATTATCACGTCCCAAGAACGCATGTTGTTCTGGTAGTGGTTGTCCCAAACCATGCCCCACTTCGCATAACTGCTTGCGTGAACGTAGAAATCGCTGGTGTTCGGAAAGCTGCCCGCTTCGGGCTTGCCGGCGATCAATACCTTCGCGCCCGCTTGCACATCGGGGTTCGCATCAAGCACGCCGGCAATTCGGGTGGCCAAAGAAGCAGTTTGGTTCTGGCATGCCTGCATAACCTCGGCATCCGCATTCGACTGCAGCGCGTACGACCACGCCCCTACGGCAATAAGGCAACAGCAGCCGACGGACATTGCCTTCGCGGGTACGCGCGGGCGCGCATTGCCTCGGTCGGGCGAATCGAGCAAAAGCTGCACCAACAGGGGCAGAAGCAGAAAAGAAGCCATGAAACCGCCCAGCATAAGCGGGGTGGGATACCCATAGCTGGGAACGATAACCAAGACAACGTTGGCAGCAAAGGGGATAAGCACAACGCAGAGCAGCGCCATAGCGCTCGCCCCCAAACGCTTCACACCGTTCACCGTAGCAAGACGGACAAACGCAACCGCCACAACAATCATGCAGGCAGCCGCCACGTACACCCAGCCGAAATGGTTCCCGAAAATGCCGTGGCTGAACAATGCGTCGGAAAAGGCAACGTATGCACTGGGGACAGACGACGTCAAAGAGCCCAGAATGCTGCTAGCGCCAACCGAGGAGGCTCCGCCATAAGCGGAAAGGCCAATGCCCAGCACAAACAGCGAAATCTCGGTAAGCGCGTAGTACAGTACGGCACCAGCCGCGCACACCGCAATGGCAGCACCGAAGAACACCGCAAGCTGCTTGGCGCTGAGCGAATCGGCGCTGCAGCCTTCTTCACGGTAGGGGTTCTGAGCTTCACCACGAGCATCGCATGCCGGCGACGTCAGCGATTCAGAGCCGCCGCCCATAAGCGAGCGAACCATCACCAGCAGCACCGCAACGCAAAACACGCCCAGGCTCGCTTGATAGCAACCGAGCGAAAACGCCAACAACGCAACCGCCCCAACAAGGGCAACTGGCTTGCCAACAACCCCAACGCGCCCGACCAGGCATGCTGCCAGCACCGCGCATAAAAACGAGAGCGCGTACGAATTCGAGCAGTAGTAGTACGTGATGCAGCAGGAAACGAAGGGCGAAGCGATAAACAGAATCGAAGAAGCATACTGCAGGCAAGCGTTCCTGATGCCAAGCTTGTCTATCAGCGCAACAACGCCCAGCGTAAACAGGGCAATGGTGATTGCGGAAGTAAGGATAGGCGAGCACAGCCCAAACTTAGCACAGGCAGCAAACAGCAAGCCCCAACGCCCCAAGCTAATATCCCAAGCATGCGGAATAAAGCTTCCGTATCCATTGGGGTTGCTCAAAGAAACAACCGCATCGGGGTTCGAAAGGCCGTTCAGGTACATCTGCGCATGGCAGACCATACCCACCGCAAAGCACACCACCAGCAATTTTGCGTTGCGAGTAAACCAGAGCTTCACCTTGGAAAACCCCGTTTTCTCTGCCGTTGATTCACTTTCTAACCCCAAGATAACCTCCCGATGCTTTCAGCGAGAACCTGGTACCTGTCCCTTTTCCCACCACGGAAAGTCTACTCCCCCTCAAGGTTATTCGCCTCGAGTTTCAGATCCTGTTACCAACAAAGCGTTTAACAGCAACATGGGAAACAGCATTCGTCAAACAAGCCACCGGCACATGGGGCCCATTAGCCCCAGCCCATTTTTATCTCTTTTTGCCAGAGACGCACCGGCGGAACAGGCAACCCGAGCCATAACCTTTATCATAGAAATGTTGAACAAAAACGCACGCTGCGCAGCAATAGCGAAAGGATCCGCCGTGCCCGCAATTAGCTTGCTTATACCCATTTACAACGTGGAGAAATACCTGCGCGAATGCCTAGATTCCGTGCTGGCCCAAAGCTTCACCGATTTCGAGGCAATCTGCATTAACGACGGTAGCACCGACAGCTCCCGCGCCATTGTGCAGGAATACCTTGATGCAGACGGCCGCTTTCGCGTGATTGACAAGGCCAATTCCGGCTATGGAGCATCCATGAACCAAGGGCTTGATGCGGCAACGGGCAAATACGTAGCCATCTTGGAATCGGACGATGCGTTCACGCCCGACGCGTTGGAGGTGCTGTACAACCTGGCAACCACGCACAACGCACAGGCGGTAAAGGCTGACTTCTGGTTCTACTGGAGCCAGAACGAAAAGCTGGAGCCCTGCCATGTAATTAGCGAAGGGCTCTGCGGCAAGCTGGTTAACCCTCAGGAAGTGTTTGAACCTTTCTATGCAAAGCCATCTATTTGGTCGGGCATGTACAACCGCACCTTCCTACAGGAAAATGACATTCGCTTCCTGGAGACGCCAGGAGCATCGTATCAGGATGCTGGCTTTGCCTTTAAGGTATGGGCCGCCGCCGAACGCGCTGCGTTTAGCTCTACTCAAATTTTGAAATACCGTCAGGACAACGAAGCTTCATCGGTAAATTCCCCCGGCAAGGTGTATTGCGTGTGCGACGAGTACGCCGAAATGCAGCGCTGGCTTGATGCGCGCCCGGCAAAAAAGCAGCATCTACAAGGCGTGCTGGAGCGCATGAAATTCAACAGCTACCTGTGGAACTACGATCGCCTTTCCGCCGAACTGCGCGCCGAATTTTTGAAGCACGCCGCGCAGGAGCTGAAGGCCGATTTGGACGCCGACCGCGTTGACCTGGCGCTGTTTGAGCCTTGGGCCGAAGCCGACCTTCGCGCGCTTATTAAAAAGCCCGAAACCTTTGCAAAGTGCCGCACCGAATACGCAGCGCCCGGCAAGCTGAACACCTTCAAGCACTATTACCGCATTGGCGGCATGCCGCTAATTGCAAAGCTGCTGAAAAACAAGGTGGCGAAGTAGCGATGGCGGTCGAAAAACCAACTGTCGCCCGCGCCGAAGGCGCCCCCAAACATCCCGTTCTTTCCGTCATTGTGCCCGTATATAACGTGGAGGACTATCTGGACGCCTGCCTTGATTCGCTGCAGGCGCAGACCTTCAGCGATATCGAAATGGTTTGCGTAAACGACGGCAGCCCCGATGGCTCACGCGAAATCCTGGCAAAGCGTCAGAAGGAAGATGCGCGCATCGTTATCGTGGATAAGCCAAACGGCGGCCTTTCCTCTGCACGCAATGCGGGAATTAATGCGGCATGCGGTACCTACATTGGCTTTCTTGATGCAGACGACCGTTTCACGCCCAATGCCTGCCAGCGCATTGTTGAAGCATTCGCAGAAACCGATGCCGACGTGGTGACCTTTGGCGGTTACTGCAACCCTGCAGAAGCCGCAACCCCCTGGATTACGCTGAAGCTTAGCCCAAGAGACGTGGTGTATGACGGCTTCAAGCCTGCCTTGATGTTCGAAGAGCAGAGCACCCCCTACATTCGCACCGCTTGCCGCAAAGCGTTCTTGGATGAATACGACATTCGCTTCGAAGAGGCACTGCCCTTCGGCGAAGACCAGGTGTTCTTCTTCGACATCTACCCCAATTCAAGGATAACGGCGCTGATAAGCGACAAGCTGTACGAGTATCGTATTGAACGCGAAGGGTCGCTTACGTCGAAAACCAATGACGATTTGGAGGCCAAAAGCCGCAAGCACTTACCCATGACCCAGCGCATTTTCGGTGCCTGGAAAAAGCGCTTTGACTTGAAAGAGTACAGCCCCGCGATTGTGGGCTGGTCTATCGAGTTCGTACTGTATGGTCTGTTCTGTTTGCCGGAAGGCGTACGCAACGAGCTGTTGCCCGAATACGCCCGTATTTTCCACGAGTTCTGGGGCAACGGAAGCACCAGCGCATTGCAGCTGAAGAAGCACGACCGCAAGCTGTTGGAAGTTGCCCTGAGCGGGAAGCCCGTAAGCAATACCCAGGCAATACGCCTGCGAGCCGGTTGGTTTCTGGAGAAGTACGGAGCGAAAGCCGTTTTGGGGAAAGTGTTGGGGATGAATTAAGTATCCCGTAATCGAGCAAAAACACAATATATTGTGCTTTTGCTCGATTACATACCACTACACATAAAAATATCAAGACTATTTTTCAAAACGATGTTGTTTTTTTAATACTTCCTATATCGTTAACAGTGTGATGAGAGTGCGTTTCGATCTGGACGGCGCATTCCACGAAAACCGCCGCAAGGCGGTTTTCGTGCTTTACGAAAGGATTATTTGCAAATGGACAAGCCCTTCCGAACCCATGATGAACTTATCTGCATCATGAACGCTCGAGGGCTCAAAACCGATAACCGCACAAAGTTCATCTTGGAACGAGAAGGCTACTATGCTGTTGTAAATGGCTATAAAGATCTTTTCATCGATTCAGACGCTAAACAATCTGCCAAAGGCGAAGTTCGCTATAAAGACGGAAACATATTCAGATTCTGTCTTCGCAAAGAACGGCTCGTGGCACGTAAAGGCCAGATGGCAGAGGAACTGGCACCTATAGTCAAACACCCCAGGAGATTTGGAACATTCCGATGACAAAAGCCCCATAAGCGTTTTATAGCATTCAGATGCTCGAATCCAGACCGAGACGTATGGGTCCCGCCACGCAATACCTTCCTCGATAAATCGCCGCGCCATGTCGGAGCAATGGTTATAATCTTCTTGGCACTCGATTTGAGCTTGCCGCATCGGGAGAAAGCAATTAAGACCCCAGAAAAGCGCAGAGAGGGCAAACACCACAACCCATCAAGCCGTCAGTCCTTGAACTACCAAAGAATGAATTGAGGCAACGATCCTTTCAACGCAGTCAATGCAATAGATCGCATAAGTCTCATCTACCTGATTGAGGGTTGCGTCAACATGGTTTCTATCCCCTTGATGCGCAATCGCATTTCTACGGGCGAACAACTTCGACACAATTTTTGCTCTTTGATCGCCGCTCTTATCGGGAAAGGCTCGCTCAAGCATATCTTTATAAGAAATGCCAATAACGGTCAGCTGTCTCCTCATCGACCTCTCACTAAGAAAACATGCCGATGAATAATCCTCGGTTATCTGGTCCAAAAGCCAACCGCGCGATGCTTTAGAGTAAATCGCTTCTTCAACCCTGAAGAGCGAGACGCGAAGATTCGAATACTCTTCGCTCTGCGCTCGCACCCCATCATACATCTCGCAAAGGCAGCATTTACTTATCTCATGCAGATAGAAATCAAGCAGACTTTCCGCCATTACAATCTGAGAACGACAGATGGAGTCCGATGCTTCTTTATTCCCCTTTTCGTTTAGTGTGTGAGCAAGCGCCATTTGCCCCTTAACGCTTGAAAGCCCCTCATGAAAATGAGCGATAATTTCCCCGTGGTCGAAACGGACAGCATTACGAACAGCTTGCTTATTGCGTGTATTCTCATTCCTTGAAGAGAGGGATAGGTTTCGCCGACTCATGACTGCTCCCGCCGAGAATCCATCAGCGCATCAGCGAAATTGGAGTTCAGCATCGGCACAGCTCCATACCTTCCGGAAATATAGCCTCTTTTGAAGCTCTCATCCCGTCTAACATTCTTTACTTCCGCCAGAGAGTATAAATCCGTAGATCTGTCCTCCATTCGCATCTCCGTAAACCAAATTTGATCTCTTCGAAACAAATCAAAATCTAAGAGGCCCGTTTCATGGGTAGTGAATAGCAACTGGGCAGACTCGTTCAATTCCGAATCAGAAAAAGCTCTTACGAGCTCATAAACAATAGACTCATGGAGATTCGCTTCCAGCTCATCACAAACAAGCGTTTTGCCCTTTCCCATAATGTCCAAAAGAGGGCAAACCATGCTGACAAGCTTCTTGACGCCGGTAGATTCTTCCTGCATCAAATCGGTTTCGAACTGCCTATAAACCAGCTTCGCGGAAACAGAATCAAAGCCCTGGGACAAAGCTTGCTTAAAATCGTCCGACAAGATAGGAGGAAGCTGCGATATTTCTATAGACTGTTTGTCTATAGACACACGAATATCTTCGATGCCAAGCCCCAACCCACGAAGCAGAGAAACAGCCGCGGACCGCATCTCCGCATCATCCTTGATTCGGCGAAGCGTATAGTCCATCCAGAAATCCTGGTTGTTATAAACAACTAAATCGTCCGTGAAAAATCTAAAAACCTTATTGACCTCATCAACAGATGCAAAATTCGCAGCGCACGACAAAAGAAGTCGATTGGGCCTCAGCACGTCTCTGCATACCGAAAACGAGCTTTTCTTAAACTTGCTTCCTATACGGAAGTCCGTAGAGCTTCTCTCGAAAATCATCGCCTGACGACCCGATGGGAAGAAATATAAATATTCATCATCAATCAAAGTCTGCTTCAAGGTAAACCCATATGCATAGCGGATTCCGTCGACAACGAATTGCATGTCGTAGGAAGTTGGCTCATTTATGCCCGTTGACTTGTGAGCATCTTGTCTGACCCCCTCGCCCGGTTGATGATTGACGCTGTTTACGACCAGGGCTTTAACAAAAGAAATCGCCGTTATAAAACTGCTTTTTCCCGACCCATTTGCACCGTAAACAACAGCCGACCTGAGAACACGAACCCCGTCAACTTCCGCAATATTCGATTCAAGAGCCGTATCCCTACTCGCAACCAAGGAAAAAGTCACTCTATCTTTTATCGAACGATGATTTGAACATGAAAATTCTAAAAGCATAATTACTCACTTAAAATTGTTAATTAAGCGATTTTAATACTTAAATTCGATAATTGTCTACAAATTCTTGCTGTTAAACTTGCCAAACTGCATCCGTAAAGACCCACGCAAGGAAGAAAACCATCACTAAACCTTTCTGCAACTTCCGAAATGCAGCCAGAAGCCAATCGGAGCGAAGGCAGTGCGCTATCGCTGCCCTTCCCAACAAACCCTGTCTAGCTCAAAGCACGAAAAGGAGCACATCCACAACCAAACCGAACCGAGCAACGCCCCGAAGCATCCCAGCGAAGAAGGCATAATCTAAATCTGCCCCATTTTCGTTGACGGGTCCTATGCCGCCTGCGTGCGGCCCTTCCAATTGGCTTTCTCGAACTCGTCGGGACTCAGCCAGCCGAGCGCCGAGTGGATCCTCGCGGGGTTGTAGAATCCCTCTATGTAGTCGAATATCTCCAGCACGGCCTGCTCGCGGCTGTCGAAGGTGCGGGCGTGCACGCACTCGGACTTTATGCACCCCGCTAGCGACTCGGTGACCGCGTTGTCCCACGGCGACGATATTGGATTTGCTACGCTATCTTGGACAGATATATGAGGGACTGAGAAACACCGATAGGAAGGTCCCGACATGGCAGACCCCAGACATCCGAGGAAGTCCTCGGAGGAGTTCAAGCGGCGCTGATATTCGCACGAAAGTGACGGTGATAGCGGCTAACGCCGGCCGCTACCCGGTATCGGCGCAGTGCAGGATACTAGGCGTTCCCAGGGCCACGTACTACTGGATGCTCGGGCATCCCGAGGGCGAAAGGCCGCGCGACCCGATCACCGACGACGTGGTCGGGGCCCACGAGGAGAGGTCCCGCGAGTACGGGGCCCCGAAGATATAGACGATGCTGGAGAAACGCGGCATCGTGGCCTCGAGGAGGCGCATCTCCCGAATCATGAGGGAGAACGTCCTGGTCAGCGCATACTCGAGGAAGAGGCACCGGCCTTCCGGCTCGAAGCCGAACGAGGCCCCGCTGCCGAACCTGCTCGACAGGCGCTTCGACGGGCACGCGCCTCGCACCCATGTCGCAGGCGACCTGACGTACGTGCGCACCGGGCGGAAGTGGAGCTACGTCTGTCTGCTGGTCGACCTCTACACCGCGATATCGTCGGGCACTCGGTCGGCGACCGGCACGACTCCGGCCTGGTGAAGGCGGCGTTCGCCACCGTGGGGTCCCCCCTGTCCGACATCCAGGTTTTCCATACGGACCGCGGAAGCGAGTTCGCCAACGCCTCGATAGACGAGATGCTCGAGGTATTCGGCATCGAGAGGTCCCTGTCGGAGAAGGGCTGCCCGTACGACAACGCCGTGATCGAGTCGGCCAACAACAGCCTGAAGAGGGGCTCGTCCACCGCGAGTCGTTTCCCGACACCGAGCATCTGCGGCAGAGGGTCAACGAGTGGGTGCGGTCCTGCAACAACGCGAGGATCCACTCGACCTTGGGCTACATGAGCCCAGTCGAGTTCAGGGAGGCAGGGCTGTCCCTCTGAAAACTGTTTAAAAATATGTAGCAAATCCAGCTGGATTCGGCTATGCGATGAGAACGGGCTGGCCAGGAGCATGTCGCGAAGGGCTGCAGCCCCGACAACGCGGCGTGCGAGGGGCTCTTCGGGAGGCTCAAGAACGAGTTTTCCGCCACCGCGGCTGGTCGGGACGGGCATCGAGGCCTTCATGTCGCGGTTGGACGCCTACCTGGAGTACTACTGCGAGGGGCGCATCAAGGAGTCCCTGGGCTGGATGAGCCCGAACGAGTACCGGAGGAGCCTGGGTTACACCTCGTAGGCAGTCCAGGAAAATATCCGCACCCCACCCTTATCGTGAAACAGAATTTTTTGAGTTCGATAAATATCTTTTCAAGAGATGGTCTAGTTCTCAAAACAAAATCAATAAAGAAACCGCACCTTTGGGTTTTCCAATAGTCTAAACCCCGCCCGAGGATCCTCAAACGGAAAACCACGCCCCAGACCGACATACTGATTAAATATTCCAGGCGGACCTTCGCTCCTTTTACGGTCTGAGATTAGTTACCGATAAACTTCGCTGACGAGCATTTGACACGTTGCCCACGATACAGACAAGCTCCGAGGAGCCGACTATCGAGCACCTCCTGCGACAACGGAGCGAGTTGCACCCGATCGAAAATCGGGGATTGACGAAACTACAGGAACGCCCCTCTAACAGCTAAAAGAAAATCCGAAATCAGAAACGGGAAGAACTAATATGAGTCCTTCCCGTTCGGCCATCAAACAACCCAAGATGCTCTGCATTCGCTAAGAAGAGAGCTTAACTTTTCATTCTTCTTGATGAATTCAAAAAGAAAGTCTTCCGTGATAATAAATTGTTCCCCTCCTTTATTTTCTTTTCCCTTTGTTGCAAGAATCCACTCTCCAGATTCACACGTTATCTGAAAGCTATGGGCTATACGATTACGATCATCCACAAGATCGGATAATAAATCCGGTATCGCTGAGCCATACTCCGGCTCGAAACCTCCCGAACAACCTTCCCAAGTGAACCAGAGGTCATGTCCATCAATTGAAACCAAGATCCTTTCTCTTCACCTAAGATCTTAAGAACAATCTCGAGCGCAAATGCATTATTCGAATTGAACACACATAAAGCAGCTCCTAGCAATATCCGATAATCTTGAGGTGGAAGAGACTGCCTTGTATAGCTTTCGTACGTTCAAATTCATTCCCAAACGCATCAAAACGGCAAACTCCCAGTAAAGCGTCCACCAACAAAGCACCTGAAATCTCTCAGGTTAAAGTCGCCAACCAAAAGAAGGTGCCAGCTACCATTCTCGAACAGGAAGAGAAGGGTCGATCCTGCGAGCGTTAGCATCAGCTAAAGCGCAACCAACCCCTGTAATAGTGGCAGCGCAAGGAATTTGCTCCCACCATTCTCTCGTCCTGGAAAAAGCAGAGAAAGAATCAATAGCAAGTCGAAGGTGCTCCTTGATCAAATCGTTACACTCATCACCTTTGCCCAATTCCGCAACCTGAGACAACACTTCTTTTTGCCTATCGGAAAAAGGCTGCGTGTCAAGCTTGCCAAATTTTTGCAAATCCTGAGACAAATCAAGAGAGCGAACATTTAACCTCTTGTATCCTGGATTCAGTTCATGATCAACCAAGAGACCTAACGGCAAAGACGAGCCCCCAAGCAACCTAACAGCTGCTTCCTCATCTTCTGATCCAGGTTCAATACCTCTAGTTGTGTACCCATCCAGGACCTCGAAGTAGTATTCATCCAACGGTTTAAGGCTTGAAAGCGGATTGATGCGTAACGCGTCGCATATTTCAAGGTCATCAATCCATAACCTTCCCTTAGGCAAATCGTCGAGACAAAGTTTTGCAAATAGCTCATCGAGTGCTTCCAGCCCCTCTGAAATATCCCCAACATTGGGCGTGTAATGATGAATTGCATAAAAAAGCGTCAAACCCAAAAGCTCATCTTGCGAGAGTGAACCAACCACCTCAATGGCCCTATTGACCCCAACGGCAACATGCTTATCCTCTGGACGCTCAAAGCGCTCGACGAGAAGCTTAGAAAGGATTTTATTCCCGTTCCCATCGTCGCTTTCCGTCGCTGAAGTGACTGCTTTCTGCAGCGTTATCGCGCAAGAAGGCTCTCTGAGCGATGCAATCAGCTCTGGATTGGATGCGAATTGCGTAAATAGTTCCGTCTTGAACTCGCCAATGCGACGCTCGGCAATGTAGCGAGATTCCGACAAACAACGAGCGACGGCTTCATTGCAATAGCCGTCCACGATCTCCCTAACGCGTTCCTCCGAAATGCCCTCATAAGCTATATATGTTGCAGCCTGAATTTGGGTCGAATTGCTTCCAGCACGTTGTTTAATGCTATTTGCCATTCTTTGAACCTACCTGAATCTGGATGGATTCATCGCCAGCTTTTTGTTTTTGACGCACAGAATGTCTACCTGCCCCGTAACCCACGAGACAACCCACCAATGTTCCAACAATGGTGGACCCAATTCCATCAAAAATAAACGATAAATCCAAAGCAGCCTCCTCGTGTAACGTCTATGAATAAATTAATACCCCCGATTCATCCAAAGGCACAAGCGCAAAATTTGATCGTGTTTCAGTGCTTTGCACTTGCCACCAACAGTCTTAACCCCAAATCACCAGTTATATTAAGCAATCATTTTGCAATCTTAATGGCGCAATTCAAAAGTCTTGACCTATTTTGAGAGCAACCGCCCGATTGGCAAAATCGCCCACTACTGGACACCGCCCATATTCATCAAGATCGATTAATGCATCTTGGAACCAATCTGCCAAAAGTTCCGACTCGTCCCCGCCGCAATCAATGCGATTCAGGAATTACCATTCGCCATTTGGCTCACTTTGACAAACAAAACAAAATAAAGCATATTGGACTATCCGTAAGACCAATTGGGGGGTGCGGACGTTTTCCTGGACCGCCTACGAGGCGTAGCCCCAGGCTCCTCCGGTACAGACTCTCTCCTGACTGACCAGCCATCTCCTCTAGCGCAATTGGGAAAACCCAGCGGTATAGCCGAGGAGCATTCTCCCACATGGCACCTCCTAGCTGATGAAGGGCGCTATGCATCTCTCAACTGGGAGGTCTTTCATTCTGTGCCACGCTATCTCAGCGACGCAGGATGAAAGACCTTACACATGCTTCTCTGCGCCTTCTAGCAAGATATCTCCATTTTCATTTCTCTCAAAACGAAGCATGACAACACACCCAACCGCCAAAGCGAGAGAAATGAAAAACAGCGAAGAATCCCCCCCATTCGAACAAATAAACAAGTGGATCAAGATTGTCATCGCCAAAAGCTGACAAAAGAAATCCAGAACAGAGATACGCAAAGCTGAACCTTTTGCGAACTACCGATTCGGCCAATTCTCGAGCTTTCGAAACAGGGAAGGATTTGCCCGAAAGCTCGCTCCATCTGATGGGGACACTCTTAAATACCTGTTTTTTGATTGGGCCATCGAAAATATCGAGAAGAAGAACGGCTGACGCGGCAAATAGAAGAGAATTCGATAACACAAAGAGCATGGAGAAAAGCCCATTCGAGTTTGCAAAGTTTATATATTCCGGAACCGAAGAAACGAAAAAGCAAAGAACGCAAATGCAAGACACAAAAACAGCAACTTTTTCCTTATCCCGGGATACGGCATTACGCCATAGGCGCATTTGCACAACGGAAAAATCTTTCACGCCCACCGCCAGCGAGACGAATCGCCTTAAGCCATGTGCTATACGTTTCATTTCAAACCCCTGATTCATATCGTACAACCACTATATTCCCTATATCGCCAAATCCCTACACCCCTGCTGCAAACATTACAACCAATACGCGGTTACACTACATCTCAAAGCCAGGAAAGCGTAGACGTCAAAGAGCATTGATACGCTCCTGTACCAATACAGAACGTCACCAATAGTTCAAGCAGCCGCCGTTACAGCCGCTCTTCGAGAGACAACATGTCCAAATAGCTCCACTCGTTTCCAATAATACGTTTCAGGCAGGCAAACAGCAGAAGCACAGGACAAATTCACCTAGGTCTTCGATTGTAAAAGCACCAAACACTGCGCCCCAGGCACAACCATATCGGCAATCGTAGAAAAGCGAAACATATAGGGGCAAGATCGAGACTGGGAAGACCTATGGCACACTTCCACTTCCACTTTCACTGTCCAGTCCCTGATAATCCCTCCACTAACCGACTGCCCGCTCTTTAATGCAAAAAGAGAGAGAATGCTGCGAACTAATCCCCCCTATTGAGACGATTCATCGCTGAGAAGAAAGTCCTTCACCGCGGAAAGGGATTTATCGTTAATCTTTACAACATGAATATTGCAAAGATATTCTTCACCGACTCGGAGCTTGGTGGCAAGGCTTTCTCTTGTTTGACTGCCACTATGGTCAAGATAAATCATGCATTTACCCTGGGTCTCTATGTAGCCACGAACCAAGGAAGCGATATGGTAATCGCTGTCGCAAAATGAATATCCCAGGACCACTAGACAATCCGTTTCATGGAGAGCCGCAATCGCATCATGGTATGCCTCGATTTGAACCATATCAACAATGGGCTTAATTGGAGCCTGAGTCATCAAATACGGAAATACGAATTCGTCGTTCTCGATTGGGTCGATACGAACGTCTCTCGTTGTTAGGACATCAAGAGACTCAAACGACCACAGAGCGCTAGAAAGATAAGTGCACCTGTTCTCCCTCACTTCGACAGAAAAGAGAGCTTCCGAAAGTCCGGAATAGTTGGTTGTGAGCACATGGCTAAAACAATCGCAAAATTCACCATAATACGTTTTCCCAACAAGTTCAGGAGCAAAAAGCTGTTTTGAGGTGATGGCCGGTATGACACTATTTAGATTGCTCAAGGTAAACTCATAGAGTCCTTTTGTCCCAGCAACCGGTCACTGCCACACGCTTTACGTATTAGAGGCTCCGCAACCGAAAAGAAAGCACACCAGTAATAGTTTATAAGGCGCCAAAAAGACTGGGATCGCCTTTTCGGATTGACAAGACTGGAAAAGTAAGATTCTATCATTCCAAAATAAGCGTCATCAGGTATAGTTTCCAGCGCAATCTCCTTGAGGTCGGCAATCTCAGAAGAATCACCACCTCTCCCGATGAGCATATTGAACAGCTTTTCCCGTCCTCGCTCCGAAACAACCTCAACGATGCTTCCGCTATCATCAACTCTCTCGATCAAGCAATCAGATAATTTATCCCTAAGCGCTACGCTACCGATGCTTCGGTCAACAATGGCCTGCACAAGTTTTTGAAATTCAGGATTGCTTGGAGAATACAAAAACAAATCCTGATACCGAAGGGGCGCTCTAGAGGGTCGCCCCTTTTCCGAAAGCCTTCCTTGATAAAAAGCACACAATGCTGAATACAATTCTTTATTTACAAAATAGCAAGTATCAAAAACATACCGCTTTCCGCTTGGCAGTCCGAACGGCTCAATCGTTTCGGCCCCTGCGCCCACAAGAAGAGTTTTAACGCTTTTTCGCATAGCCCACTTCCCCGATACACAAAAGCTCTATCCTGATCTTTTTCGGCAATCATCCAAATAAAACTATCTTTTCATATCCATCGAGCCATTTGTGGCAACGGACGAACAGAGCTCATATCTCTTCAGCAAATTCGCTTCTTTCAGGTACGCAATCACCCTAGCTTGACGATTGCAGCAAGAGAAGCTGCATACAACACCCTAGGTTGCAGACATTTGCATGCGTCTCTGACAGTTGCTCCGCCGCAACGCAGCTGCTCTTTCCGTACATCGAGTAAACGAGAAATACCGTATTCGCGTCATCGCCGAAATAGGGAAACTGCGAACCATCCGAAGAATATGATTCGGAACCAAAAAGCGAAAAGAATCCCCTATCCCCCTTTCATCCGCATGAACAATCAAACAGCTTGCATAATTTCCAACCAGTCCCTCAATGTTTGACAAGGCAAGATATACGCCCTTTCTCTTCGAGCGCAACGTAAAATTCACACCAATTATTTTTTGCGGAATATCTCTAAGCCGAACAACCTTAAACAATGAACAAATTAAATAATATGCAGCTTGAATCTTCAATCTAAATGCAACAAGCCAAGACGAGCAGCGGCCCACGGCCCTCGGTAGAATGGTGTTTGCCTAGAACATCATACGGAAGAGGGAGCCATGGACCACCAAGTCCATCTTACACTACGCGAGCGCGAGGACATCATGTTGATGCGACGCGACGGGAGGGGCGTCTCCGAGATCGCCCGCGCCATCGGGCGCAGCAAATCGACGGTGTCGCGCGAGCTCAAGCGCAACTCGTGCGAGCGGTTCTACCGCGCCTCGACCGCGCAGCGGCGCTATGAGGGGCGCAGGCTCGCGTGCCGCAGGCGGCACGTGCTCGACGACGAGCGAGATTTCAACCTGGTCAGGGACAAGTTCTTGGAGGAGCAGTGGTCGCCCGAGCAGATAGAGGGCAGGCTCGCGCTCGAGCTGGGCAGGAGCCCCGACAGCGACACCACCATCTATCGCGGCATCCACGCCGGCCGCTTCGACGGCTGCATCGGCGGGCGCAAGACCGCGAAATGCATCCGAGAGAAGATGCCGAGGGCCCTTGAGGGCCAGCCGCTCGGGTCCGTCACGCTCGACCGCGGCAAGGAGTTCGCGGACCATGCCCAGGTCACGGCCGACATCGACGTCCAATTCTACTTCGCGCTCCCACACCATCCGTGGCAGCGCGGCACCAACGAGAACACCAACGGCCTCCTGCGCGAGTACTTCCCGAAGGGCGAATCGCTGGCGCGCGTGAGCGAGAAGCGCGTGCAGGAGGTGTATGATAAGCTCAACCGCAGGCCGCGCAAACGCCTGGGCTACCGGACGCCGTACGAAGTTCACTGCCCGGAAACGTTGCGCTTGATTTGAAGATTCAAGCTAAAAAAGATACAGCGCTGATGATTTTGAACCCATGTTCAAAATCAATTATCGTAATGCGATCAACTCAAGATTTGTTCAGTCGATCGAAATCATAGAAAGGAGATTTACAAAGAATACCAGATAGGTAAATCTGAAGAGTGGGCGCCCAAACAGCTTGGATACGACATCGTCATTAGACCAATTGGACTGCAGAGCAGCAAGAGCCTGCCAAAACGAGTTACTCGCTAGCGCCACAATAGCTTTGCAAAAATCGAGCTAGCCGGCAAAGCACACATGCATCATACGCAGAACCATAGTCCATACCAGCTTATTGTTTGCCATAATATAATCAAGATGATTGATGGTGCAACATATCACCGATCCAACCCAGCATCGGTTAATCGCGCTAAGAGCGCAAAGTCACAATCACATCATTCAAGGAAAGCAGAAATTAGCCCAGACAGCACAATGACCGAATGCGCCGCAACTCCTTAAATCAAAAAAGTCAATCAACCGATTAGGCTGCCCAAAGCTCATCCGCTGGCACTTCTGAAAGAATCGGCAATACGCGCTGTCACTCTATCGAAATCGCGCTCTCCGTAAACGGTCTCTTCGCATACACCAAACACGCCAAGCTCTTCTAACAGCCGAGGAACCGAATCTGGATCAATATAAATCGGAATTATTGCGCGATGCATTCCCACCCCATCAAGAGAAACCAAACCTGGAGCAACACCAGGCCATTGAACTTGTGGGCCAGAAATCGTAAAACACCCAGATTGCCTTGCAATTCTTGCAAATGCATCGTGCTTCGATTGTAGGGCAAGCGGCATTTCGACCGGAGGAAGGCTAAGCGACAGTTCACTGTCAAACGCACGGCTCAGGAGCTGCTCAACGAGACTCCTCGAATCAGAATCACCAAGATCAAGCGGGGCATCAGCCCCATCGATATTCGCGAAAAACCAATTTATCTTGATTGCTTTCGGGTCAAGCATATACAAAACAGGACGATCGAAACTATCGATTGGTTTGAAATCGTTAAGAGCAAACCAGCAAGCGACCAGGGGGCTCCTCGACCAATCCAATAAAGGGGGTTGGTATGCCATAATGCTGAGCCAGATATACCAACTCACTATCATTAAGAGACAAAGCCCTATCTCCAAGGACAGCCCTTAATCTCAATAGATAAGGGCGCAAATCCTTATAATGATATCTCCAAGACTGAATCGTATCGCCTTCAAGAACACCAGTCTCGCGATATAAACTAGGAGTTAAATCGTATCTACTACTGCGCTGACCTCGATACCATACATCTGCCCCATTTTCGCACCCCAGAATTGAATGCAAAATCGACAGAAGAGAATTCATGGAATCGACCAGAGGGATGCCTTCGTAAGGTCCGATAAAACCCGTTTTTGCCGAATCATATTTAAGCAACTTGTTTTGTTCGGCCTTCCATACCTATTCATAGCCCAAAAGCCATATAGGCAGTAAATCGGTATCTTTTCCACAATACTGCATTTTACAATTGGGCTCATATACCCAAGATGCTTAATGCACAAACGGTAAGAAAAATCGAATTTTCTGCCAAATTGTAGCAATCTGGCAGAAAATCACATCCCACCCGAATACATCTCAACGAACTTATCCGGATCATCGATCAAAAGCCTGATCTGCTCCCAATCTCGATCGCAAAACATTGTCCGATCCAAAGACCCTTCCTTCTCTGCTCGAGAGAACTCTTCGGACATCTTCTTAACAAAAGCAGGACGACTCTCATCGGTAATTCTGTTGAAATTCCAGCGGTATGTCCCTAGCTTAAGCAGATTAAGAATAGGAGCAAAAGCAGCCACTCGCTCTGGATCTCTTCTCATGAATGATTCGCTCAATGCGTATTCATCGCAAACCGCAAAAACCTTCGCGGAAGATTTAACGGATGAATTTGCATTGTCAACACGGTAGTGCAAATAGCCCTTTTCAAGGATGGCAACACGTCTTGCAGCCATCCAAACTTGATGAACAAATGATGTGTCCTGATATGACGCACCAGGAGTTTCATTGAAACGAATCCCGTTGTTCACAATCAGATCTCTCTTATAAAGCGCAGACCAAATAACAGGCAACGCAGTTAAAGGCCCTTGGTAAGCCCTAGGGTCAAAAACCTCTCGATACCTGAATTCGTCAAAGGGACGCTGAAGGGCGTCTCCTGTTTCAGAATGCTCGTAATAGTTCGCTTTTAGTAAATCGAGCTTTTTCTTTTTAGCAAAACGATACATATCTTCGTACATATGCTTATCAGCAAAATCATCTGACTCGCATATACCGATATATTCACCTTTAGCTGCAGAGAAACCAAGATTCATCGTATGCCCATAGCCACGATTCTCTTTAGTGAGGACCTTCACCCTCGGGTCTTTCTCTTCATAGCTGCGCAAAATAGAAAGAGAGTCGTCTGTTGATCCATCATTCACGCAAATGATTTCCATGTTCCTCAAGGACTGAGAGACAAGACTATCGAGGCACTCGGGAAGGAATTCCTGTACGTTGTAAACAGGAACAACAACAGAAACATAGGGACGGTCTTGGTCAAATCGCTTGTTGATGAACATAGGAACCTCGTTATCGTAATTTGAAGACTGATGCAATTTTACGCGGAACAGCCGTAAATTTACGACCGACCCTAAAGCTAACAGAAGAATTCAGGGCATTTAGCCTTTCGTTTAACTCGGCAATCAAACGGCGCTGCGCCTCCAGCAAATCGGAGTCTTTCTTGCCACGGGCCTGAAGAGAAGACAGCAAAGACATCATTCTTTCTTTGCGGTATTCTTCCGAGCTTTCCCCTGACATCAAAAGCAGAACCCTTCTGTCAAGACAAGTGGACCGCAATTCATCAATAGCCTGGGGTCTCTGCTCTTCAAACTCTTTAAGTAAACCCGAAATTGCATCGAACAGTTCGCAGAAGTTAGCGCAAGAAATGCTTAGATCCAAATTGATCGCACAAAAGGATAAAGCCATCTGCAACGCATCTTTTTCGCAAATACCCATCCAATTGCCAAGACCAAGGCCTCTTCCCACAAAATCGACCTTTGAAATATCTGTCCTGAATGAAGAACTATCAACCGCTAGTGCGTCAAAGTCAAAAAGATGAAGAATCGAGTTGCATTGCACCTGAAATCCAAATATACACGCCTGAAGCGGAAGGTTCCGTTTCCCCTCTTTATTTGCCTGGTAGAAGGAAACGAATTTATCTCTCAAAAACAGCTTATTCCAAGGAACAGGAGAAGCCGCCAAATACCAGCCTCCCTGAAGCGATGCCGGTTCAATAAGGTATCTATCAGCCAATGCGCATTCAGTCGATGGCTTAGAGACAGACAGTAAGTCTGAAACGCCCAGCAGCCCGTCCTCATCTGCAAACGAAATCACATCTGGAAGACCCAATGAACCAGAAGGACCAGGCTCAGAATAAACATTTATTGAATCGAGAACCTTACCGAGAAAGCCTTTCGTATATCGGCAAGCCGGAGAAACGAAGCTAACATAAAGCGACTGGCAGGACTCGAGAGCAGCTTCCACCGATGGATACAAGCAGACTTGCTCCCCATCAATAGGAACAGGGAAAGCGCTTCCGATGCTGTTGCCCTCCTGACAAACCAACTTTAACGAAAACCCCCTGTCAGGAGAATGCATCAAAGAATCAACAAGCCCCCGTAGATCAGAGGGATCACTATTCACCAGAACTATTAGATCAAGAGCATCTTCGACGCCTTCTACTGTTTTTCCGCGGTCGGACCCAAGCATCCATATTGCCTTTTCTCTAACATAATCGGGAATTCGCGCTAGCGTCCCCTCAAGATGATAAGAGCTAATTAACTCATAATATTTTTGAGAAAACCGACCAAGTTCACCTGGGTAGAGATATTGCGCATCTTGATAAAGAAAGTTCGTGGACCAAATGCACAAATCACTTTCATACTTGGAGAAAAGCCCTTTTTCCTTCCAGGAGGAAAACACCGATTCAACAACAAGCACATGCTTCATTATTCGACCGAAATAGTCTTCTATAGACGCATTTACAGCCGAAGCATCCCTTGTCCTGTAAAAATAAAGCCTGTCCTTCAAGTAGCCGATTTTTTTCGCATACGGAAATACATCAAACTGAAATGCATGGTCCTCTCCCAGTTTAAGGGTCGAATCAAGCATGCAGTGATTGGCTTCAAGAAAGTTCCTACGGAACATCTTATTGCACATTAAAGGTCGCGAACCAGGCTCATCAAACAACGCGCGAATCGCATTCTTAGCATATATCACATCATTTTGGGCAAAGCTGTCATCGGCCCATTGAACAGTAGGAAAGGTCTTACCACCAAACACGACGATATCAAGATCATTCTCCTGAGAAAATGCAAGAAGTTTCTCGCAAGCGTCTTCACGAATATAATCATCTGAATCGACAAATAGGACATAATCTCCTACTGCAATGGACAGTCCTTTGTTCCTTGCGGCAGAAACACCAGAGTTCACCTGGCGAATGATTCTGAAACGATCGTCCGATTCGGAATAGCTCGACAAAATAGCCGGAGAATCATCAGTAGATCCATCATCGATACATATTATCTCAATTCGATGCAGCGACTGACGAGCAAGCGATGAAAGACACTCTTCCAGATATGGAGCAACATTGTATACGGGCACAATTACTGAAACTTTCGGAAGATCGCACTCTCTGTATTTCTCTTGAGACATTCGTATCCTTCTCTGATTTAACGCAATAGCAAAATAGATTTTTTCGATCGATAAAACATGCACTATTGAATTATCTTGTAGAGTCTCATATCTCCATCAGCCATCACTATCTCAAAACCAGGCGTCTCATCAGTTATGCGATTAAAACCCTGCCATTGATCGGGGTAATACGACCAGAAGGAAATGCGCTTTGAGGGATCTCCTCCTTGGTCAAGGAGGAGAACATATTTTGCGCCGATTTGTCTCACAGCTTTAGCAACTTCAGGATTAGACGCAACCTCATCAAGAGACTGACGAACTAGCACGCTATCGGTCGATTCTCCCGTCGATGGGAGCGCAAACTGCCTATAAAAAAGGTTCTTTGCATCGTACAAGGCATACAGGAATTCGCTCCCGTCATTTGGCTCATTCAGGATCAACTCATCTTCAGGCACCTTTTGTAAAGCCTCCTTGGCGAACTCTTTTTCATCGTGCGTCAAAACATTGTCTGCATAGGCATTGTTTTGACGCTCAATTTTTTGGGAGATGTTGCCAAATGCAGTCACGACATTTCCGCAACCTTCAAATACAAAATTCGGCCCATATAAACACAGTACGAAAAGCACAATAAGCGTGCCACTGCTTAGCTTACTCCCAACTGCAATTTGACGATTGCCTTTGTATTTTTCGGCAATCGTATCCAGGACAGCAAAAGCCCATTTAAGGCCGAGTAACGCCAGGGGAATAGATGCAACTGAGGCAATAGCTGCAAGCCTATAAGGATCGGTGTACCAAAACCCCGAAAGAACATGCTTTATCAGCCCCTCGGTCGATACAGAAGAGATATAGATGAGGCACGAAACAATATATGAAAAAGCCAGCCAAGCAGTTCTCCGAGACGACAAAGCCCTTAAACCACCGACGAAAACCAGCACAGCAAGCCAAGGTTGGGCAGCACCAGCGTTAAACGAAAGCAAGGCACAGTCGACTATCGCCTGCCATTTTCCGACCGTCGCGGGCCAGTTAAACTCAACTGTGTTTCTCATCATTGAAACAGGGAGGCTATATAGCCCAAGCCAAACGACAACTACTGCAAACGCTAGCAACAAAAGGACGGAAAGGGACTTCCATCCTGCATGGCCCTCTTTTGAACGAGCCGCGAAAAAACACTCACAAACAAAATAAGAAATTACAAAAATAAGTTCGGCAAAAATGCTATTTGGCTGAGAAAAAAGAAGGGCAACGGTACACAGCAAAACCACGCCAAAACGGAGTAAACGTTCTTTCACCTTGATTCCTAATGAAACAAACCGAAGCGATGCTATGAGTGCTGCAGGGAACATAGACATTGATAACAAATTCGGATACAGCGGCCCAAACGTCAAGAACCCCCAAGGAAAAGGTGCTACCGATAGTGCTAATAGTGTACCGGCATAAAGAAGCTTTTTCTCTTTTCCAAACAAGCGATGCATCGCAAAACACACAGCCAAAGGAAAGATCAAAGCCGAAGAAACAAAATTCAGAGCGTTAACTGCGACTGTAATAGGTGCTGCCGTAGCAGTTACAGCCATCGCAACCAAACAATGCCATGCTGCTGGATAAAAAGACGAATCCGAAGCAAAGGGGGACGCTATTCCCTCTCCATATCCCGCCCGAAAAGAAGAATAAGTCCCACTATCGACAAACGTACGAACTACCGATAAATGAAATCCATTATCGGATGCCTGGAAGAAGGAGTCAGCACCATCAAGGTTCCTCACGAAGAAGAATCCCAACACAACAATTCCGACAACAGCATAGGCCGCAATCAGCAGAAGCTCATCTTTAGGAGTAATTGTCCGAACACTGTTTTCCCTGAAGCGCCTTGCGAGCATGCTAGCAATAATAGAGATGGCTAAATAGGGAAGAAATAAAGAGAGCCATGAGCAGGAAATATTGAAGACTGAGTATACAACCGCAGCGACCGAATAAAAGAAAACACCAATTATAGGAGCAAACCCAACGCTTGCGATAAAGGACCGTTTAATTGAATAGACAATCAAAGCTCCTGGCAAAAACAAAAATACAATTAGCACCGCCGCAGAAAAGAAAAATTCAGTCCACACAATATCCCCTAAATAACCAGCAATTAAACCACAGGAAGAGCAGAGACGTCAAACCAGTCCAGCGTTCAAACGAACAACAAGGAACAATTTTTAGCTAAAATGCCCAGTTGCAACACCTGAGAAAAAATTATTACGCAATACTTTCTCTACCCACATACTCTACTAGCCTCCGCTCCCAATCGGGCGGATTGAAGCCAGCTGCTCGGATCTTGGACAGATCCATCGCCGAATGCTCAGGGCGAGGAGATACAGGACCCGCGACGCTGGCCCAGTAATCAGCCGTAGTAACAGGCACCACTTTATCGGCGTTCCCGTTAACAAGATCGAACACACGCTTTGCAACCTGTGCCCAGCTCTTGGGCTCACCCGAACCGGTAAGGTTGTAGATGCCGTACGGTGCAGGTTCGCTGGGCTCCATATCGCCCTCACGGTAGCCCAGCAGCCAGAAGATGCCCTCGGCCATATCGCGCGTGAAGGAAAGGCGGCCCATCTGGTCGTCCACTACCGTAACCTGCGGAATCTCGCCGGCGGCAACGCGGTTCGAAAGACCCATCATCGTCTTCACGAAGTTATGGCCATCTCCAATCACCCAGCTAGAACGAGCAATGTAGTGCTTAGGGCACCCGCCAACGGCAAGATCGCCTGCGGCCTTCGACTGACCGTATACGCCCATCGGGGCAAAAGGCTCGTCTTCGGGATGGAGTTCGCAAGTGCCGTCGAACACATAGTCGGACGACACATGAACCAGTGTGATGCCATGTTCTGCACAAACGCGCGCCATAAGCGCGGGGCCGGTTGCGTTAGCCTTCCAGCAAATTACGCGGCCTTCGGGCGTTTCCGCTTTGTCAACAGCGGTATACGCCCCGCAGTTAATAACAGATCCGTACAGGCTCCAGTCAATGCCCTGGTAAGCCGCAGGGTCGGAAAGGTCGAACGTGTCGATGTCGCAATAGTCGAACCATTCGGCCAAACCTCGCTCTTCGGCCAACGCGCGCACCGCGCGGCCCAACTGGCCATTGCAGCCGGTGACCAACGTGCGCTTGGGCGTCATGGGCAACGCGTCCTTCAGCATAGGGTGGGCTTTATCGGCATCGGAGAGCTCGCACTGCTCAAGCGGAATAGGCCACTCGATGTTCAGATCGGAATCTGCCAAGTTCACAAACGTATAGGTCTTCTTCAGGTCGGCGGACCAATGGGCGTTCACCAGATAGGTGTATGCCGTGCCATCTTCCAGCGCCTGGAAGGAATTGCCCACACCACGAGGCACATAAATGGCTTTCGAGGGATCGATGGTGCAGGTATACACCTGACCAAAGCTCTTCCCGGGACGCAAATCAACCCAAGCGCCAAACACGCTGCCGGTGGCCACGGAAATATACTTGTCCCAAGGCTCAGCGTGGATGCCACGCGTTACGCCGCGTTCAGCATTGAAGGAGATATTATTCTGCACAGGCCCCAAGTCGGGCAGACCCAGACCAACCTGCTTCGCACGCTGCCAATTTTCTTTGAACCATCCACGGGAATCGCCGTGCACGGCCAGGTCGAACACCAGCATGCCAGGGATATTCGTGTGTTCTACCCTCAACGGCTTCTCGAACTCAAAAGACATTTCCAACTCCCTACTGGCCCTGCGCCTTGTACTTTGCCTCGGTAGATTCCTTGGCAGGTCGCCACCACTGCTCGTTGTCTCGGTACCACTCGATGGTAGCCTTGAGGCCCTCGGCGAAGTCGGTGTGCTTTGGCTCCCAGCCCAGCTCCGTACGCAGCTTCGTAGAATCGATGGCGTAGCGGCGGTCGTGTCCGGGGCGGTCTGCGACCCAGTCGAAGTCCTCGGGGTCGCGGCCCATCGCCTCGAGGATCATGCGCAGGACCGTAATGTTGTTCTTCTCGCCGTCGGCTCCGATGAGGTAGGTCTCCCCCATGTGGCCCTTGGTGAGGATGTCCCAGACGGCGCTGGAGTGGTCCTCGCTGTGGATCCAGTCGCGGACGTTCTCGCCCTTGCCGTAGAGCTTGGGGCGCACGCCGTCGATGATGTTGGTGATCTGCCTGGGGATGAACTTCTCCACGTGCTGGTAGGGGCCGTAGTTGTTGGAGCAGTTGGAGATCGTGGTGCGAAGCCCGTAGGTGCGGGTCCATGCGCGCACGAGCATGTCGGAGGACGCCTTGGTGCTCGAGTACGGCGAGGACGGGTGGTACGGCGTCTCCTCGGTGAACTTGGCGGGGTCGTCGAGCGCCAGGTCGCCGTAGACCTCGTCGGTGGAGACGTGGTGGTAGCGGATGCCGTATTTCCTCACGGCCTCCAGCAGGCGGAAGGTGCCCTCGACGTTGGTGCGCAGGAACGGCTCGGGGTCCGAGATGGAGTTGTCGTTGTGGGACTCCGCCGCGTAATGCACGATCGCGTCATGACCAGGCACGATCCTGTCCAACAGGTCCGCATCGCAGATATCACCCACGACCAATTCCACACGGTCCTCGGGAAGGCCCGCGATGTTTTCCGGATTGCCCGCGTACGTGAGCTTGTCCAACACGGTCACATGCACGTCCGGATGATGGTCCACCACGTAATGCACGAAATTCGAACCGATGAAACCACATCCACCGGTCACGATAATGTTCTTGGGAGTAAACGTCTCTTCAACCACACCCCCGATTTTACGACACAACATCTATTCCCATTACGCATGATGTTATATGCAAACTTTCCTGAAAGAGAAAACGTTTTATGTATATATTTCATACAACCTTTATCCAATAGCCCCGAACTCACGTTTGCATCCACTGAAAATTTTTGCAAACCCCTTTTCAATACTCCCTCACACCACAACTTGCAATCGTTACGCATTCCGCATCCACAAATTGCCATTCAATCGGGGGCTACCCCTGCAAAAACAACGGCAAGTTTTTGCAAAAATCATTGTTATTGCAGCAACGATTTTCATTGACATTCTGCCATTTTCCACTCTTTAGCACTCTGCAAAAGGTATAGAATATACAGCATACGTTCGCAATAGAGCAAACGTTATCAGGGAAGATAAACCCCCGTCATAAGGGGCCGTCAGTAAGGAACAAAGGAGTCATGAAACATCGGAAACCCGCACCGACCTGGCATAGGCTGGGGCTGAAGATTAGCAAGAAAGTGGTGGTCGGCATCACCGCCGCGGCGACCGCCTTCGGCGGACTGGCAATCGCCAGCACCGCAGCACAGGCCAGCACCGATCGCGACAGCTACGCCGACACCGTTGAAAACACCACGTTCGAACAGGCGCGCAAGCATTACGGACTGGCGCAGCAAATGAGCGAGGGCGCCACCCTGCATGCATGGGAGTGGAGCTTCAAAACCATTGAGGAAAACATCCCCGCTATTGCCGAAGCCGGTTACACCTCCGTGCAGACCGAGCCGATTTCCGCTATTCATAACGGCGGCAAGGGCATGATCTTCACCGAGAACTGGTACTACGTGTATCAGCCGACCGACACCACCATCGGCAACTGGGTGATGGGTACCGAAGATGATCTGAAGAGCCTGTGCAACACGGCTCACAAGTACGGCGTGCGTATCATCGTCGATGTGGTAGCCAACCATATGACCGCGACTTGGGGCGCCATCGCCGATCGTTGGAAGAAGTCCGAGTACTACCACCACGACTGCAATGACGGTGATGTGCAGGATTGGAACAACCGCTATCAGGTGACCCACTGCAAGCTGCTCGGCCTGTATGACATCAACACTGAGAACACCGAAACCGCCAACATGATGCACGATTTCCTCGTGCAAGCGGTCAACGACGGTGTGGACGGGTTCCGTTTCGATGCGGCCAAGCACATCGAACTGCCGGACGAGTATAACGGCTCCC
>OGUM01000260.1_pt1 | contig 45503 bp, 43 predicted proteins | sample 1553631 | NCBI WGS metagenome assembly OGUM01 (sample SAMEA2580228, study PRJEB22360) | human gut metagenome | biome: human gut; feature: human-associated habitat; material: faeces | place: Denmark | collected 2008/2010 | reverse complement strand
CTTAATTTATATTTGCCTATATTCGTAACTACTTTACTGACTTTAGGTAAAGGTTGTCTCATATCTACAACTTTAGGTTTAATCCCCATCTCAATACACATATCGTATACTTTGGGAAGTAAACCTATTTTAAATTGCCCAGTCTTGGTGATGTAATGAATCTTACCGTCCCAATTCTGCATACCTCTTTGCCTTGTCCTTAAATAAAAGGCATTCGGATGTCGAATGGCAAACTCATTATAAAGTTTCTGTGCGAACTTAAGAGGTAAGTCAAGTTCGCACATATTCCCATTCTGTATGATTATCCTACTCATTTGATAATTACTGTTACACCTTTAGTAGATTTATCTATGCCCATTGCTTCCTTAAGAAGTTTGATATGATGTTCCTCATCGGCAATCAATTTCTCAAGGAAATAATTCACATCATCGTAATCTGGACGTTCCTCGTATTGAGCAATTGCTCTTTGGATTTTCTTGTAGTGACCAATAGTTTCTATCTCGGAATTCAAAGCAATCTTTAAAGCTTGTTCCCAAGTAGAACCAATCTCAATCGTAGGATTAATATTCATGGTAGAGTAATCCTCATAGGGATCTGCCTTTTGTAAAAAGTCCGATATCTTATCAAGGTGTCTCATCTCTACCAAACCAATACCCAACATCAATTCGGATATTTCTTCAAATCTAGAAGACTGTTGGGTATACATAATGATGGCACTTAGTTCTGAGAACTTGGCATTCTTCCAAATCACATAGAACATATTAATTATCTCATCAGGCCATGGTTCGATATCCTTAAAATCTGGATAATCCACGGATTGGTCTGAATACTTGAGGACATCTATAAAAGCATTAGCTGCATCCTCTACTCTGTTTCCGAAAAATTGTAAACCTTTCATATCATTTTCTTATTTTATCCCAAAGACTCCCCTCTACTTGAGGCTCGTCTAAGGTTCGTTTATCTTTATTTTTATATAAGTATTTATTATATCTTTCGATAGCCTTATCATTATACATCTGACTTGGTTCTGGTAATCCATTACACCAAGCAAGAGCTTCGAACTGGGCATCCAAAAATTGAAATACATTCCAATCCTTTTCATCCATTAGATTATGAATCCTAAGAAAGTGAACATATTTCTCTGGCTGATGTTCATAAGATTCATAAATACCAGTAACACTAGCAACTCTTTTTATGAATTCATCATGGATGTCTTTGGTAAAGCCTGGGTCCTTATCCCCCTTGAGTTCTAATTCGGCCTCTACCTGATTAGTAATGTTCTCCTGCATAGATATTAACCTTTGCATAACATTCCTATAATCAGTCATCCTTTTTAGTCCAGTCTCTATATACTTGATAAAACCTTCCCTGGTATCAAGTTTAAAATCCTCACAAAAGGTATTACATATCTCTGCAAGCTTTTTACAATTTGCCCATTCTCGAGAATTACTTTCATTTATTTTACGAACTCCCCTATGCTTTAACTTTATACGAATTGCATATAAAATATCAGCAACAAGGGCAGCATCCCCCTTAGATGCTAGTAAAATGTTAGAAACTTTCTTAGTATTCTTATTGTTAGAAACTAAGACTGCTCTATGATTTATTGCCTCCTTTCGAGCAATAACAAAAAAAGCCTCAACTGGGAAGTTATCTACCTCTAAGGTATTTAATATTTCCTCAAACTGAGACTTAGTTATATGGATAGATGGGGAACGTTTAGTATTCATAATCCTGAGGTTTATTAAGTACTCTATTAATGGTATTTGGGTGTAATAACAAGATACGACTTAAACTTCGTTTATTATAACCTAACCGATGTAAATACATGATACAAGTATGAACTTCTTTAGTAACTACCGACCGAGGGGATTTAGAACCTCTTTTACCATATAGATTATTCTCTTTACCATACCGAGGCTTGGGTAAAAAGAAATTTCCATTACGTATACAATCAGAAGATTCATCTTAGGAGTACCCCATCTTAAATTAGATAATTTATTATTTAAGGGATTATCATCTAAATGTCTAACTATATTATACTCATTGGGTTTGGGGTTTATAATCCAAGCTAAAGCTAATAATCTATGTAATGGCCCATTTTTTCCTCGAATGGTAAGTCTTAACCTACCTTTATTAATCTTAGGTATTATTTCATACCAAACACCCCGTTCTTTCAAAAATACTCTACCAGAACGAGTAATTAAAGAATCTTGAATACCCGGGATGGGTTTGACAGCTTTAGGTATATTTGATATGGATACCTTAATTCGATTTTTTATATTCATGTTATTAATATATTATTTTATAATATAATAGGAACTCATTACTCCAAAGAGTTTCTGATTTGAATCAGTTCTTGATAACTTTGATACCTTGTTTGATATACTAGCTTAAGTGTTTGTTTCTTTCCCAAATCATTTACATCAAAACCCTCTGGAAGAAATACTACCTTGACTTTTTTATAAGCTACTAATTTAAGTGCGAGATTAACAGCATAAGACCTGGCATCGGGGTCTAAAAGGATAATATATCTTTGGCATTGGGATTTAAGTAGTTCATTGACTTGGTACTGACTAATAGCTTTGCCCATTGTGGCAATTGCTCTATCCCCAATTGTGAGAGCATTAAGTGCTCCTTCGCAAATGAATACCGACCGATACATCTCCAACGCATCATGATTAAAGATGATAAATTGTTTTCCCAAACCGGTGATGTCTTTGTCTGGGTTATTATATCTGGGTCCTTTGCCGATAACATTTCGAGCATTGTAATATCTAAGTTGGCCTTTGTAATAAAAGGGTATAATGAGGTACCCATACGTTGAGCCGCTTGTTCCATAGCCGATACCGTATCTTGAAAACTTCTCGAGGCTAAATCCGCGTTTCTTGATATATCCCCGAATGCTTTTTGCAAGTTGGCTGTCTCCAAGCGAAATATTTCTAAATCCTTCAGGGAGATATACTGGCTTACTTTCGGCAAGCTCGATTTTCTCTTCCTTAAATTGAAGTTCATCAAATTGTCCATTGTTCAAAAAATTAATTAGTTCATGGTACTCAGTAAATCCCTCTATGTCCATTATTAGTTGAGCAGGAGAAGGATGGGCATTACATCTAAAACAATTGGTTCTATACATAGAAAGGTTAACTCCCAACTTATGTTCTCTCCCACAATAGGGGCAAGTTGGTATACGCACCCAGCCATGTCGATAATCGTAACCTCCCAATCGTTTAATAAAGTATGTCCTTAATCTAGATTTAAACTGATTGGTTATTTTCATATTCTCTTATAAATTCGTCAATTACCTTTCTTAATTTCTTTAAGTCTTCTATATCTAGATCATTGACAACTATAGTTTGCCAACCGTTATGGGATATCTCTAAAGTAACTAATCCATCCCATCTATCTTTTACTATTTCTAATTTCTTTGTTTTCATAACTGTTATTTAATATATTACGAATTACCCTATCACCAACTCCAAATCTCTTTCCTAGAACCCTTAATAAAGTTTTGTTTACTTTCCATTTAGTAAACCCTAATTGGATTAGTTCAGATAGTAATGTATTATAATAAGCTTTTACTTTAGGTATATCATTTAAGTTTAATTTACGATGTATATTATCCTTACCCATTACTGAAATCAGATTATTACCATCCCTGATAGATTGGTGTACATTTTCTTTCTGGGTACCCCATTTTAGATTCTTATAATAATTATTATAAATATCGTTATCTAAGTGCATTACTACAGGTAAATTATTGGGGTTAGGTACATAAACAGTAGCTACTAATCTGTGAACAAAAATCTTTGTAGACTTACCATCCCTATAAAGGGATACACTATAGTATTTGGGACGTTTCTTTGGTATTAGTGGGGTAAACTCATTACTTAATTTACCCCTACTTCCTCGGACATATCTTGAATATACGCTCCCAGTTTTAGAAACGTAGTATCCCATAAATCCTGGTATATTATCTTTCATTATATATCTCCTTGCTTTTTGTTATATTTCTCCATATTAGCATCTGGGTTACTAGAACTTTTTAGAGAATTATCCAGTTGTTCTCCATATACCCTGTCATATTCTTTTCGTTGTTCTCTAGTAAATTCTGTACACCGTTGAGTTTCTGTAGAGCATTTAAAAAGAGCTCTACCTGATGGTAGACCATCCCTTTGAACCACTATCTCGGCCCTTAATATATCATCCCTTTCTTCTTGTTCTGTAGCATTTAACCCCATAATTACTTGAGCATTTCTTACTATGGCTATAGAACCAGATATATCATTTTCATCATATCTGGTTTTTCTATGTTTTTTACCCTCTCTAGTAATATGATGTGCAGTCCAGATTATATCAAGTTTCATTTCTTCGGCTAAGTTACTCAAGTCTATATATACATTAGATATTCTTTCGAAATCTTCCCTATCCCCCGCTATTGATGCAAGCTTACCAGCGTAGTCAACCATAAGAACTTTAATATCGATTCCTTGATTACGAAGTTGAATTATCTTTTCCCTTATATAAGTGGTATTAGTAATCATTGCTGGTACACGCTCAACTACTAATTCAACTCCAAACCTTGCAAGTTTCCTTAAATGCTTTGCCTCAAGTTTATCATACTCACCAGAGTATAATTCCTTCTTAGTTTTATTGATACTGGATTGAATGAAACGGTCCATGATTTGTTCTTGGCCATTTTCTGTATCAATATATAATACAGACTTCTTCATTCTAAGATAACCTCTTGCAAGGTTTACCATGAAAAATGTTTTCTTTGCCTTGGGTTTATCCAATATCACATTAACTGAATGCTCTGGATAACCTCCTGCATTAGTTAGTTCATTCAACTGCCTAAATGGGCAAGGTATAACTGAAGGTTCTGATTGTCTTCTAAACTGTCTCTCGGTAATATCTCGAATCATATATAAGGGTTCATCCTCTTTCTTAGGTTTACTTTTCTGAAGTACCTTTTCAATCTTCCTCGAATACTCTTCGTATTGTTCAAAGTTATCCAAATCGAAGGAATCATTTAAGTTCTTCATCTCAACATAAGTAGAGAACTGATATATCTTTTCTTTTATATAATCAGAATCCGATAGGGGTATATGATAGAGATTACTTATTAGTTTATTGATATTGGGTATATCATCTTTAGTTACCAAATCCACATAGGTTTTGGATTCTAGTAACTCTTTTAATACTTCCTTTAAGATATTCTCGGAGGGCATTCTGCCTTGCTTCTTAAAATATTTTGATATACCCTCGAAGATAAGGGAGTGTTCTATGAGAACCAGGTAATTGGATTTAATCCTTTTGAGTACTAATCCTCCTTCCTTATCTTTTAAAACAAACCTGAGTATCTCTAATTGGAAATGTACATCAAAGGTATACTTGATATTATTGGTACTTCTTCTCATATAACTTAATACAATTAGGATTCTTAATTACACTACTAATACAACCAACAGAAGCATTAAATTTCTCGGCTAATTGCCTATAAATAAAGCCTTTATTTTTGTAAAGGTAGATAATCCGAATACGTTGATAATTGGTTAATTTAGAACGAGAATGATTCTCTAAACTTGTAGATGGCCCTAACATGCGACCATCCCTCGAAGCTTGAGACATGTTTTCCTTAACAGTTCCCCAATATAAATTCTCTACCCGATTATTAGTCCTATTGTTATCCTTATGACATACACGGGGTTTATTTTCGGGATTGGGGATATAGGTTAATGCTACCAACCTATGAACTAATACTTTCTTTTGAATATAGTGGCCATCTTCATATCGGCTTAAATTAACAAAGGGTCTACCAGTATTTTCATTAAACCTATTTATCCCTTTTCGACCTTTTAATCTGACATTCATCCGATACCATTTATCCCCTAAAACAAAAGAATATCTGACCATTTTATGTCTACTCCATACTTCACCTTCAGGAGTAACATGATACCCTGGCCAATCGGGTATGTTATCTACTAATTTGATGTTGTCTTTAAATTTCTTCATATCTATATTGCAATATTATATAAACTAATAGATTTTGATAGTACCGAGATAGTTCTAAGTATGTTGACATCTATCTAGAAACTACTAATCCACTACCTTAAGCTCCAGATTATTTAATATTATTATTTTATATAAGAAAAAATACTTATATTTGCATAACGAATATTTAAAAACATGGGAAAAAGTAAAGGAAATAATGGCTCAGAGCTTCATAGATTAAAACCTATGCAGGAATATGATGAAGCTACATTCAACAGACTTTATAAAGTCTGTAAGCCAGTAATCAGAAATCTTACCCGTCAGATTGATTATAAACGGTTTAATCTTACACCGGATATTATCCAATCTTATTTCTGGGATAAGATGTTATTTGTTTTCAACAAATACTATGGTGAATGTACTGAAGAACATCTTAAAGCAAGAATCCTTGCATCACTTAGTACATTCAAAAATAAATTGCTTCGTTCTGCATACGGAGAACAGGCAGAGTATAATCAAAGCCTCTTTAAACTCGATGACTTATTCGATAATGATAAAGAATTAGAGGATGATACCGAAGAAGAGAAAGCTAAATCAGAAATGCTTGATATGATGTATACTTATATGAAGGATAAGCTTTCTCCAGATGCCTATCTTTTGTTTGAGGTATTAATTACTCCTCCCCCTTTTATCAAGGAAAGGCTTGAAAATAGTACTCGAATAACTAATATAATGCTTATCGAATTTTTCGAAATGCCTAAGACTAATGAATCTATGAGATATATATCAGAACTTAGACAAGATATACAATATTGGGAAGACCGAGCTAAAGAAGAACTTAAGTATTAACACAAAAGAAAAGGGGCGTTTCCCAACGTCCCTCTCCCAATTAATTTTTACTACGCAAAACACAGATTGTAAACAAATGTTTACTCTTAAACAATACAAATAATACACATGAGTTTTAATACTACTAAATAACTAATAACAACTTTATGATGATATTTTTTGGATATATCGTAATGTAATAGTCGGTGGCAATTTTTCAATATCCAAAGTTTCTACCGAAGTTTCTTGTAAGAAAGATTCCCCTAATAGGTTCCAGCTTACTACGATAGCACCATCTTGAATACCCTTGGTAGGAGTTCCTCTACCGAAATCTCCATTCAATCCCGTCTCCCTATTAAAGAAAGATTGAGGACGAACGTTCTCCCAGCTATTGGCATTATCTTGTTTACCTTTAGATACACCAAGAGCATGCCTATGCTTAGGAAGGTCATCACCTTTAATAGAGATTAAGAAATTACCCTTAGTTGGTGTATAGTAATCTCCAACATTCTGTAACATTACTTCATCCCCAATTTGAACACCTCCAGCTTGGTAACCAATAACTATTCTACCAGCTGCCTTAGTATATTCTGCCCAACCATCGGGTATTACATCGGTTTCCCAAAGAATAATAGAACCGATTGGTAAGTTAGCAGTACTCAGAGATTCAGAGAATTCTTTTCTGATAGCCTCAATTTGAATATCAATGTATTGCTTGATATTTAACTTAGTACCCGATTCATCTACTACTGGAAAGCCTGAATTTATCTGTTCTACTCTTTTCACTGATTCTTTCATCATACTCTGGGCAGCAGTAGTATAAGGGATTTCTTGGAACTTACCCTGATAGGGTACGATAGCAAAGTTCTCATTTCGTTTAGTCATTGCATCAGTACCCTTACCATATACTCCGATAAGAACAACGGAAGTTTTATTATTAGAGTAATAAGGGCAAGCACTCTCTACCATCTCTAGAAGATTGCTATAGGTCATATCGTAATTAGAATATACATCATTATTAATGATATCCGGTGTACGATTCTCTTCGGCAATCGGATAATAAATATCCAGAGACTTTTTGAACAATGTGTAAAAGCTTTCGGAAGATTCATTCCAATAAGCTACGAAGTCTACTGGATTATCTACTGGTTCAGAAATAGTAGTATGTACTGCAAAGAGTAATACTTCTTCTGTTGAACCTTGGGTACCTTGGATGTTCTCAATAGTAATCGTTTGTTCATCGGATATAAATACATACCCATCTCTTGAAATACACCCAAAGTTCACGTCTGGCAATTCCCCATCTTCTGAAGCCTTTGCCATATACCTTGCCATAATCCTATCCTTGATTACATTGGCATACTTACTTCCAGCAACTCCCTGAGGAGATACCACTAACTTGTTACCATTTATGGTAGCTGAGCCAAATCCACAGAATGGTCCTAAACCAGAAGGAGCAGCAATTGCCTCTGCTGCTTCCTTTGATTTAATAATACCTTCATACTTAAAGTACGTCTTCATTGTCCTTAGTATTTTTAAATTGATTCTTTTGTTCTGACATATCTTTAAATGCTTCACCTACATCCTTGAACTTGAGGGTTAACAATTTAAAGAGTATTCTCCATATACTGTACCGTTTCTTAATACCATGTATTTCACAGATGTGTCCATATATACTATCTACTTCGAAACAGTAGCATATTACCATAACCGTTATTGATACCACTATTGGGTTCATCCCATAGGGTTCCCCAATAGCTTTACCAAGTACAGCACCAAGTAGAACATAACAGATATAATCTACTATTTTGTTTAGAGTTCTTCTTCCAGCTCTAGATTTTCGAATTTCGATTTTCTGTAACCTACTTGCCGATAACCCAAACCATAAATCTGATAGGATTAGAATTATTGCAAGAATTATCATCCATCTCAAATCATACAAGATTTGTGTACACTCTCCCAATATCCCCACAGCGGATGTCTTGAATAAAGACTGAGTTGGGGTCTCTGTTATTCTATCGATTGTTGAATTTATCATTGTTCTACTATTTGCCAAGATTGATTACTGTAAGTTGTAATGGTAAATGTTTTCTCTGAGAGGTCATCATGTTCCCATTCTAACTTTTGAGGACTAACACTTAAAAGGTCTGCATCTACTACGGTGAACTTAGTTCTCTTCGAAGTATCTACCACTGATTCGAATATATACTCTCCAGCTTGTGCAGTTACAAATTCATAACCAGCACCACCTGCGTCATAAGTAGTTACTTTACCAACTTCCCTTATTCGACTATCGAAGTCAGGTTTATTAGAAGTACACTTGATTAAAGTAGATACTTGTTTAACATTCCCCTTTAATTCTGCATAAGGGGGAGTACAAGAAATCTCGATGATTGTAGGATAATCTTCCAGTATTACTTGACATCTTAATGAAGAACCATCATCTGCCACAAAGGTATAAGTCCCAGCCTTGGTAAGAACAATTTCCTCATCAAGGTTATAGGTTTCCCCGTTCTCATCACAGGTAGCAGTACCACTTACATTGACCCCATTTTTCATTTCCTCAAGATGGAACTTACAAGCAGACTTCTCATCCAGTAATTGGTATACTGCATAAGTATCATCTATCTGGTCTTCTGGTAATGCCCAGTTGGGTTCTTTCCAATGACTGTCTGTAGCATCCGAAGGTACTACCTTTAATTTATTCTGATATACTACTGGAGAATTATTAACTACCAAAGTAGTCTTAGCAGTAGGGTAAGCTACAGACTGGAAGGTATAAGTCCCTGCCCTATTTGCAGTATATACATAACCATTCTGAGCATCAAAGGTTTCCCCAGTTTCAATTACCCTTACTCTGTAATCATCCCCATTACCAGAAATACGTTGTATCTTTACTGTAGCTTTTGCAGAGCCATTGAATAATGTGACTGTTGGTGGGCTAACAGTAATTCTATATACTGCAGTCTTACCAGATACTACTTCGAATATACCTACACCTTCATCGGTTTCCCTTTTATCCAGTGTACATTTAAACTTATAAGTACCATAACTATTAGCAGTAAACTTATCACCGTTCTTAAACAACTTAGTATCACCAATTAGCCTACAATATAGTTCACCAGTAAATGATTCTGGGTAATTCGATTCGATGGTAAGAGTGGTAGTAGCATCCTTGATACTTTGCTTATCCCCAACTCTAAATTCAGAAGGTGTACATCTTACCTTATATGTAATCTCTTCTCGAGTTACAACAAAGGAAGTTTGCTTTACTGGGAACTCTACAATCTCAAAGATGTAGGTACCAGGCTCTGAAAATTCCCAAGTTGAGCCAGAGACTTTCACTATATCAGTACCGGATAATCGTACATTACAGGTTTTCACGGTACCCTTATAGGATACGTTTGCCCTTACTACTGTACTTACTTTTAGGTTAGTAGGAGTTATCTTTCCAGTAATAGGGTCACAAGTAATAGAATATACTCGATTATAAGATTCTTGATTAACCGTAATTTGAGTTACCTTAGTAGGGTCTCCCACACTTCTAAAATAATAAGTACCTGCTCTGGGTATATTAAAAATGGAACCACTTTCGTGTTTAGTGTAACCCCAATTTATATTATCACTGGATATCTGATATCTTAGGTCGGCATTTATCCAATCTGAAGTTACAGTTACCTTTACCGGTACTTCATATACCTCTGAAGTAATAAGATTGGGTTGGTCCGGATTTACTAACTCAGCTTTAATTGTATACCCATCATTTACGGTAAACCCATATTGAATATCGAAAGATACATGATAGGGTATGAACCTTTTAAAGAAAGCCTCTACGGCTTCTCTAAATTTTCTGAAAGCTGCCGAGTTCGAAGTATATCCATGACCGGTAAGTCTAAAGGTTACCGGTATACATTGAGAACAATCGAAAGTATTATCATAGGTATACTTATCGTCATAATGGTAATACTGGTCAAAGTGCGGATTACCTTTTACCCAACCATCATAACTATCAGCCTTTGCAGGGTCAGTTACTACGCAGGTTAACCCATACAGCCTCATCATTATTTCGAAGAACTCAGAGGTACCTCTTATTTTAAAAAGAGATATCGAATACTTCAGGATGTTTCTTACTTGAGTACTGGTTAAAGTAAAGGGTCCCTCCTTTGGTATTATCCAAAGCTTAGATAACTCTTGGAGTTTAGCATCGGAGTAGAACCCATTAAAGTACTCTGCCCATTTCTGTGCATCTATAGTGTTCCCATAAGCAAAGGGCATTTCTCCGAGGAATTGCCAAAGGAAATTGAGATACATATCCGGAGCCTTATCTATATCAATAATGTCCAAGATATTCTCAATATCCTTTGTAATGTAATCTTCAAAATGCTCTCCACAAATTTCTAGAAACCTCTCTAAGATGCCTTTGCCATTTACCTTATAGGTATCTTGAGCTTTATACTCGAATGGCAAAAAGTCGATTAGATTTTTGAGGTTTATCATTATACAATTTCTTTTACGGTTAAAGTCAATTGTGAAGCATTTTCGAATACTGGTAAATTAAAGCCAGGGTCTTCATAGTCATGGTTAGGTTCTGATACCGTAATAGAATATCTGTAACCAGACTGATAATTATTGTTCTGAATATCCAAAGAGAAGTCAAAACCATTAGCCTTATCTATTACCTGTATAGAATTACCAACAGTACCAGTAGCCATATACCCATTTGATACAGAACGTACAGTAAAAGTAGTTGATGAATTGAAGGTAATATAGTAAGTCATAGACCCTTTAGCCTTATTCAATTTAAACTGACCCAAGTTCAATTCTTTATTACCATAGATGGTAGTAGGCCAAGGTTTAATATAGAACTTAGTAAGGTGAAGGTAATCTACTGTTGATAAGTTATCTATTAGGGCATATATATCCGATAACCTTACGCTTCCTCCTATCTGAGCTTGCTCTGGAGAATAGGCATTGTATAATGCTGTAAGAATTTGAGTTTGTATCTCTGCAGTCTTATAAGACTTCTTACCAGTAACTTCCATCTCTAGAATAATCTGAACCTTGCCTGCAGATTTAACCTTCAACCATGTGGTCATAGGAGCTCTTTGAGATAATAGATTGTATACCCTATTGATTAATTCAGAAGAAGCAACAGCTCCACCATCGGGGCTAATATATACTGTAAGCTTTCTACCGCATTCATAATCGGCTTTAGCTTTGTTTACCCCATCAACTAACATAGCTAAACTTTCGAAATCCTCTTTGGTAATTGCTACTCCCAAAGTCTTTACACTCAAAGGTATATGTTCTTTGAGCATTGTAAAGTTTTCATAGTTTGAACCACCTCCGGCATCGTAAGCATTACTTACGGTAGCATCAGTAATTGAAGAAGAGATTACTGAAGGTACAGAAGTAATAGTATTACTCTTTACATTACCCTGAGTACCATTGGTTAAGTAGAATACCACATTGGTTATTTTTGCTCCTGCTGCAGGCTTCTTACCAAAGGTACCATCCCCAAACATTATATAAGGATTAAGTGCCTCATCTACTGAAACCATAAAGTGTTTGTCTGTAGGTTTGGATTTTGCAAATGTATCTACTAATACCCAAGTTTCCCCACCTATCTGCAATGACATAGAACCTTGTTCATAATACTTACCATTGGGTAGAGTACCCAGATGAATTATAACTCTATCTCCAGTAGGTATTACCATATTATTTAAAGCACTTGCAGTATACTTCTCGTGTTGAACTATAGGTACTTTACAAGTAGTTACATTTGAATACCAAGTTACGTCTCTAGCAGATAACCAGGAATTACCACTAGAATCTGTAAACAGAGTACCTTGAGGTATAGTTAATTTAGCTCCGATAGAATTACCAGTAATACTTCTGGATAAGATTACATCTACTGTAGCAGCAATTGCTGCTCGAGCATGATAATCTACCAAAGCCCCATGTTTAACTACAGAATCATACCTTCTTGCCGTAGATAGGAAAGTTTCCCTTGCCATGTTATCTACATAGTAGTGAAGTACTTCGGCAATTGCCGCAAACAATGAGAGGATGATAATTAAGATGTTCCCCTCCGAATAATCCGTTATGAGTTTCTGACCTTGAGGGTCTTTAAGTCCCATAAGGGATTCAACCAGCTTGGCCTTAATCTGTTGATAAGACCTCTGGTATGGGTTAAGCCATTTATTTGTGATTCCCATATTATTGTGTATTTAATGAATTATCCGACCGGTCATAGGTGATATCGAGGTACTGACTAGAATTTGTTCCATTTACTACATATGTTACTTCTATGTGTATTTTTGCATCAACTCTAGTAACGGTGATATTTTGGAAGGTTATCCTTTGTTCCCAAGCACCTATGGCTTGTTTTAAAAACTCTTTAATTATAAAACTCAGGGCTTGTGAGTTTGGTTCCTCAATACATTGCCATAGTTTACTACCAAAGTTTTCCTGTCGAAATCTCTGGCCTATCATGTAGTATAATATCGAACTTATATTATCTCTGATAAGTTTGAAATCTCCATTTACTGGGTACCAACCCCTTTCACCATTTTCATTAGTTGTAAGTTGGATAGGATAAGTTACACCTATACCAACTAAGTCTGTAAAGTAATTCTTTTCCATTAGTGTATGCAGGTTTTATCCTCATAATCGTCTACAACGAATTGTGAGAAAGGTTTAATTACTTGAGTTAAAGTTGGACCCGAAGAACCTGGTCCAGTAGTTACACCTGAGTGTACATGAGAATTGAACATACTGCGAAGTTGTTCTAGTTCTTTAATGGTTTGGTTTAATTTTTCGGTTAATTGAAAAATATTGATTACTCCACCATTTTCTCCAGTATTAAGTATCACGGAATCACCAGAAGATATGTTTATATCTCCATCGGCATTTATTACTATTTCTTTCTCTGAACGAACATTTACAGGTCCATTGAAATGTAAATTAAGTTCTCCGTTATCATCATCTATGACTATTAGGTTCCCTTCCGGAGTAACTACCCCCATTTTATTGGGGCCATCCAAGGGTTGAGGTATTTGGATCATCCCCCAACCATGGTATTCCCAGAGGGGTTTAGTTGGGTCCCCAAATTCAAAAGTAACAAATACCGTATCCCCCACTTTAGGAGCTAGGAATTTAAAACCAGAACTAATTGAACCATGTTGCCCTTTAGGATATGCCCAAGCAAATACTCCCCCCATTACCTCTGGAACACACACCTTTACTCTGTTCATATGTTTCTCTACATCGTCATTATCAATAACAATGCCCCGATAAACAGAGTAATACCGACCAAGACCCTCTAAGCCTTCGTCGGTTATTATCTTTGCTGTTTCGTAACTCATACCCTTATTTTTCTACATAGATTTGACTTGCTATTCGCTTATGCCTTTTAGCTATGTCTCGGTATACTCGATTAGCTATGGCCATATAATTAAACTTAACCCCATAATCTTCAGGCACTTGGATTTGTTTAACCGATATATTACCAGGAATTAACTTACCCTTAGAGGTAACTGTATTACCTGTAGATAACACTATACCCTCTGCCAAGGCTTGGGGATTATCGGCATTTACTTCAGTATAATAAGCCTTCTTTCGAATAAACTCAGCTTGACCCTTGATATCAATTATGTCTCCCTTATCATTCAAGAAATGTTCATTATAGTATACTTTCTCATTATAAGTAAAGTTAAGATTAAGATTCTGAGAAGTACTTAAAGCTTTTTTATCTTGACCCTTTGTAGTTTTAGCATTAGCTTTAGCATCATTAGCTACGATGTTTTGAGTAGATAAATCAGTTTTAGAAGTTACAGAGCCAGACTTGGAATTGTTCTTTACTAATTCCATATTAGTTATATACCCTTGACCAGCGTCCATAGAATGAGTACATTGTTTTATATACCAAAGCCCTGACCAACGTTTCCCTACATTATCTATTCGGATTATTTGGGAAGTTGCTAGCATAGGTCTACCCACTACCTGAAGTTGACATACTAATCTTTTCTCAGTTTGCTTTAAACCACCATTGGCATTAGCATTAGCTGCCCAAGCATACTTATCGGCACCACCGTATCTACTAAATAAATTATGGTAAAGTTTATAAAGAGGTACCTTGAGATTTACCCTTTTCATGTGCCTTACCTTAACCTTCTTACCATATTGACCTTGGCCATAGTGTTTATTAGTATCAATCTCCATACCAGATAGTACTTCAGTATAGGGGTCTTTATTTAAAGCTTCGAACCCTCTTTCTGATGCAGGTAGTACTCCCCTTTGGAAATTGATACCAGAAGCTATACCTGCTCCGGCCTGTTTAGAAGCATAGCCTTCTGGATCATAGTCTAATGGGTCTACATATTCCTCTACCATAAACTCCATACCATCTTCGTCTTCGAAAAGGTATCTTTCATACTCTAATAATTTCTTAAGATTAGCTTCTAATTCTTTACCATTCTTAGAATTTCTTAGCACTTGTTTAAGGGCATTCTTCTTATCGTCAGGTAACTCATTAGCTGCTTGATTAATGGTAGCTCGTACTTCTTCGGTAGACATTTCATCGAATTTTCTTTGCTTACCTGCTTCATAAGCACCTACTGGACCAACTGCTTCATATTCCTCTACCCGCTTTTTATATTCTGCAGTTTTTTCCATGTTATACTGAAGCTGGGTGTCCCAAGCATCCATTACCTCTGTGGGAGTAGTAGGATGACTTCTATAATCTTCAAACCCATTGCCAGTAATATTAGACACCATAAGGTTATCTACCTGAGCCACAGGAGGTCTTAAAGCTAATGGAGGTTTATCCTCTGGCTCATTTATATTAGTTGATAATACCGATAAATCTTTACTATCTGGGTCTAGAGATGGAGCTAATACTGCTTTAACTCTTTTAGTTATTTTCTGAGTAGCAAAAGATACTCTAAGTACTTCCCCATTCTCTCCTTGATATGTATAAGTACATACCGGTTCTTCATGGAATTTCCGATTATGTATATAGATAACACCATCCCTTGAATCCACATACCATGGCCCATTAGTGTACCCTTTCATCTTCTGTTCTAATTGAACTAAGACGTTCTTGCCCACCAATCCAAAGTCACTATCAATTAAAGCTTTTAAATCTTCTGGCATAGCTACTTCAGCTACTCCACTGTATTTGTTAGCATAGAGTACTTTACCAGTAGTAGTACGGGTATTCTCTGTGGGTACCTGTAGTGACTCGTATACTTTATTACTTATTATCTGTTGTTCCATTACTGAAATATTTCTATGATTACACCAGTAGCATTCCCACAGCCATTGTCTAAATAGGTAGATAATTTATAGCCTTCCATATCCGAATGGACATAAGCAGGTTGATATCTTAAATCTCCCGAAGAATCAATGCACTTAATAGTTACATGAGTACCTGTAGAATCAAATACTGCTTCGAATTCCCTTACCTTAATTATTTTTATGGGCCCAGATATAAATTGGCCATCAGGGTATATATATCCCCATTGAAGACAAATGTTTTGGTTCTCTTGAATCTCGGCAATATCTACAGTATCAGGATTACCCGTATCGAAAGTAATAGTAGCCAAGTTTTCTTTCTCTTCATCGTATCTATAACTCCAGGTACTTATATACGCTCCAAGGGGTATACCTGTAATAGGATTCATTATAGGCATACCTCCAAAATTGAAAAGGGCCAAATATGGTTGGCCCATTCCCTTATACAATATAGGTTTCTGTTTAGCTGCCATAAGTCGGTATTCTTATTAGGGTTCCCATTTCTAATTCCTTAAAAGGATTCAGTATCTTATTAGCTTCAGCTATAATGTACCACTTACCAGAATCACCATAATACCTGAAAGCAATGTTTTGCAGAGTTTCCCCATCTTTAACGGTATGTTGAATATCGTTAGAGGATTCCGGTACTACTGGAGGTTTAGCTTCTAAGGAATAATCCCCATCGTTATACTTCAGAGCATAGGCATTATTATATGGGCTAGCTCCCTTTAGGTATTGGTTAACATCAATCATATTTAATACCTCCTGTCTTTTTAAGTGAATCGGAATTTATAAAATCTCCATAGGATAAGTTATATGCACTTACTCTCTTGAAAATCAATTCTTGAGTTGCTGCTGCAGGCAATAATCTACCATTACCAAAAGTAGCTGGCTTTCCGGGTATCCTTATTCGATAACCGTTCTGAAAGTTCTTCAGAGTATAAGTTGCTGAGGTAAGGATATAATTGTGGTTATCGAATATACCAGAATCCCCCCACTCAATCTTAACAATCGGAGGAGCAGCCTGGTAACCATTAGATTTAGACCATGCCTCTAATAACCTACATTTATTGATTACCTCTTCTGGATTTTCTGGGTCATTACAGTACCAAGACACATTGAATTGAATAATGTCTTCAGCTCCAGTAAAGTGATACATTGGTACATTGCGACCCATTGATTTAATGGTTGCCCATGTAGTTTCTCCTCTGAAGTCCAACTCTGGAGGTCTATTCTGTAGGGTAATATATTGAGTAGGGTTAACAGTCATGTTATATATCCTTACCTCATTCTGATATATAACATCTGCTTTAGCCTCAAAGTTTCTGTAATTAGTGGTATTCTTATTCCCTTTTGCTGGGTCTACTCCTTCACCTTCTTCTAATCTCGGAAATTGTAATTCCATTCTCCATTTAGCTTGGAGCTGTTTATTTACAACTGGGTTCTTAGACGATATCTGAGCTTCTCCCATTACTCCATTGGGAGTATAGAGTTTACCCTTTTGAGCATCATCTTTGGGAAGAGTAGAAAGAGTTCGATTGAGTAATATCCGAGCTCTCCATAGCTTATTTAAGGGACCAGTAAGAACACCTGCCGTATCTCTTGTAAGGTCATTGTATTTTTCAACAACCTTACCTGCTGCTTTATTTAATACTCTAGCCATAGTGTTTTTAATTTTATATTCCCATTACAAATGCTGCTCCAGTAAAATCTTGTTGAGAACCTGGAGCATAATCTCCAACTGCTTGACCATCTACTGAGATATTGATACGAGAATCTCTCATGCCTTCCTTGATAGCTAATCTAACAGCATTAATAAATCTCTCTTCATTCTGGGCTCTAATGGTAGTTGGGTCTTCTTTCTCTTTATTCTGAGCTTCAGTATTCCTATCTACTGAATTACTAAGGTAACTAATACCCTCAATTAATAAAGGAAGACCTACAGTAATTGCTAATCCCCAGGGTCCACCGAGTAATCCCATAAGTCTACCACCTATAGAGGTTAAACCCTTTATAGCACCTTGCCTAGCCACTTGACTACCAACTTGGGCACCTGCTCCAGCTAAAGCCCCTCCAGCTAAATTACCCGCCATAGTAGTTGCTAATGGTACTCCAGGATTTGGTGTCTTAACATATCTTCCGGTTTTAGTGTTATAAAATCTACCAGCAGAATTCATACCGATACCGCTTGACATCATCTGAAGCTGAACCATGGTTCTCATAAGGTTAACCATATTTACCATGTGAGCCTCCATAATGGCAAATTGGGTATTGGTTTTTATTGCTGCAGCAGACATACCTTCAGTAGAAGCAGTAGCAATAGTCTGTAAATACCCAACAGACCTAATAATACCTCTTACAGTATTAAATCCTGCAACAATAGTACCTACTACTACTGCAGTAGCTCCTACTCTAAGACCAAAACCTCCAACCCAAGTTTCTGAGATAGAATTAATTATTTTGATTATAGAGTTACCCACATTTAGTACTGGGGTAAAGATTCTACCCAAAGCTGCACCTGCGGTAACTGTTAAGTTCTCTATACTTGATTCGAATTGGTCAATTACACCAGCATCTGTTTTAAGACGTTCTTCATTGAGTCGATTTACTGCCCCCATGTTTTGGTCATAAGTTGCAAGTATCTTACCCATCTTATCTCTACCAGAAGCAATATCCCTAAGTACTGGGAGCATACCACGATTACCCCGAACCCCAAATATATTGAAGAAAGTTGGTGTTTCAATTCGTGAAGGTAAATCTACTGCAGCCTTAGCAAACTTCTGATAGATAGTGTAAAGGTCTATAAGGTTACCTTGAGCATCGAAGAATTCATCGGGACTTAAGCCCAGGTCTGCTAAAGCGTTATAGCCTTTCTTTTTTTGGTTAACAAGAGAGAGTTGTAAGTAACGAATCATATTGGCCAGTGAGGTACCTGCCATAGAACCCTGTATACCCATATCACCCAATACACCAATAGCAGCAGCCGTTTGCCGAAGGTCTACTCCAGCAGTTGCCATATCTGCTCCTGCATAAGATATGGACTGGGCTAAGTCTGTTAAAGATATATTTGCATTAGTAACTGCAGTATATAAATCATCGGTTACTCTAGCGGCTTCTCCCATTGGGATTTGGTACATTGACATGATATTAGTCATCAAGTCAGCTACACCACCTTTCTGTCCCACTGGCATTGTAAAGATTGAAGCCAGCTTAGATGCTGGCCCAATCATTTCTTTGATAGCATCGAATTTATTACCTGCCATAGCCAGGTATCTTTGTCCTGATGCAACATCCGAAGCAGTAAGAGGAGTTATCTCATTGACATCTTTTGCCAATTGTAACATTTCTCTTTGTTCTGCAATGGTAGCACCAGCAATTTTCGAAGCAGTCCAAACTTCATTCTGAACACCCGCAGAGTATTTATAGGCCCTTGCCATTCCCCCTACGAGCTGCATTCCGAAGTCCATTGTATTGGAAGCTGACATCTGTATACCTCTATTCCAGGTATTCATATCATTCATCATTGTTCTGAATGACCCAGATATCTTGCCAGCCTCTTGAGAGAATCGGTCTTTTAATACCATGGCAACACCGACCTCTACTATACTCCTACTGGTATTCATAATTTATTTTCTTTTCTTTAATTGTTTATAATATTGTTCGGCCATTTCCTTAAATATTTTCCTGATTCTATACGGAAGACGTAAAAAGCCGAAATAGTCTAAGGCTATCTCGGCTCTGGTGATATAAACAAAATCACTCTCTAACATTACTCTTCCGTCAGGTAGAAAAAATTCGGTGCCCAAACTATAGGATAAGTTCTTTCTTCTCCGGTGGTTGGATTAGTGATATGGGATTCACCTTTGAAGATAGGGTCCATAGATAAGATATGCTTTCTCATCTCAGCCATATCCTTTGCAGTAAACGGAGTAAAGTTTTCTACCTTCTCCCAACTACCATCAACCTCTAAGTGAAGATTACGGCAAAGAAGAGGAGCATTCTTAGTTTGTTTATCCAAAGGCAACTTCATGAACTCTTGTTCTCCCTTACCAGTCATACAATCGAATTTAATTCTCTTGCCAGATGAAAGAGTGTATTCATGGTCTACCAATCTAACTCCCTCTGGATAATAAGGAATAGCATCTGGCTTCTGATTTAAATCCTCTACAGTTGGAGTAGTACCGTAATCGAAAAGGAACTCATGAAGGTCTTGGCCATAAGTAATCTTACCACCATTCTCTTTGCCCCAATCATATTCGAATTCTACTTCCTCTCCCAAAGAGAAGATACGAGAATTGAAGATAATAGCATAACGGTCATTGACTGGTAAGTTAAGGGCATCATCTACGGTTAATTTCCCATTAGGGGTAGCAGTAGTTCTAATTACAATTGCTGCAATGAACTTGGTAAGGTTCATCAAAGTCTTCATGTCTGAAAGGTTACTGAGAATATCTTCATCAGCACCATTCTGTTCTCTGATTTCATATTCGAAACCAGAGGGTCCGGTAAATCTAAATGTTCTAAATTCCATAATTTGATATATTTAATGTTTACAAATGTTCATAGTACTCCGTATAACAACAAGAAAGGGGTGAGCTCCTATCACAGGAATCCCACCCCTCCACCGAATCTTAGTGAAAATAGACTAAGGAATTAGTATTTATCTGCAGTACCAACTGAGAACTCTATGGACTCAATGGTATTCTCTGAAGCCATTCTGTCCAAGTCTAAGCCGGTAATCTTACATGGCCATACCTCTTCGAAGACGTGGGTATTAAGAACCGAGACTCCATCTTCGGCAAGTTCATTTACAATAGCCGTTTCCCAATATTGGCTTGGTACCAAACCTCCACCAACTATGTGGTCTTGGCAAGCATAAAGCCAATCATGAAGCCATGTGTCTGAACCTGCAGTAGTCATAAGTTTCTCTACAATAAGATTACCTATAGTAACCCTACCTGCAGTTTTAACGTCTCTATTGACGTCCCCATGAGCAACCTGGTCAATTTCAATATCTGGCAAAGTACAACTTTGGAATAGATAAGTATTGATAGGGTGTTTGGGGAACATGATGCTCCACAAGAATTTCTTCCGTGGGTTTTTTACTTTTGCTCCCATTGTGTTATGAGTTTATAAGTTATTACTTGTTTCTACGATTGATACTGCCTTAGAAGCTGCATCGATTACAATCTCCATAGTTACCTCTTGCATAGGAACTACATCCTTATACTTAAGGATAGCACGGTACTTACCCTGACGAGCATCTGCTTCGTTATTAACCGAAAGGTCATCCCAAGAAGTTGCATCTTGATCACCCATCCAGGTATACTCGGTCATAGCATCTTCGTCTACCAAAGAATCCAAGGTAGGTTTAACCTCCAACCAGATTCTCTTCCAAGTACTCCAAACGTTTGGTTCTTCGATATACTTGTTGAGTACCGGGCGAAGGAACTTCTTCAAGTAAAGATTCAGTCTTACGATTGAAAGGAACCTTTCAGAATCCTGTTTCACTTGAGAAGAGAAACAATGCCATAGCATGGTTTGCTTACCTGCATCTGGAGTATCTTTGATTACTATCTCATTGATATAATTCTGAGCAAGGGTGTTCAGTTCGTTATATCGAGAAGGAGAACCATAGTTGGGGCATACTGGACCAACTGCATCCCCAATAACTCCTCGGTTCATACCTGCAAAGGATTTCCAAGGACCATATTGAGTAGCAGAGGCATCTCCCAAACCTGCAATGGTACCTACTACATCGGAATCCTGAAGATTACCATTTTCGTTGTAGTACTTAAGTCCACCACCAAAGTAGGCAATGTACTTAGAGTTACCTACAGTACCAAGGCAAGTCTGTACCCAAGTAACCTGAGCTTTATAATCTCTTGCCTGAGTACCTTGAGTATAATGGGTCAAGTGTTTGGGAACTTCGATATACAGTACCCATTCCATCAGTTCTTTTGCCATATCAGCAGCAGCCTTGTATACCTTGAGTACATCTGAATCGGTAGTAAGGTGTTGAGAGATATGTGAGATAAATAACTGGTAGAAGTCGGTGTAATCTTTTACCAAATCCAAGGAAGTAATCCATTCGTCAGCAGTAGGTGTAGTTCCAGCACTACCTACCGTACCATTAAACAGTTTCTCTGTTTCGGAGGGTGCAGCATCTCCCACGGTAATAGTGATAGCATTCTTAGTACCGTCGATATCATCGGTAAGCCACTTAATTAGGTTTTCAAAAGAGGAACCTGCAGTAATTACCGGCTTAATATATTCCGAGTTCTTAGCAAATGCACTAAGAGCAAGGTAATCTACCGAAGTATTATTGTTATCATCGGCAGTTTTGTAGGTTATTACTGGACCCTGTTCAAGTACTTGCCCATTAGCCGAATAGATTTTATAATACAAGGTATTAGCTTGTTTATAAAAACCAACCTGGAAAGTATCTGCACTACCAATGGGATCTCCATATCCCTTGGTTACTAATCCAAAACTATAGGTAGTACTACCCGATTTGAAAGTAATCAGAGCAGAGGGTTTAGCCGAGTCGGGTACAGCAGAAGTAACTGAAATTCCATCTTCTGAATCTTTAGCTTTTCTTGCCGCAGCCTGAGAAGCAGTTACTGTACCTTGAGTAGCTCCCTTACCAAGCACTCGAATAACACGAAGCTTAGAACCACCTTGCAAAGCCTTTTCGATATTTGATACAGAACCATCGGGTACAATTTCAGAACCATAGATTCTTTGGAACTGAGAGAAAGTAGAGATGATTTCTGAAGGGTCATCGTATGGACCTTTAGTAGTTCTAGCCAATACACAAGAAACTCCTAACATGGGAGTAGTTTGAAGAACATTGTTGTTCTTAAACTTAAAGTCAATGTGAGGTGAAGTTGGCATAATTCTATTGTGATTAAAGTTAATTACTTGTTTAATTTATACCCTAGAGTATTGTACCTATACCTTAGGTACTTTTAACTCTAGCATCTCATTTTCGTTTTGTTCTAACAATCCAATAAGAACCGATATATCCTTGATAGGTGTAAGAGTACCTTCTCCCAAAGCTTTTTCTGGAAGAATACCGTCCTTACATACATAGGTGTATACCTTCTCAAGTATACCATGCTCTACATCTGGATGGTCATAATAATTACCAATCTCAATGAATAGGTTTCCGGTAGGAGCAAGCCTGCCCTTTTCCCATTCCTCTAAGTCATTGAAGTATGGTCTCACGTATCCTCTAGCAGGTAAGCCGGTATATAAGATTGTATGTAGCAATCTCATATCTGCTTGTGTTTGAGAAACCAGATGTACATCTATGGTAATATCCTTAGTTTCATAAGGAAACTCTGAAGCTTGGTAATTACCATCCTCAAGTTTATCACCAATGATGTATTTATTCACACCAATATCTCCAGCATAATAACCCTGTAGTTCTATGGTTATTCTTGGGAGAGTCTTTGGGCCTTTTACTTGGTTATTCCCTATACCAAAAAGAGGTATGAACTTCTTCATACCTTTAATTGCCTCTTGAAATCTTTTTTCGTTTTCTTGAGACAAAGGTAAGAAGTCTTCTGGATTCAAAGTTAGACCCATTTCTAACATTGTACTTAGTAAAGAGATATAAAAAGTTCTCTCTACTATCTCTTCTGAATTTACCATTAATTTCCTAATCTAATATCTAATTGAACACTCTGATTGCCATTGTCATTAATATACCCATTATAAGTTATCCGAATACCTCCAAAACCACTCATGATAGTTTGTAAATGACCAACACAGTTTAATTCACTAACCCATTGAGTAGCAATATTTGAAGGATAATCTGTAAGCCATACTTTAAAGGGTATGGGTTCAGAACCAATACCTCCAGGGAATTGACCCTCTATTGTCTTACTTATATCGGTTATCTTAAATTGTTTTACAAATTTAGCAACTTGAATACCGTTGATAAGGTAGTACTGATAACCCTTTACATTACTAATCTGAGCAGTACTAGTATTTTGACCAAGATTTGGGAATGGTATATTCGGGGTTGGTTCAAAGCCATACTTAGTAGTTCTAGTACCTGGAGATTGAGTTATATTTAAAACTATCTCAGTGTTAGGTTCTTGCTGTGAGATAATCTTAACTATAGCAGTTCTTTCCAAGGGGTCATAGTTACTGGGGTTATGTTCTTGATTAGTAGATTTAGTTTTGATAGTAAGCTTACCTGCGGCATTAGCTTCTCCAATTTCTTGGGTTACCTCTAACCAATCTGAGGAGCTTTCAACTTTCCAATCTACAGCACGATATTCATCTTGAGGCTCATTATTTATAAACTTCTGTTGGTAACTATATACCCCTATTTCTAGAGTCTCACCCCTTTTAGTACCATCGAAAGTATGGGAAGTAGTTTCCGGAGTGATACTAAAATAAGTTCCCCAGGTCTCTACTATTTTAGGAGCAGCCTTTTGTATCATAGTTACTTCCCTTTCTACACCCTGAACTACTACCTTGAGAACCTGCTCTTTTAAGGTCTGTTCTGTATTTACTGCTTTCGGTTTTACACGAATGGTAGCAGTACCAGTTCCTGATAGTGAAGATATTTCAAAATCTACTGCCATTATATAATCCTCCTTATTTCTTTTCTAACTTCATTACGTATTTCCTTTTGTAAGGCAGCTTTTCCACCAGCAGCCTTAAATGCAGGAGCCCAGAGAGGACGAGGTGGTAAATTACCATCTCTACTACCATACTCTAACATGATGGCTATCTGATTCAAAGTTTTTCTTGAAGTCTTACCAGTATAAGTAATCTTCTTGATTCCAATTGGTAAACCAACGAAAGTTCTTTTCTTACCTTTTACTAAGGTAACTGACCTGGCATATTGTCCAGTAAGATTTAGCATGGTATGGTCTCCATATTTCTTTATGGTACCAGGAGCATGTGGTGGCCAAGATACTCCGGAACCCCTTGGAGGTACACCAGTATTCAAACTTCGTCTTACTATACGAAGAAGTTGATTACCAAACTTTTCTGTACCTTTCGCATAGCCTTTGGTTAAGATACTTGGAGTTTTGGCAATCAACCTTTCTGCACGAGCTTGTTCTCGTTTATCTACGTATATTTCTAGAGGACCAATTGGAGTCGATAGTGTAATATTAACCGACTTACTTGGCATAATTCTTACTGTTGTTTAGGTTTATCCAATCCCAGCTCCTGAGCAATTCTCCGTAGCAGAGTCTCTTGAGTGGAGATTCGTTGGTCCATGTATTGACGGAACTCCTCAAACTCTGGAGCAGGTTTACTTGGAGCAGAAGGGGATTGGTTAATTGAATTGAGAATGTTATCGCATTCAGAAACAATTACCCCAAATTAAATACGTATTCATAAGTAATTGTTGCAGCATTCTGAGTAATATCAAGTGTAAGTTTTTTACCTGATTCCTTTTGAGTAACTGTAACCGTAGCAGATCTTGATGATCCTTCGGTATTCTCTGAAGCTTTACTTGATATAGTCTTACCACTAACTGTAACAGAAGACCAAGAGGGAGTACCAGACAAACTTACACCTACATCATAAGTATCTGAAGTTTCGGAACCATTAATTACTTTTTTCTTATAGGATATAAAAGTCTTAGATAAAGTATCCCCTGAAGCAACATGGTGAATGGATTCACTTGCACCAGTACCATTCTTCCAATAAAAGTAGTAATTATAAGTAATTGTTGCATCGCCCTGAGTGATATCCACATAATCAGAAGTACCCCCATGAGAAGCAGTAACTCTGATAGACCTACTACTTGTACTGGTATTCGCAGAAGCACTAAGAGTAGTACCTGATAAGCTAAATCCTGAGGTACCATTGGTACTTAAACTTGGAGTAGCACTATCAGAGCCATCCCTTGTATTTGAACCCGAAGTATAATTCGCATATCTTGGTCTACTAGCACTTGGGTACAAAGTTACACTACCTCCAGTATTACCGATGGTATAAGAACTTGCAGTTAAGCTTACACTCCAAGGGCCATAAGTGTATCCAGTAATTTCATTTGCTGCCTGGTATACTGGTACACTTACAGATTTGGTTTTACCATTTAGTGATAAGGTACCAGTAAGGGCTCCTACCCGGGTTCTAGATTTAACCGTAGTTCCCAAAGAACCTGCACTAACTGCAGTACCATAACTAATGCTAGCACCGCTTGTAATTGTGCCTCCTCCAGTTGTAGAACCATTCCATCCCCAAGTCTGAGAATAAGTTGGCATACTTGAGAATGAACTTCTACTTCCTCCACCGGCAGGTATATCGGATACGCTTCCTCCACTTGCAGTGATTTCACTATAGGTTCTATAACCTGCTGATTGAGAACAACTGATAGTTGCCTTCCTATTAGTTTCAGCTTGTGTTAAAGTTACCGTACCGCTTCGTGTACTGGTAGAGGTATTATTACCCATAGTTACAGAAGTACCGCTTCCAGATACGCTACCAGAGTTGGCTCTAGTATAAGTTAAAGCAATTTGGTTACCATAATTATGCCCATTTCTCAATTCTTGCTTGTAAGAAGTAACGGTAAAGGTTTTAGTACCTCCTGTAGCCCCAAATGACATAGAGGTAGGTGATACACTCCAACCATAACTCCAAGATTGAGAGGCTGCTGCTTGATACCATTTGATAGTATAGGTTTTACCTGAACCTTGTTGTATGAGAGTACCGTCAGTTTTAGACCTGGCAGTTAACTCAAGATTCTCGGTAGCTCTCCAACCTGTACCGTCTGCCCAAGTTACCCAAGAAGGTCTGCCCGAACAAATATATTTAACACTCTCTACAGTACTAGTAGCTACACCATCCAAACATTTAGTTCTAGTAGAAGTAGCCCCAAACCAAGGCTTCTCATTAGTAGGTTTTCCGCCTAAAGCCGAGAAATTCAAAGTATCTGTCCAAAAAGTAAAAGTATATTTCCAAGTTACCTTATGAATATCCTCTAACTTTACTGTTTCGTTATTTCCATAGGAACCGGCATTGGATAGTTCCAACCCCACATAATTTTCCCCTGTTCCTGTAGGGGAGAGTGCTAACAATTCAGCCTTGGTAGGACAGTCATTTCCTGTCTTACCAAGGCCTACTTTAGTTTTGACAGCACTCCAGGTTGCTATCTCTCCCATGATTATTTATTTTTAAGTTCTTGAATCTCAGCCTTCAAAGCCTTAATCTCATCGTAGAGAAGTTTAATACCTTCAATTGCCAAAGTTGACATCTTGTGATATTTAACTTGTTTTACGAGTACGTATTCTTCTCCGTTGATTTCCAAAGTTTCGAATTCTTCTGGATTGGGTACCGTAGATTTCTCTACTGGAACTTCTTCCACATATTTACCAAAGCCTAAGCCCTCAAGGTTCTGAGCAATAGTTCCCTCATCCTCCTTACCAAGCATACTAAATGACTTAGTAGGTATCTGGCAAATCTGGTCTAGAGTATGATTCAAATCTCGGATATTATCTTTGAGTCGAATATCTGAAGACTCTTTCCAGAAACCGGAAGGAGCAGTAGTCTTAGCAAATACTACCTGGTCGGTAGTTGCCAATCCCAATTGAGCTCTAGTTACTGTATGAGGATTATCCTTTCTACCTGCATGGTTATTGATAGAAGTTTGAGCAGCAGTACCTGCAGCCTTAGCATCGGCAATAGCAGCAGCCTGAGCAGTAGATACTGGCTTATTTGCATCCGAAGTATTGGAAGCATTACCCAAACCAACCTGGGATTTGGTAACTCCATGAGGATTAGATTTATTGGCAATATGGTTATTTACCTTAGTTTCCAATGCAGTTACATCTGAACCTGTATCGGAGATTTGATTATCAATATAGGTTTTTAGTTCTGTACGAAGAGCATTGATAGCATTAGTTCTATTGGTAATCTCATTTGCCAACCCCTGTACGGTATTATCCAAGTTAGTCTTATCTGCTGCAGTCATTACACCTGCAGTAGTCTTAGTTGCTGCAAGTATATCTCTAATTAAATCTGTAGCACCTTCATAAGTCTTACCATCTGCACTCTTAGTTTTATTATTAAGAGTAGCTCTTACATTAGTTGAATTATGGGTAAGAGTGAATCCAGTAAGAATAATTCCTGGAAGAGAACTATTAAAGGTATCATGAGCATTATCTTTTGCAATACGGGCCTCTTGTTCAGCTTCAATAGCATCTGGTAAGGTTTGATTAAGCTTTATTACACTATCGGCATCCATCAGACCAGCTTCTTGAGTAGTGGCTGGGGTTAGAGGGATTACCATCCCATCGGGTTTATCAATGTAATGCCCTTGACCATCCGTAGCAGAATAGTTACATAAGATAATAATATTCCTCTTGTTTCTGTTAGCTATTGAAACCTTACTAATTAAATTTTTAGGCATGCTAGATACCACATCCTCAAGATGCTTACCTCTACTACCTTCGAAAGCAGTACCTGCGATTTCCCCAATGATAAGAGACGAAGTATTACTGTCTACGAATTTAGTACCTGACCAACGGAATTGGTATGGAGGTTCATCATCGGCAACATTTATATAAATCTTACCAGATTCTCCAACTACGGGAGTTTGGTGACCTGCATCCGTATACAATTGAACATTAGTAAGACCTCCAGTGGGGCTTACATCATAGGTAGCATATACTTCAAGTACATCGTCTACATATGAAGGCAAATGGTTAGCAGGTACTAACCCATTCCCATCCAATGGAGCAAAGCCATTAGCCTTACCCTTAGTTGCTACAAAGGCATCATGCTTAGCTTCTAGAGTGTTAATGTTATTCTGCAGTTTATTATCAAGGGCAGTGTCTGCCGCAGTTCTATCGGCAATCTCTTTATCAATCCTTGCACCCAATGCAGTATCAGCAGAAGTACGAGCAGTTGCTTCATCGTTTACAGCTTTAGTAAACTTGGTATCTAAAGCAGTATCTGCAGCTTTTCTATCAGCTACTTCTTGAGCAAGAGCGGCTTCTGAGTTACCGTCCAAAGCTTCGATAGCATCTTTACGGTCCTGAACCTCTTGAGCAATAGCATTGGGTAATGTCTCATCCAGATTAACTTTATCTTGGGCGGTCATTACACCAGCTTTCTCTGTAGTAGCTGCTGGGATATGAGTAGTCTTATAATCTTCAGGCTCATGAGTATAAATACCCTCTTCTTTTTTAGAAGAGAAATTATGAGTTAAAGTAACATTACTACTTTGTTGACCTACCTCAACTGGTTTATCACCAGATAAGATAATAATATTATCTGGTATAGAATCAAACAGCTTCTTATCTGCTGCAGTTTGTACACCAGCTTTCTCTGCAGTAGAGGCAGGCAATGTAATAGGATTCTGTTCTACTGTACCATCTTCAACTACGGTCTTAGTAGCAGCTATGCCAACAGTAGTTTCATTGGGAGTTACTGCACCAAGAGCAAAGTTAGCCGTAGAGATTCTATCTAACTCAACCTTATCCTTAGCAGTCATCGTACCAGCCTTAGTAGCCGATACCTGAGGCAAATCGAAAGTTTCGGTAGTATCAGCATTCAAACCGTTATCCTTAGTTACGGTTACTGTTACCTTATTAGCATCAGAAGCTGCAGAGATATCAGTTAAAGAATTTGGGTCTAACCCATCTAACTTAACCTTGTCTGCAGCAGACATAACTCCAGCAAGAGTTTGAGTTACCGGAAGTAAATTCTTGGTAGCTTCTACTTCTTCACCATATTGGTTATTTGCATTATCCTTGGTTGAAGTCTTTACTTTGAAAGAAAGCTGAGTACCGGTTCTTGTTACAGCACTAACATCGGTAACCATGGTATCAGGCAAAGCATCAGAAGTACCTTCTTCAGCTACCAGTCTTTCTTCATGGTCATCGGTAATGTTAGTGAATTTATTATCTAAGGCAGTATCAGCATCGGTTCTGTCCTGAATTTCTTTATCGATACGTTTACCCAAAGCTGTATCGGCAGCAATACGGGCAGCTTCTTCTGCATCAATGTTATCCTGGAGAACTTTATCTGCGGCCTTTCTTTCCTCTCTCTCTGTATTTAAGTCAGAAGTATTCTGGTCAATCTTTGCTTCTAATCGAATATCCTCAGCCTTACGAGCAGCGATTTCATTATTCAGCAAATCGGTAATGGCAGTATAGTTACCATTAATGTTATCCTGAATACCCTGAATCAATTCCAGATTACGTTGAATATTAGCAGCATTCTGAGTTACCAGAGCATTAGTAGCATTCAAGGAAGTTAACAGCTCCGTACGAGTTTCAGTTACGAAAGTTCTCAACTCATTTACCGTAGTAGTAAGAGTATTACTTAAGTTAGTGAAAGTCTGTTGCAGAGTATTATCTCCTTGTTCACGCAGATTCTTTTCAGCTTCAAGCTTATTCTCCAACTCAGTAAGCTTAGCAGTCATAGTTGCTGCAAAGTTAGGGTCATCACCGAGAGCCTTAGCAATCTCAGCCAAAGTATCAAGTACCTCTGGAGCAGAGCCAATAATCTTTTGGATAGCTGCCTCTACTTGTTCAGCACTCTGGAAATCTGAATCGTTTAATAACTCAGATACCTTAGTGATGTAGTTTGCATGTTCTTCGATGCCATCCAACTTGGTATATAGCAAGTCAGTAAAGTCATTTGAAGAAAGTACTTTACCGTCTACCTTATCTACCTTCTTTCCATCCATTGCCTGGTCAGCAGCAATTCGATCTGCTTTTTCCTGAGCAATAGCATTATTAATAAGGGTATCTTGGTTAGCACGTTCTGTAGCTTCCTTATCGATATTATTCTGCAACTCGGTATCACCAGCTAAGCGGTCATTCTTTTCGGTAAGTATATTTTGGTTGATACCCGCCATATCATCTTTATGGTTCTGAAGGTTGGTATCAATCTTTGCCTCAAGTGAAGTCTCTTTGGCAATTGCTCGGTCTTTCTCTGCATTAATAGCAGTAGTATTAGCATTTACCTTTGCTTTTAATTCATTCATAGCATCGGTATTACCTGCCTCTAGAGAATCAATACGAGCTCCCAAAGCATTATCACCAGCAATACGGTTTTCCTTTTCTTGTTCAAGCTTAGTATTAAGGCTAGCTACCTCAGATTCCAAAGCCTGCTTAGTATTATCCAACTTAGCAGTGAACTCAGTACTCAAGGCTTTATCAGCTGCAGTACGGTCTGCTACTTCTTTATCCAAATTTACCTGAAGAACTTGGTCTGCAGCTTTTCTTTCTACACTCTCAGTATTAAGGTCAATATTGAGAGTATCGATACGAGAACTCAAAGCACTGTCGGCATTCGTACGGTCAACGATTTCCTCGTTAATCATATCCTTAACTTCCTTGTAGTTATCCCCTACAGTCTTAGTTAAATTTGTGATTGCCTCTGAATTTCTTTCGATATTATGTTGGTTAGTAGCGATTGCCGTAGTATTGGCATTTACCTGCTCGGTAAGCTCATTACGCAAGGTATTGATAGACTTTTGCATACTCAAAGCCAAGTCTGAGATACGCTGGTTAACATTAGCCAAACTTTGAGTATATGCTTCATCAGCAGTCTTTCTTTCGGCAATCTCCTTATCCAAGTTAGCCTGAATTACTGCATCGGCATCTTTACGGTCTTGGATTTCCTTATTAAGGTTATCTCTTACAACTCCAATAGCAGCATCACCAGTAGCAGACTTATTGTCTACATATTCTTTCAGTTTAGTTTCGAGAGCAGTGTCAGCATCCTTACGAGCTTGAACTTCAGCAGCTACTTCAGCACTGTTTGACTCATCCCCTGCAATACGGTCTTCGATTTCTTGGTTAACCTGTTCTGTGATTGCAGCCAACTTCTTAGTGATAGTAGTTGCAAAGTTGGGGTCATTTCCAAGGGCATCAGCAATTTCCTTAAGAGTATCAAGTACTTCAGGTGCTGAACCAATAATCTTTTGGATAGCCGCATTTACTTCCTCTTCAGTTTGGAAACCGGCATCATTGATAAGCTGGGAGAGATGGGTAATATAGTTTGCCTTTTCTTCTATGCCATCCAATTTAGCTTTGAGGATATCAGTAAAGTCATTCTTGGTCAAAGAATAACCTTCACGTTTATCTACCTTCTTAGCATCAAGGTCTTTATCACCTTTTTCTCTAGCAGCAGTCTCGGCAGCAATAGCATTGAGCAATTGTTCTTTGTCTTCTACACCCTGCTCTTTTACATCGTCAATTTTGTGTTCAAGAATTAAATCCTGAGCAGCACGAGTGGTAGCCTCTGAATCTATATTGTTCTGTAATACCTGGTCTGCAGCAGTACGTGCTTGAGCTTCTTGGTCAATTTTACCTTGAAGAGCATTGTCTGCATTAGTACGGTCTGTTACCTCTTTAGAGATTTCATTATGAAGAGCTTGGTCCTCAGAATGACGGTCTACCTTCTCTTGGTCAATTTTACCTTGAAGAGCTAAAGTATCAGCCTGACGATTAGTGATTTCCTCGTTAATCTTAGAATCCAGTACAGTATCTGCATTTGTACGATTTGCAGTTTCTTCGGCAATCTTTGCCTCGAGTGCGGCCTTATCATTGATATGTAGAGTCTTAAGTTCATTTACACTTTCCTTAATCTCATTATCGGCAGCAATACGTTCATCTTTTTCCTTTTGGATAAGGTCCTTAAGTTCTTTCTCAAGTTCATCATTATCTTGATTTACCTTATCTTCAAGATCTTTGATATCTTCAGCATTCTTATCTACCTTCTTCTCAACTCTGTCGATTTCGGCTTTTAAGTCTGCCTTAACAGTATCAATCTTCTTATTGATTTGGTCTAACCCATATTCGAGGTTATCCTGAACTGCGGCTACTGCAGCACCCAGAGCAGCTTCGGCTTCCTTAGCACGATTAACCTCTTCGGTTAAAGCAGTACGAAGGTCGGTTAATTTATTAGTGATAGTAGTTGCAAAGTTGGGGTCATTACCCAATGCCTCTGCCAACTCTTTAAGAGTATCAAGGGCATCATCAGCACCATCAACCAAATCACTAATCATCTGTTTAACTTCTTCCTCAGTTTGATATTTCAAATCATTCTCAAGCTGAGAAACTTTGGTGATGTAATTTGCATGTTCTTCGATGCCCTCAAGTTTAGCCTTCAACTCATCGGTAAAATCATTTTTCGATAAGTCGTATCCTTCTTTCTTATCTACCTTCTTCTTGATAGAAAGTACGAAGGCCCAGAACTCATTTATAGTTCCTCCAAAGCCAGCTTTAACAAAGTCATCATAGTAACCCTGTAATAACCGCTGGTCTATTTCTTCGCAGGTATAATACTTACTTACATACATATTTTATAAAATTTAAGGATTAATTACTGCACGTTGACGACCCAGTAAGAATTCCGAATCGATATCTCTGAATGGTTCTCCCTCTGAACCACAGAAGGCATTCATTGGTATAGCTGGATTTTCGGGGTCTACATCTCCACCGTCCTCAATATCTCCCCGTATGCAAGCATAATCAGGAAGCCTATTTACACGGAACTTTATTACCTGGCCTATACCAGGATGAGGTATTATTTTATCCCAGATATCCCCGAAGTAATCTTGAAAGCAGGTGACAAATTTGTTTCCGGTCATCGATTGAAATGCCGTTACATCATTGCCATTACCTTTCATTTCAATATGAACTCCAGAGGTACCATTGAGGATAACCAGATTACTATCAAACCAAATTCCACTGTTTGTAGTAATTGGTGTCCACCTCAGTACTAACATCTTTGCCATATACTTTATTTTTATTCTACAAATTCAACTTTGGTATCTCGGTCTCTCTTTAGGATAATCATGAAAACTAAAGCCTCATCCTTTGCCTGAGCAGTCTGAGTATCTCCAGAAGGCTTATACGTTATACCATTAATTACAAACCTATCTTGTTCCCAATTAAAATCCCAATAACCTTCCGGTGTAAGATAACCGATTTGTTCTATATAAGATTTAGAAATTAGTATTGATAAGTTTTCATCATCCAATTCTCCTGAAATAGTTGCCTTATTGATAGGCCAGTTTCTGAAAGCATTGTAGTAACATAATGCCTCGATTTGGATGTTATAATATTTAGGTATACTGTCTTCGGCATGACTGAGAAGCTGATTAACATGTTTGGCCCAGGTTATGGTTTGTCTACCAGCATCCCAATCTAAGAAGTCAGTGATAATTTTCTTGTATCTATCCCAAGAGCGGTTCTTTACCATTCTCCAGGGTTCTTTTGTCATAACTTAGTTAAGATTGATTTCTTACCACCTTTTACTGGAGCACTTGGATTTGGCCCATCTAATACTCCAGGTTGCCTTCTGTTAACTACTTTTGGGACTACGGTTCTAAATACTTCATCACAGAACGGTAAGTAGATTTCCAATCGTGAAGCTAACATACAAAGGTTCTTCCTTAATTCATCTATTAATCCACCTGGTTGCATTGCTTGAGAAAGTGTTTTCCATAGGGAACTTGTAGCATCTGCCAAGGTATCATAATATTGCACTTCAGTAGGCCCAGTAGTGATTTGTTTAATCCTATCACCTCGGGCAAGTTCGGGTTTAGAAGTACCATCACCAGTTTGTTCTTTGGTAGAAGTTAATTGACTTAGGTATTCTGAAGTACTTGTTAATAGATTAAGTATCTTCACATTGAGAAAATCCCATGCTGCCAATTCCATTATTAATTGGTTTTCTAGTGCTTCATACCATAATTCATCCGTATACTTATCTGCAGGAATTTGGTGATTTACTAGAGGACCAATATAATATTGCCATTTGGTGATGTAGATAGATTTATCTTCCCTGGTCATTCCCTCTGATATCTCTGAAGGAATATAGTGGTCGATTAAGTTATATATTGTATCGGCTAATGCCGTATGACCATAATCACAAACTACCAGAGTCTTATCTACGGTGATATCTAAACCCTTCGAGTTGGTTACATGTAAGGTTACTGTATAGAAACCGGGAGTTTCATAAGAATAGGAAACATGTCTTCCACCATTGAAAACCTCTCCCTTATCATCGCCAAAGTCCCAGTCAAAAATGGATTTGGCCGGGACTTTGGATATGACTCTGAATGAAACTTCCAGACCTGACGTAACGTACAAAAAGTCCAGATTGTTATTCATATTAGTCTGTCTTATGTAATTTTCATATATTACCCTTTAGAAGAGGATTCGAATTCTTCCAGCAAAGCCTGAAGAATTGTTTCTACTGTATCATCTTTCTCGGCAACGATTTCATGAAGACCTGCTACCAGTTTCAGTTCTTCCAGGGAATAGCCCTTTGCAAGTTTTTCAAGAGTCATGCCTTTCTTGAACTGAGCATTCAGTCTCTTATCCAACTTTTCGATGTCGGCCTCTGAATACTTTTCGATTTCTGATTTATCAGCAATGATAATCAGATGGCCAGAGGCAATTGCCCTCTGAATCTTTGGTGCACGGAATTGACGACGAGAGAGTTCCTTGTCTTCTCCTCTACAAACGGTAATACCAGTTGATTGGTCATGAAAACTGTAAGCTCTTGGTCCCACAGTTACTGTATATTTATCTTTAGCCATATTTTCTAAGATTTAAAAATGATTAAAGAGAGGATAGGTCTTTTTAGTTACCTACCCTCTCAGGGAATTTATATAGATGAAACCGGACGGTCCTTATTATTCGAGGTTAACCATCAAATAGGGGTCTACGTTCATGAACTCGGGGAAGCCGAATTCTGAGAACTTCTTGTCAGCAGCCAGCAACAGAGTTGCATCCTGGTACATCTTAGAGAAGCCAGTAGTCAAGCTTGCATAGATTGCCTGAGTCTGGTTAGAAACGATTCTTTCAGATTCAAGCATCAACTGACGAGCAGTAAGCTTGATCAAGGCAGCAGATGTATCAATCAACAGCAACTGTTGGTCGGGTGTACCCGGGTGAATGTAGAAGTCAGCATTCTTGGGAACAGGAGACTTAACATTCAGGGTAGCTTCTGTAGTACCAGAGTGACGATCCTTGAATTCCGGCAAGTTCAGCATTTCGATTGCCTGGTCTTCACCACCAATCATAGTTTGGAAGTTACGTCCCATACGAGCAGCACGTACCCAAATATGCAGAAGGTCTTTGTAAGTGATACCGTTAGTTGTTTCGTATACACCGATTACCGGGGCAGACTCAGAGCCATCAGGGTTGTTACCATTGATAGCAACGTCCATAGCCAGAGTATCCAGAGCATAACCCAACTGAACACCAAAATCACGAAGGTAGATTCCCAAGACATCGAGTGAAACATAGTTACGAACTTCATCAGTAAGTTTGAAACCTTTTCCGATTTTGAAGAGGCTAACTGATTTCTGTCCGAAGCTAACATCACCCAATGGGATAGTTTCTGCCTCATTAACCTTTGCAGGGGCAGCATCCGACATGTTAACCATCGGCATGATTGCTTGTAAACCATTGATTGGTTGGTCAGATGCAATGATATTTGGATAGAACGGAGCCTGGTGCATACCCAATGTGATAGCAGCACGGATGATTTCCGGAACAATCCAACGAATATTCTGTTGGGGCATTGTAAAGATGTTCTGCATCGTGTCCACTTTTGGATTGATGCCCATCTTTTCAAAAAGTTCATCTTCTGAAATACCCCATTTACCGGTAACCAATTCTCCAAAAGTTACCTCTACAGGCTTCTTGTCCTGTGAACCGGAACGAACAGCTTCCAAGCTTCTTACCATTTCCGGCAGCTCATTCATAAAATCTTGAGCCTTCAACTTTGTAATATCTATTTTATTTTCCATAACTTCTTTTCTCTTATTTGATGAGTACTTGAATTACCTCATTTGCCTCTTCTGCTGGATTAAGGGCAATGAACTGGGTTGAAGTTGCTTGGTTAGCTTTTACGAATCTATCGTTAAGCAATTTTCCATCGGGAGTTACATAGCCAGCTTCGATATTTTCGTTTGATACCCAGTTACAAATCATGTAACCTTCCATAGCTACTGTTACCTCTACCGGGAAATTTCTTTGAGGTTGATAAGCAGGGTTAACGTTATCCGTTACTGCTACACCCAAATAAACTTGAGTAGCTGTATCAGTGCAAGGGTAAATCAAACCTTCTTCATTCAAAGCCACTGGCATACCCTGTACGATTTTCTCTCCAGCTTTAACATTGAAAGCCTGGTGCAATTTGTGTGACTCACTTTTGTAAATCACCGCTCTCGGGGTTCTTTCCCCAAAGAGAGTAAGTTGCTGAGGGTCGTTTACGATTTTAGTTTTTTCCATAACGCGGATTATTTATATTAGTTATTTGATTTTGTTTCGATACAAGTTATCGATTACATTCTTAGTACTCGGAGATTCTGAATTCCGTTGGGTACTGATACCCTGGGTTCCAGTTTTACCCTCGGTATCATCCTCAGCAATTGAGGAAGCACGGTTGACGTCCTTAGAACCACATTTTGAGCAAGTGAGAGGGAACTTCTCTTCCAAGCGAGCTTGGTAATCCTTGGTCAAGGAAATAAGAGTAGTAATACCAGTAGTCTCGGCATTGAGCATCGTAACGATTGTCTCATCTACCTTATCACCCATCAACTTCTTGTAGGTTTCTACGGCATTTTCACGTAGAGAAGCAATGTGATTCTTTCCTACGGTTGCCATTTCCTTCAAGTTAGCTACTTCGGCATTCAAGTTGGTAATCTGTTCCGTAAGAGAAGTTTTCTCTGTAGTAAGATTATCTACCGAAGTTTGCAATTCGTTTCTGGATGATACCAAAGTCTGAATGCAGGCAATTACATTTTCCTGATTCATCTCTTTACCTTCTTCCAGGGTAAGCATATTATCCCCGAAAAGGCTTTCAAGAAATTTTAGTAATTCTTCGTTCATGTTATTTTTATTTGAATGATTATCCTTGGCATCATTATCATTAAAAGAACCCTGAGTATCGTCCTTTTCTTGATATGATGTTAAATCCGATTTGTAATCAGTAAAGAAGTATTGCTTCGATTTATCATCTCTGTATTCTTCATAAGATGCCCAAGTTCTTTTGGCAAAGGTTGGGTTAATGATTTTACCATTCGAACCAATTTTCTGGGCAAATGAATCAGCACCATGTGAAACTAGTGAGGTCTCAAGGTAACGAACAATTTCAGTAACAATTCTACGTACCATAACTCCCTTAGAGTCATAAGTACCCAGTTTCTGATAAAATTCGTTATCTTCCATTTGGGGATGGGATTTATTCCACTTAAATTGTACAGTAACTGAATTACTATGAATTGAAGGAGGTTCCATAAGGATGCCTCTAGCAATTCTTGGGTTTGCCTTACCATCGATTTTCAGAATACCGTTGATACCAGCGGGTATAGTAAAGCTACCGTCTTTATAGGATTCCTGCCACATTACTTGTGATACAGCACCAATAGCATTACCGATGTTGGTTTCATGGTCACAGTTTACTGTTTGACCAAGCAACATCTTCATAGAAGCCTTTAGTACTCCATTTTGACCGAAGTCTGTAGGATTCCAATTTTTCGATACGATTGTTTCCGAAAGTAATCGGAACATAGGTTCGATAAACTCTTCATCCTTTGGAGTTAATTCCGATTTATCCAGGTTAGGGTAATAGGTATTATAATCTATATCCCCTCCCCAAAATCCAAATTGAGCAATGGTGTCCGGTGTAGGATTCTTCCATTTGTAATAATTCTCGGAGAAAGTCTGGGCTCCCACTGCTTCTGGGATATACCCAGCCATAATGGTATGGCCTTGACCTATCACCATAGAATCAAGATGCTCTTTGTTTTTCTTTGTGAATTTACTCATCTTGCTTTAATATTTTGGTCTCCTCGAGAAGGAGCCGGGTTATTCTTATCTCTTGACCTACGAGCAGATTGGTTTTTATCATCCTGCCTTTGTTTCTTTTTAGTTCCCTCTTGAGGATCTAAATTACCACCCTTAGCAAATTGGTCCTCAAGTGAAACTCTTGGTTCCTTTTCATCTGGTGAATCATAACCCATTGCCCAAGCATATTGCTCTTGGCTAATGATACCTGCCTTATACAATAAGTCAAGGTTCTGTATCTTATACTGAAGACCTTGTTGGATTTTAACTTCATCAGAAACTGTAGAAGTTCCCCAATCAATCTTCATTCCCTTATTATTAAATCCTGCCAGACGCAGTTCTAGAGAATAAAGTCGGTCCAATACATAAGCTACAAGCATTTGGATATTTTTTAACTGGCTAATCATCTTAGACAGCATTATACCCGTTGCACCTTCACCCGTAGTAGATGATACCCCAATGATAGAGCCATTAACTCCCAACCCATTTGCTACAGATTGTTGGTTCATATTCCAAGGCTTCTCGATATTACCGAGTTCCTTAGTAGTAGAGTTAAGTTTGAATTCATGGTCATCTATGTAACCAGCAACTACTCCATCCTTCATACCCTCTTTAACATTACGTTTAAGGATATTGAGTTCATGGTATAATCTAGATTCATAAGCTTTGATACTCTCGTTGGGTCTTTGGGGAGATTTCTGCATCTTAGCTTCTAAGAAACCAACCATACCACAAATCTCCATGATATGTTTGAAGTTAACCTTCATATCATTCTGACCCTTGAGAGAATCTAATGCAGGCATAAATGGAGGAACTCCATAAGGTTCATCGGTATCATTGAACATACCAACATAGAAATAAGTTTCTGGGTTAAGCTTAATATAATCTTGTTGCTTAACAAAGAAATTTATATTCTTTTGGTAAGGAGAATACACCCCATTTAATTCACGTTTAAACTTGATGTGTTCTGGCTTAAGGAATAATACAGTAGCCAAACCATCAAGCTTATCATTTGGTACTCCTTCTACGGATATTGCCCCACTTACAAGAAGTTGAACAATCATTTTATTAACTAAACCATCTATACCAGCAGTATATCTGGTCCATCCCTTGGTGGCTTTCTTAAGATGTTCTCTCATCTTTGAAGCCTCTTCATCGGTGTTATTAGGGAAAGTTACTGTATGACTGGTGTTAGCTAACTTAAACATATCTTGTAATGCAATGCCCATATCGGGATTTACCTTATATAAATCCCGAATTAAAGGTATCACATCAACACGAAAAGAGGGTTCAACTAATTTAGTCAACCCTTGTAATGATGTAATTAAGTTATCACTATCATCGTCAACTGAAACCCTACCAGGTGAAATTGATGTGGCAGGCTTTTCCTCTTTATTAGAGGATGTACCATTCTTGGGAGGGTCCTTCTTACGTCCCCAACCCCAACTAAAATTGAAGTACTTTTTCATCTTGGTTGTACGATTACGTTAGTTTTTCCTTTCCTTATGTGATTACATATTGCTTTTCCAAAGATATCATCATCGGCATATACATCTCCTTCAAGGTCTACATCTACAGCTGAATTGTTAGCCCTATGTTTACCCATTGCAACAGGTCTGCCCAAACCATCGTATATAAAGGTATAAGCTTCTTGTACAAAGAATGGGTCCTTAATGATTACGTTATCTAATCGAATATCTTCTTCCAAGTTTTCTATTATCACTGAACGATTCTTTTGGGTGGTTAACCAACCAGGGGATTTATCCATCTCAGGTCTACTTTTACCCTTTTTCTTTAACATCTTCTGGTAGTAGTAAAGGTTAGGGTAGCCTTCATCTTGAAGCTTAGAGGTTACCGATAAACCAACGTCATTGGATTCTGGAGCTATTACTGCCCAGTTAAACAATTTCCCAGTATCACCAAGTAACTTAGCATAAGCTCCCACTGCCATTCTTCCCTTATATACTACTTGTTCTTCTCCTAGCTTATCCATACAAGTAAATGAAGAGTAGTCAGAAGCTCTACCAGTTGAAACGTCTGCACCAATGAAATATTCTTTATCTGATTCGGGTTCACAGAATTGTCGGTATTGACCATTAAATCTCTTCTTAATAACTGGGTAATCACTAAGGCAGTCTTCGATAGCTTTAATATCGGCTAAGTCGAAGACTGTATTACCAGATGATAAGAAGTCACCATCAATTTCTTGTGCAGTTCGTTTTGCTCCCAAAGCAGAAGACATTTGGTTATACCAATTGATATCTCGTTCTGGGTGCATTTGCCAGTATAATCGAATTGGGTTAAAAGGATTACCTCCTGCAATGGCATCTACCCAAGTTGAGTGATAGAAATTACCAACTCCATAGGGAGTGGAATTGACGATGGCAGCTCCACCAGTGGAAAGAGTAGGGAATGCAGCAGCCCAAATTTGAGCAGCCCATCTTACTACTGCTGCCTCGTCAATTACCAGAAGAGAAAGGGATTCCGAACGACCGGCTTCTGATGATGTCGGAATTGATTCAATAAATGACCCATTATCAAATTCTATCATGGAAGCAGAACCGTATTCTCCAGCTCTACCATTGATTATGGGAGTTTGAAGGTACCATGGAAGATTCTTGTACATGAACTTAATCTTCTTAAGCACCTTCTTAGCAGTTGTGTCTTTGATAGAGATAATGTTTATCTTTTTGTTGGGATGGTACATCGCCAACCAAAGACAGTACATTGAAATAAGTTCTGTAATTCCTGCCTGACGGAATTTGAGAATGATATTGAATCGTTGGGTAATGAAATTGTAGAGAACGGATTTCTGAAATGGGTATAAATCAAATCTTACCTTTCCTCTTACTGGATGTATCACATAGCAAAAAAGGCTAAAAAAGAAAACATCACTAGAAACTCGGGATAGATTTGATAGCTCCTCCCGAGTTAATGTAGTTCTAGTTTCTGAGATAGTCTTTGCCATTACTTAAAAGTTATACGTTATTTGAAATTCGAGGTCAGTACCTATACCGGATTTTATCTTTGGGTAGTAAAAGGTATTGACTCCGAATTTGTAATTAAATCTCTTAGTCTTGATTGAAAGACCAGCTCCCATATCGAAGAGATTATTGAAAGGTCTATATTTGCCGTAAACATAGGGCTTAAGTGATAACCTTGCAACTTTCTTTCGAGTTAATTGACCTTCATACCAGTTGTAGTTGTACTTATCTAAGTCGATTGGGAATAGTCTAGTTGAATAAGTGTTAGTCTCCTTATTGAACAGACTTAAGTTCAACTTATCTTTCTTCAAAACAATTTGAACCAGGGAATCTTGGTTACTGATAACTGGCTGCCTTAGCATGGAATCAGGAAAGAGAGTTGGCTGCTTATTATCATGAACTAAGATTTTACCTGGTTCAATTTTTTCTGAGTACTTCTTCTCTGGTTTGAAGGGTTTCTCTGTGTATACCGTATCTGGGATTTCATTGACCGCTAGTTCCAGGGAATCAACCTCTCGAGAAAGTTTGTAATTCCTGAAGCAAAGGTAAATAGTAAATCCTAGAAGTACAATAAACAAGGCATTCTTTAAATTCTTCATGGTTTAAAAAATTTAGGAAGTTCGTACGCTTTAATGATACTATCTATTCGGTAATCGCTTAGCGATTACCTTTATCGAACGAAGTGAGATAATATCCAAATATACTACTTACGATATGATATATGAATAGCTATATATACGCAGATAAATATATAGATATATATACGTAGTATATTATATATCTATATATTTCAAGGCACCCCAGAAACTTATATATAAGACTTTATATATAAAGCTGAAACTCAAGGTTTCTTGGTATTTGCCTTTTTGAGGCATTTTTTGAACCAAATACCTATTTCCCCTACTGCCCCTTTGGCAATTGTATACCTTGCCTTGTTAAGCCAATAATGGTAATCCTTAAAATCACCCTCGAAGGTATCACCATTCTTGTGAAGGTAAATTTCGAATTTATCAGGGAATCCCATAATTGCCTTGAAGTCTTCGATTCCCAAGGGGTATCCATCTGGTCTGAATTGCCTATCTGCAGGTCTGAGAGTTAATGGGGGTTTATCATACTCTAATCGATATACTCCTGGAAGAGTACTCATCTTTGCAGTTTTGATAGGCCATTTCTTTTCATCTTTAAAATCTCTAACCCAGAGTCTATGTATCTTTGCTACTGTAAGATTCTTCTTTTCAGGAAGCTTCCGATAGTCATACATTGCCAGAGTTTTACTCATGAATGGAATCTGGTTAGTATTATTTTCCTGAGAGAATGTGAGTGGTTTAAGTAGATTTCTAGTAATTGTTGGAGTTTTTACTTGGAATACTTCATCAAAAGCATTCAAGTATTTCTTACCGGTCTTTTTATGTACTCCAATGATGAGTAATCGCTTCCTTGACTCCTGGGAGTTTCCGTAATCTAAAACTGACCTTTCGTGAAAAATAAGTTTATAGTCTTCAAGAGTTTTTTGAAGATATTCTTTTGGGAGCAAAGATAGCAAACGAGGTAAGTTTTCAATAAGAAATATCTTAGGTTTATAATGTAAGATTGATTGAATTACTAGATTCAGGGATTTATTCTCTTGGGGATTGCCCAATTCTTTTACTTTTGAAAGCCTCATAATAGAAGATGCTCCACAGTCTGGACTTGAAAGTATGATGTCTGGCTTACAATCTGGGAAGGTTTCATCTTTATAATATGGTATACCACCAAAGTTCAATTTCCACTGCTCTAAGCCTTTAGTATAAAATACTCCTCGAGTTTCTATATTAGCTATCAAATTCTTTCTAAAAGGGAACAAAAGGATGCCTGCACCAGCAGACACCCCTAATACTTTTAATTTTTTCATTTCTTGTAGCTTCTCAATTTAATGTACTTAATCCAAGCAAATGGCTTACGGTCTTCCAAGTAACTCAGATTCTTATCATTATTGTAGGCTTCTTCTTCGAAACTTACATCATGATATCTTTCGTTCTGTTTATTCCACTTGGCAAAGCACAGGATAATTAGGTATTCGATAACATACCAAAGGTAGAAGAATCCAAAAGTCAGAGCCACTACCCACCAGAAGGATATACCAAATGATAACCAGAGTATGATACCAAGTACTAAACCCACTATACTACATTCAATCTGTTGTACCTGATGAATACGTTCATGATTGATATCATCGGGTTTACACTCTTCTACTTTGTGTTTGAAGAATGAGTTATACACCAGAGTAATTGCTTTGTAACTGGGGAAAAGAAATACTTTTGCTACCCAGCTGTTAAAATGACATCTTTTCATAATTTATCTTTGAAGTTTTCGTAAGCATTTCTTAGTTTTTGGTCGTAGGCATTCTGGGCATACCCGGGACCATTGTATTTTCTGGCAAAGCCAGCCCAGTCCTTTTCTTTGAGATTACTCAAACAACCAGAGTTTTTCATGAAATAATACATGAGTTCTAGTTGATTTGCATGAGATTCCGACATCTTATGAACGAATTCGAAGACATCTTTACATTCACAGAGGTTGTGATTGAACCCACAAATCTGGAACATACCCCAACTTGCAGACTTCAATGCACATTCTTCGTCAATTTCTTTGGCTAATTCGAGTCTTTTGTACTCGTGTACACCTCCCAAGTACTTCGATTTATCCCATTTAGGGAAGAAAATCGTAGAATATCTCTTACAAAGGTAAGCTAAATCTCTGTCAGGGAATTTCTTATGTACTTCTTTGTACATAATGTGACCCTCAAAGAGAATTTGAGGCCTACCATCAGCTAAAAACCCATCTCTACCTGCTGCTTCTACCAATTGAACAGCCTTCAATAGAGCAGGTTCTAGACCTAAGCGAATAGCAAGGTCTTTAATCATTTCATTTGTTAGTTTATCCATAACTTATCAGTTTTAATGGTTCAATTTTAGTAACAAAAGTATTGCTTATAACCCATTTTCAATATGTTTAGAGGTTCTATTATCATATATAACTTATAAAATAATGCAATATGGACAAGAAAAATGAATGCCAGATATGTGGCAAACCAATTAATTTAGAGGATTTCGATAAAAATAGAGAAATCCCAAAGCTTATGAAAGCCCAAGATTTATGTTTTCAGTGTGCTTTTTGGTTTAATCGATTAGCTTATGATAAAGAGCTTGAGAAAGAGGGTAAAATTGCGGTAATTACTCCAGATTATTCTCACTGGGTAACTAAAATTCCCGGAAATATTTTAATGGTGCCCTCGGCTTTTGGTGGTATTTACCAAACTAAACTCCAACCAGTAAACACTCTGGGAGTTATTGATGAAGACCGAGAGAAGCTTTTCATTATCCGTTATAATAACATCGCTCACCAAGGCATTATACCAGAACATCTAAGAGATGCTTTTAAAGTAAACGGAATATTTCTATCTCCACAGGAATACAAAATGCTAGAGGATTACCGGGGCAATGCCTATGAATTTATAAAAAATAAAATAGATAATGCAATAAATAAAGAATAATTTCGTATATTTGCATAAAGAAAATTTCTAAATAAAATAGATATGAAAAAAGAAAAGAAAGAA
>OGUM01000259.1_pt1 | contig 45611 bp, 45 predicted proteins | sample 1553631 | NCBI WGS metagenome assembly OGUM01 (sample SAMEA2580228, study PRJEB22360) | human gut metagenome | biome: human gut; feature: human-associated habitat; material: faeces | place: Denmark | collected 2008/2010 | reverse complement strand
GCATAAGTGATAAAACGCAGAATTATAGCAAAGTCACCAAATTGCTAGTTAAGCCTAATTTTAATAATCGCGATAATATTTTCTTGCCTTTGGTTTTAAGCAAGAAAAAATATCCAGAAATGAAAGAAAGATTAAAACCTATCGCAAAACAATTAGGAATTGAGGGTATTTTAGATAAGTTTCCATATGAAATTAGTGGTGGACAAAAGCAGCGTGTAGCTGTAGCTCGTGCCATCATCACAAATCCAGATCTAATTCTGGCCGATGAGCCAACGGGGGCTTTGGATTCAAAGAGTACAGAGGAACTTTTACATTTATTTGGAACCATCAATGAAAATCAACAGACGATTGTGATGGTTACCCATTCAACAAAGGCGGCAAGTCATGCGTCTCGCGTTCTGTTTATTAAGGATGGAAAAATCTTCCATGAAATTTATAAGGGAAACAAGAATTTAGATCAGATGTACCAATGTATTAGTGATACGTTGACATTACTAGCTACAGGTGGTGTGCATCATGAGTAGAGCTTTCTATTTAAATTTAGCTGTAGATAATTTGAAGAAGAATGCGCGTACCATCATTCCTTATATATTAACGAGTGTCTTAACGACAATGATGTTGTATATGGTTGTTTCTTTGGCAAACAATCCGAATCTAAATGAGATGTTAGGGGCAATGACACTAACACAGATGTTAGGTTTTGGAGTTGTGATTATTGAAATCTTTGCGTTTATCTTCTTGTTCTATACATATAGTTTTTTAATTAAAAGAAGACAAAAAGAATTTGCGTTATTCTCTATATTAGGAATGGAAAAGAAGCATTTAGCTCGTGTCTTATTTTATGAAACTGTGATTACTTTATTTGTATCATTAGCTTTAGGTATTGGTTTAGGTATCTTATTTGATAAAGCGATGTTTTTGGTAATCGCAAAAATGATTGGTGCAGATATTGTACTTGGTTTCTATTTCTCTTTTATCGGTATGAGACAATGCGTTCTTGTGATTGGATTGATTTATGTATTGATCTATTTCTATTCTATGATTCGTATTCATATTTCAAGTCCGATTGAATTACTTCATTCTGATCATATGGGTGAAAAAGAGCCTAAGGCAAAATGGTTTCTTTCTATTATTGGCATTCTTTGTCTAGGTATTGGATATTATTTGTCAGTTACCACAAAAAATCCTTTAACGGCATTCTATTTTTTCTTTGTGGCTGTTGTACTTGTGATTATTGGAACGTATTTATTGTTTACATCCATATCAGTGACCTTCTTAAAATTAATGAAGAAAAATAAGAATTACTATTATAAGACGAATCACTTTATTAGTGTTTCTGGCATGATGTATCGTATGAAACAAAATGCGGTAGGACTAGCCAATATTTGTATTCTTTCAACGATGGTCTTAGTCATGTTGTCGACAACACTAAGTATGTGGTCAAGTATTGATCGTGTTGTGGATTCACAATATCCTAGAAGTGTAATGGGAAATGGATATGGGGATGCTTCAAATATTGATTTTGATGAAATGAGTGAAGAATTGATTCGTATGGGCATCGTTCCAAAGAATCTTCTTGCGTATAAGAGATTGGATTATGCTGGATATTTAAAGAATGGCACTTTGATTACGGATTACCAGAATGAGGGGATGAATGCAGTAAATGAGATTCAAGAATTTTATTGTCTTCCATTAAAGGATATTCAAGATTATGAAAATATCAAGGGTTCTTTAAAGCCAAATGAAATCTATGTGTATTCCAATGTAGAAAAGGTTAAAGAGAAAACTTTATCTTTATTTGGTAAGGAATATGTAGTTAAAGGTCAATTGAACCACTTGAAGATGGATGAGAGCAATCCCAATGTGACAGAACATTATTATATTATTGTGGATTCAGAAAAGACTTTAGAAACGATGCAACAAGATCAATTGAATGTATATAATGATAATGCGAGTACAATATATGCGAGTTATTCATTTGATTGTGATGCGAATGAGCGTGAAGTTATTAAAAAGTTAGGTCAGAATGGAAATATAAATAATTTTATTTGGTTAAGTAAATCGGATCAGAAACAAGGTTTGATTGAATTATATGCAGGCATCTTATTTATTGGAATCTTCTTAAGCTTCTTATTTATCATGGCAACCATTCTGATTATGTACTACAAACAAATTACAGAAGGCTATGAAGATAAGGATCGTTTTGAAATTATGCAAAAAGTAGGTCTTGAACAACAAGATGTAAAGAAGGCTATTCATTCACAGGTATTAACGGTATTCTTTATGCCATTACTTGTGGCAGGACTTCATGTTTGTTTTGCGTATCCAATGATTGAAAAGCTACTTCATTTATTATTTGTGAGTGATTCATGGCTTTATATTCGTACGACAATGTTCTGTTTTGTGGCTTTTGCCCTAGTCTATATTGTGATTTATGTATTAACTTCAAAAGTCTATTACGGAATTGTAAAGAGAAATGCTTAATTGGATATTGGGATTTATCTTGATTGGATTATGTATCTATATATATTATGTGAATCATCATGGAATTTAGTACTCGAATAGAGTACTATTTTTTTAGGTGATATATATGTTTATAAATGGCTTTGATATCTTGTGGGATGAAATTGATGATTATGTGGCCGATATTAAAAGTATTCGAAGTATCGATCAATTTATGTTTACTAAGCCAGTCACTTTCTTTTGTGGCGAAAATGGTAGTGGTAAATCCACCTTATTAGAGGCTCTTGCGATTAAAAATGGATTGAATCCAGAAGGTGGAACAAGAAACTATAATTTTTCTACGTATGATTCGTATTCGAATTTGCATAAGCATATGCGTCTGTGGCGTTCTAGAAAACCGGATTGGATGTATTTCTTGCGTGCAGAAAGCTTTTATAATGTGGCAACTAAGGAAATGGAATATAGTGGTGTTTTTTCTGAAAGATACCATGATCAATCGCATGGTCAGAGTTTCTTTTCTGTATTGATGAAACAAACGAATAAAAATGGACTTTATTTGTTGGATGAACCCGAAGCAGCTTTATCTTGTCAGAATCAATTGGCACTACTTTATTTAATTCAATCATGTGTGAAACAGAATTGTCAGTTTATCATTGCGACACATTCACCTATATTATTGGGTTTTCCCAATGCACAAATCTTATCGTTTGATGAGGATAAAGTAGAAGAAGTGGATTATAAATCGACGTCTAGCTATCAAACAATGAAATTATTTTTGGATTGCTATGATTATTTTGTGGAAGATATTAAAGAAAATGAAATTTGAAAATCATTTATGTTTTTAGGATAATGTATTTGTTTGGAGGGATATTGTGATTAAATTAATTGCGATTGGAAAGAATAAAGATAAGGCGTTACAGTCTTTAGAGAAAGAATATATGAAGCGATTGTCGGCTTTTTGTAAGTTTAGTGAAATTGAAGTCAAGGATGAAGCAAATGAGCATATTTCTAGAGAAGCTGAAGTTTTATTGGTGAAAGAAAAAGAGGGGAATCGTGTTCTAGAAAAATTATCGGATCAAGATTTTGTGGTATTGCTTGATCTTCATGGCAAGATGATTGATTCTGAGACGTTTGCGAAGAATTTGGATATGTGGCAAATGAAGCATTCAAATATTGTTTTTGTGATTGCGGGAAGTCTAGGACCAAGTGAAAAATTAGTTTCTAGAGCGAATTATCGTTGGAAATTATCGGATCTAACTTTTACTCATTTAATGACCCGTGTCTTGATGTTGGAACAGATTTATCGTGGTTTTATGATCAATAATGGTCGTAATTACCACAAGTAAGCGATGTAAGCGCTTTTTGTGAAATTTTTTACTTGTGAAAAACTAGTCAATCAATTTATGTAGTGATATAATGGATGTGCAAAAAAATGACAGTAGGAGGAATATACATGACAAAGAGAACTGTTAAAGACCTTGATGTAGCTGGAAAAAAGGTCATCGTACGTTGTGATTTTAACGTGCCAAGAAAAGATGGTGTTATCACTGATGATAACCGTATCGTAATGGCTTTACCTACAATTAAATATTTAGTAGAAAACAAAGCTAAAGTTATTTTGATGTCTCACTTAGGAAAAGTTAAGACTGAAGAAGACAAAGCTAAAAACAACTTGGAATGCGTAGCCGTACGTTTACAAGAATTGTTACCAGATGTAAAAGTAACTTTCTGCCCAGTAACTCGTGGTGAAGAATTAGAAAACGCTGTAAATGCATTAGCTGATGGAGAAATCGTATTAATGCAAAATACTCGTTACGAAAAAGGCGAAAGTAAAAACGATCCTGAATTAGGTGCATATTGGGCTAGCTTAGGTGAAGTATTCGTTGAAGATGCATTCGGATCTGTTCACCGTGCTCACGCTTCTACTGTAGGTATCCCTACAAACATTAAAGAAAATGGATTAGGATTCTTAGTTGAAAAAGAAGTTACAATGTTAGGAAAAGCTGTTGATGAACCAGCTCACCCATTCGTAGCTATCATTGGTGGATCTAAAGTATCTAGTAAGATCGATGTTGTTGACAACTTATTGAAAAAAGCTGACAAAGTTATCATCGGTGGTGGAATGGCTTATACATTCTCTAAAGCTGTTGGTGGTTCAATCGGTACTTCATTAGTTGAAGATGACAAATTGGATTTAGCAAAAGAATATTTAGAAAAAGCTGGAGACAAATTAGTTCTTCCTGTAGATAACGTAATCGCTGATGCATTCAGTGAAGAAGCTAACACTAGTGTTGCTGATGCTGGACAAATTCCTGATGGATGGATGGGATTAGATATTGGTCCTAAATCTGTTGAATTGTTCAGAAAAACTTTAGCTGGTGCTAAAACTGTAGTATGGAATGGACCTATGGGTGTATTCGAAATGCCTAAATTCGCTAAAGGTACTGAAGAAGTATGTAAAGCTATCTCTGAATTACCAGAAGCTATTACAGTAATCGGTGGTGGAGACTCTGCTGCTGCTGCAAAACAATTAGGATATGCAGACAAATTCTCTCACGTTTCAACTGGTGGTGGAGCTAGTTTGGAATATATGGAAGGTAAAACATTACCTGGTATCGCTATTATCAGCGAAAAGTAATAAGGAGATGTACTTAAAATGAGAAAACCTATTATCGTTGGAAACTGGAAAATGAACAAAAACAACGCTGAAACAAAAGCTTTCTTCGAAGCTGTTGATGGTGTTGCTGCTAGCGAAAATGCTACTTATGGAATTGGATGTCCATTTACTGATTTAAGAACTGCATTGGATCACGCTAAAAACTTAGTTGTAGCTGCTGAAAACTGCCACTTTGAAGATAGTGGAGCTTTCACTGGTGAAGTTAGTGTTCCTATGTTAGAAGAAATGGGAGTTAAATACTGCATTATCGGTCACTCAGAACGTCGTGAAATGTTCGGTGATACTGATGAAACAGTAAACAAAAAAGCAAAACGTTTGATTAAAGCTGGAATCACTCCAATCTTATGTGTTGGTGAAACAGAAGCTGATTACGATGCTGGAAATTCAGAAAAAGTAATTCGTGAAGAATTAGCTGGTTCTTTAGCTGACTTATGTCCAAAATGTGTTGGTGAAATGGTAATTGCTTACGAACCAATCTGGGCTATCGGAACTGGAAAATCTGCTTCAGTTGAAATTGCTGAAAACTGCTGTAAGATCGTACGTGACCAAGTTAAGGTTATGTATGGTGAAGAAGCTGCTGAAAAAGTACGTATCCAATATGGTGGAAGTGTTAAACCTAATAACATCGTTGAATATATGGCTCAACCAGATATCGATGGTGCATTAATTGGTGGTGCTAGTTTGAAGGAAGATAGCTTCACAGAAATCATTGAAAAAACAAAATAATTGATGATTATCTAGGCCTCTTTGAGGCCTTTTATTTTTAGTTGTTTCTAACCGAAAATAAAATTTAGGGTTGTTTGTGAGGTGGTTTCGTGGTAAACTAATCGTGAACTATTTTAAATAGGGGGTAGAATAAAATGAACTTTGTAGAAAATAATGGTAAAAAAGTCGCAGCGATTTTATGTGTAGCATCTGCTTTCCCTGTTGTGGCAACAGTAGTTGCAGCTAAGGAAGAACCAGGATGGCATGGTGATCGCTATGTCAATGAAGATAAAACTGTGGCAAAAGGATGGCAAGAAATCGAAGGAAAATCTTACTATTTCTCAGAAGATGGAACAGTAAATTCTTCAAAGACTGAAAAAGCAACAACAGCTAGTGTTTCAAGTAACATTACAGGGGAAGTGAAAGAAACAGTAGCAACAGCTAGTCAAGAAGCTGTAAAAGAAGAAACAGAACAAAAAGCCGCAGAAGTAGTTGAAACTCCAGTAACTACAACTGAAGCAACAGATACAACTGAAACTCCAGCAGAAACACCTGCTCCAGAACAGACTGAGACTCCAGCTCCTGAACAGACTGTAACACCTGCTCCAGAACAAACTGAGACTCCAGCTCCAGAACAAACAACTCCAGCACCAGAAGTACAAGCTCCTGCAGAAACACCAGCAACTAGTACTTTAGGACAAAGAATTTCTGCTGAAGCACAGAAATTAGTAGGTGTAACTGATGGATTATGGTGTACACAAGTTGTACAACAAGCCTTGGCAAATGCCGGTGTAAGTGATGCTTATCAATTATGGCCAGATCAATACGCAGGTCAATATGGATACTACACTAACGATCCTCAAGAAGGTGACTTATTGTACTACAACAATGGTGGACGTGGTGTTGACCACATCGCTATCTATATTGGAAATGGACAAGCTGTTCATGGAAACTACGAAGGTAAGACTGTAATTGCTAGTGCATATTTAAGCACAGCAGCATCTCCACAATTCATTCGTGTTGTTAGATAATTTTAAATTTTAGCTTGGCTTTTTAGCCAGGCTTTTTTTGTATAATAAGATTTTGTATTGTATAATATGAGATGGTTTTGGAGGCAAAATATTATGAATGAAGCATATAAAAATCTTGTAGAGAGAAGAAGTGTAAGAAAATATAATAACAAAAAGGTGAGCCATGATTTGGTTGAAAAAATTATTTATGCCGGGCAATGTGCACCTAGTGGCATGAATCGTCAAATCTTTGCCTTTGTAGCTGTTGAGGATGAAGAATTAGTAAAAGAATTATCTAAAAAGAATGCAGAGGTTATGAATTCATCGGAAGACCCATTTTATGGTGCAAAAAGTTTGATTATTGTCTTCGCAGATACCCATGCACCTACATATTTATACGATGGAGCTTTGGCTATGGGGAATCTAATGAATGCTGCAAATGCCTTAGGTGTTGATTCATGTTGGATCCACCGTGCTAAAGAAGTGTTTGAAACAGAATATGGTAAAGAATTAAAGAACAAATGGGGAATACCAGAATCTTATGAAGGTATTGGACATTGTATTTTAGGCTATAGAGACGAAGAGCTTGGAAAACGCGCTGAAAGAACGTCTAAGGTGGTTTATGCATAATATACGTATTGGACAAGCCGTAGATATTCATCAGCTTGTAGAGGGTCGCAAACTTATTTTGGGCGGAGTAGAAATTGAACATTCTAAAGGACTTTTAGGACATTCGGATGCTGATGTTTTAACACATGCGATTGGCGAAAGTATTTTAGGCGCTCTTGCCCTAGGTGATTTAGGAAAACATTTTCCAGATACAGATCCTAAATATAAAGGTGCGAACAGTCTTGTTTTATTAGGACATATCTATGATATGATGGATGAAATGGGATATCAGATTGGTAATGTAGATGCGACTATTTTGGCCGAAAGACCTAAAATGGCACCGCACATTGTTTCTATGCGAACGAATATTTCAAATGTATTGCATTGTGACATAGAAGATGTTTCAATTAAGGCTACGCGTGGAGAAAAACTTGGTTTTGTAGGAAATGAAGAGGGCATTGTAAGCCTTAGTGTTTGTATATTGGAGAAAAAAGGATGAGAGTAGTAATTCAAAGAGCAAAGAACGCAAAATGTACGGTAGATGGTCAAATAACAGGTCAAATTGATTATGGATATTGTATTTTTGTAGGATTCAATAATGAAGATACAAATGAAATTATTGATAAAATGATTCATAAGATTTTATTCTTGCGAATTTTTGAAGATGAAAATGGGAAGATGAATAAATCCATACAAGATGTAGAAGGAAGTATTCTTTCTATTTCTCAATTTACCTTATATGCGGATTGTAAAAAGGGGAATCGCCCAAGTTTTACAAATGCAGGTAAACCAGATTTAGCTACAACATTGTATGATCAATTCAATCAGAAACTACAAGAACAAGGTATGCATGTTGAAACAGGTGTTTTTGGTGCTGATATGAAGATTGAATTATTGAATGATGGTCCAGTAACCATTGTATTGGATTCAAAGGAGTTATTTTAATGGAAATTATATATGGAAATACACTTGCGGATCGAATCAAGGCGGATATGAAACAAAAAATTGATGACATCCGTGCAGAAGGGGCAAGGCTACCATTATTAAGTGTTGTACTTGTTGGAAATGATCCGGCAAGTATGTCTTATGTTCGTGGTAAAGAAAAGGCTTGTTCTTCTATTGGGATGCTTCAAAGAACAATTCGTTTAGATGAAAATGTATCGCAAAAAGAATTAAATGATGTGATTATGAGTTTGAACCTAGATTCTGAAGTCGATGGTATTTTAGTGCAAATGCCTTTGCCTTCGCATTTAGATGAAACAGCAGTTTTAGAGTTGATTGATCCACAAAAAGATGTAGATGGCTTACACCCCATGAATGCTGGTTGTTTACTTACGAATCGCCCAGGCTTTATTCCTTGTACGCCACAAGGTGTTATGGCTATGTTAGATTCCATTGGATGTAAAGATTTATCTGGTAAACGTGCTGTGGTCTGCGGAAGAAGTAACCTTGTAGGCAAACCAGTTGCCCTGTTGCTTCAAAATCGGAATGCGACAGTGACAATCGTTCATTCAAAGACACCGGATATTGAAAAGATTGCTTCACAAGCCGACATTTTAATTGTTGCGATGGGTGTTGCTCAAATGGTCAATGAAAATTGGGTAAAAGAAGGAGCTGTCGTTATTGATGTAGGTATCAATCGTGTCAATGGAAAACTTGTAGGGGATTGTGACTTTGAATCGGTTGCGAAAAAGGCAAGTTATGTAAGTCCAGTGCCAAAAGGTGTTGGTCCAATGACGGTTTGTATGTTATTATCGAATACGCTGGATGCATATCATATGCATGTGCAAGGAGAATAATTATGGAATATGGATTAAATGATATTGTAGAAATGAAAAAAGAGCATCCTTGTCATAAGTCCAATGAATGGAAAATTATTCGTATGGGTGCTGATATTCGAATTAAATGTTTAGGTTGTGGCGCCAGTGTTTTAATGCCTAGACAAAAATTTGAAAAGAAATTAAAAAAAGTAATTCGACATGAAGAAGAATAGAGAGGATGTATTGAATTTATGCCATTAACTGCAGGAATCGTTGGTCTTCCAAACGTAGGAAAGTCAACTTTATTTAACGCTATCACGAAATCACAAGTAGAAGCCGCAAACTATCCATTTGCGACAATTCAGCCCAATGTAGGTGTTGTAGAAGTACCAGACTATCGTATTGATCGCTTAGTTGAAATCTTCAATCCGAAAAAAACAATCTATACAACATTTGAATTTACAGATATTGCGGGATTAGTTAAGGGAGCAAGTCAAGGTGAAGGACTTGGTAACCAATTCTTATCAAACATTCGTTTAACAGATGCGATTTGTCACGTAGTTCGTTGTTTTGACAATCCAGATATCACACACGTTGAAAATAGTGTAGATCCAATTCGTGATATTGAAATTATTAATCTAGAATTAACTTTAGCGGATCTTCAGACAATTGAAAATCGTAGAAGTAAGATCGAACGTAAGGCTAAGACAAACAAGGATAAAGAATCATTGGATGAATTGGCTTTATTAGATCGTTTACAACCAATCTTAGAAGAAGGAAAACCAGCTCGTTCATTAGAGTTGAATGAAGATGAACAAATCTTGATGAAAGGCTATAACTTATTGACAGCTAAACCTATGATCTATGTTGCCAACTTAGATGATGAAGGGATCATGGATCCAGATTCATGTGCTTACTATAATCAAGTAAAAGAATATGCACAAAGCCAGAATAACCAGGTTGTTGCCTTATGTGCGCAAATGGAAGAAGAATTGTCTGGTTTAGATAAAGAAGAAAAAGATGCTTTCTTAGAAGAATTAGGTGTTGAAACATCTGGTTTGGATCAATTGATTCAAAAGGCTTATGCCGTATTGGATCTATGTACATTCTTAACGGCTGGAGAAGATGAATGTCGTGCATGGACATTTAAAAAAGGTATGAAAGCACCGGATTGTGCAGGTGTTATCCACACAGATTTCAAGAAGGGATTTATTCGTGCTGAAGTATATCGTTTTGAAGATATCGATGAATTGGGTAGCGAATTAGCTATCAAAGAAGCAGGACGCTTGCGCCTAGAAGGAAAGGATTATGTCGTGCAAGATGGCGATGTAATGCACTTTAGATTTAATGTTTAATTTATCAAATATTATTTATCTTGTCATTGCCGTTGTTCTTTCCATGTCGATTCATGAAACGGCACATGGACTTGTGTCCTATTGGATGGGAGATCCTACGGCTAAGATAGAAGGTCGATTGAGCTTAAATCCTTTTAAACATGTTGACTGGATTGGACTTGTCTGTCTATTAGTATGTGGATTTGGCTGGGCAAAACCAGTACCCGTGGATGCACGTTACTACAAAGATGCGAAGACAGGAATCATATGGACAAGTTTTGCGGGTCCAATCGCAAACTTTCTATTAAGCTTTATTTGTGTATTCTTATTTTATGCACTTTATAAATTTGCTCCATATTTTATGATGTCTAGTGTAGGATATTTTATATCGAATACATTGACATATACAGGATTGATTTCAACTGGATTTGGCATTTTTAACTTGATTCCAGTACCACCATTAGATGGCTCAAAAGTATTGTTTTCGTTTTTACCCGACGATAAATACTATAAATTTATTGATGGTGCACCATGGATGAATCTATTATTTATCTTATTGATTTTTTCAGGTTTATTAGATTATCCGTTGGGTATGTTACGTTCAAATATGATTCAATTTTTTGAGATGATCGCAAAGATGATTTTAGGTTTCTAAAGTCATCTTTTTTAAAGCGTTTTCAGAAAAAAACTTCATTTTACAGAAAATTAACATAAATTTAATATTGTTTTGACATTGTTTTTATTGCATAATAAATACGTCGCAATATGCGTAAAAATTGAAAATTAAATATTCATTTTATAAAGGAGTTCAAGATGGAAATAGTTACAATGGTCTTATCCCTATTAGGAGGCATTGCGTTATTTTTGTTCGGTATGTCATTAATGGGCGATGGACTAAAAAGCGTAGCCGGTAACAAGTTAGAAGCATTCTTGTACAAGATGACAAACACAAGTTTAAAAGGTGTTGCCTTAGGTGCAGGTGTTACTTCTGTTATTCAGTCTAGTAGTGCTACGACAGTAATGGTCATTGGTTTTGTTAACTCAGGTATGATGAAACTAAGACAAGCTATCGGTATTATCATGGGTGCCAATATTGGTACAAGTATTACCGGTTGGATATTGTGTTTATCTTATGTTGGTGGATCAAGTGGAATCGCAAGCTTATTTTCAACAGCTACGATCACAACATTGTTTGCGTTTATTGGTATTTGTTTAAAAACATTTGGAAAACGTACAACACATAAAAATGTTGGAAATATCATGCTTGGTTTTGCGATTTTAATGACAGGTATGAAACAAATGAGTGGAGCCGTTTCGCCTTTAAGAACGAACGAAACATTCATTAGTATGCTTACAATGTTCTCAAATCCAATCATGGGTATTCTTGTTGGTATTTTGTTTACTGCTGTTTTACAAAGCTCAAGTGCTGCGATTGGTATTTTGCAGGCACTATCTATGACAGGCTCATTGACATTTGCGGCAGCCTTTCCAATTAACTTAGGTATTGGTATTGGTGCTGCATGTCCTGTGTTGATTTCTGCCTTAAGTGCAAATAAAAATGGCAAACGTACAGCTTTAGAATATTTGATCAACGACTTATTTGGTATGATTATCTGGTCAATTCTATTCTATGGTTCAAATGTATTTATGCAGTATAGCTTTGTGAATAAAGTTATGTCTCCAGTAAATATCGCATTAATGAATACAGCTATTCGTTGTGGAAATGTATTAGTGTTATTCTGGTTCATTCCTCAAATTGAAAAATTATTGATGCGTATTATTAAAGACAGTCCTGAAGATTTAGCAGAACAAGCTGACTTTGATTTACTAGAAGAACGTTTGATTCCATATCCTGCTTTGGCGATTGCACAATGTCATCGTGTAATGAATGGTATGGCTAAAAAGGTGCGTAATAACGTGAATCGTTCAATGAACTTGATTAATGAGTTTAAACCAGAAAAATATGATAAAGTACATCGTAAAGAAAAATTGATTGATAAATATGAAGCACGTTTAGGTTCTTATTTAATGCAGCTGACAAAACAAGCATTAAATACAGAACAAACTCGACAAGCTTCTTTATATCTTCATACAATTAGTGACTTTGAAAGAATTGGTGATCACGCTGCAGATATTGCCGAGATGTCAAAGAGTATCAAGGAGAATCGTATGGAGATGTCAGAAGCCGCTATGGATGAGTTAAACCTTGTTATGGAGGCTGTTCGTGAATCTATGAATATGACATATCATGCTTATTTAGAAGATGATTTGGCTTTGGCTCGACGCGTATCTCCATTAGGAATTGTCATTCGTGGACTTTGTGATGAAATGAAATTGCGTCACGTTGAACGTTTATCACAAGGAAACTGTGGCCTTGAAGAAGGTACAGTATTCAATGATTTATTAAATAGTTTAAACCGTATTGCCACACACTGTGCAAGTAGTATGGTGGCTTTGATTAAGATTCGTGAAAAAGATACAGATATTCATATTCACGATTCCAAAGTATATGCGATTGAAGGTGACGATTATAAAACAACATTGGCTGAGTACCGTGAAAAATATGATCTTGGACAAAGAGAAGGTCGTATTGTCAGTATGGAAGATGAACAAGTTGAATAATGTAAATAAGGCCTGATGATTCAGGCCTTTGATGTATCTATTTTTATGTCACATATGTCTTGGATTGAAAAAGTCTTAAAATAAAGTTCTTCTAAAGGAATCCATCGTTGAATAAAATTGTTCAACATATTTGGGTTCCTTTTTTCAAGTCTTGAAAGTTGTTCTTCTTTACTCACGGTTAAGAAAACAGAATACGAATAATATTTTTGAAGATCTGAGTGCATTGAATAAGAACCTTCAATGACATTAAATGATTTATATGGAATTAAGTGAGCAGATTGTATTGACAAAGTTGAACAATTGAATTTACGCAGCTTTATATCTTCATGTTTGGATAGTGGAATCAAGACCTCTTGTTCAAATCGCTCATGATCTACATTTTCTCCAGGACTTTCAAGCCTTTCCTTTGTCCTTTGATGGGGTTGTAAGAAAAAGTCATCCATTTTAAACACGTTACAGTCATATATTTGTTTTAAAAGATTTGAAAGTGTAGTTTTACCCGAAGCACAACGTCCGTCGATTGAAATAATAGAAGGATGCTTGTTGTCGATATCTTTAAATAGTTTTAAGAAGGGGACGTACTTTTTATGTATTAAGCGATAAGATGGATGGTACAATTGATTGAATGTATTGGAATGATGAATGGCAGGATATCCATCTTCTTTCCATTTCAAAAGAGTTAGCTTAGCGTTGTTTAAAGAAAATGGAAGTTCCTTATTGGAAATCATATCGATAAGGATTTGAAGCTTTTCTTCGAGCTGTTCTTTGCCGTTTTTTTCTTGTTGACTTGATAAAATAAATAAAGTACTTAGTGTATTTACACTCAATCCATAATTTAAATGAAGACGAACATAATCTCCATCTAGATATTCAATGGAATTACATGTATCCAGTTTTGTATCGAGTTCTTGTTGGATCTGTTTTTTAACTGTGTCAGGATTTGAAAGTAAGTGTTCACACCCAAAACTGCTTTGGTATAAAAATTTCATTAAGTCTTGTAGTTCTAGTTGTGGGTATGTTTGAAATTGGTTGAGTATATATGATTTTGTGTTCATAGAAATTATTTTATCACATTCTTTAATTTTCTATTATAGATAAAAGTTATAACGGGCACATATTATTAAATATTATCAATAATTAATTAGAAATGATAAAATGATGACGTTGGAGGAAATTTACTAATGTTGAATATTAAATACGATATTGTGGGATCTTTTTTAAGACCACAGGAAATTAAAGAGGCCCGTGCTAAATTTAATAATAATGAAATCGCATATGAGCAATTGCGTGATGTAGAGGATGAACAAATCGCAAAATTAGTTGCGAAGGAAGTACAACATGGATTGAAGTTTGTGACAGATGGAGAATTCCGTCGTCGCTGGTGGCATTTAGATTGGTTAAAAGAATTTGATGGTTTTACGACAAAACATTTGGATAAATTTATTAATGGAAGAAACAATCATATTGAATTAGGTATGATTGAAGGTAAGATTTCTTATGATCCAAATAAAGCACATAAAGAAATGTACGCATGGGATTTCTTGAAGAATGAGGCAAGTAAATATGGTGTAGAAGCCAAGAAGTGTATTTCTGGACCAAACATGATTTTGATTGATCATTTTTTACAGTTAGGTATCAAAGATACGCCATACTATGGAACAGATATTGAAGCAGTCATTGATGATATTGGATTGGCATATCAGGCAGCCATTCGTGATTTCTACAATCATGGATGTCGCTATATTCAAATTGATGATACTTCATGGACCTATATGATTGATGATACATTTGTATCAAAAGTAGAAGGTTTAGGTTATACAAAGGCACAAGTATTAGATTGGTTTGTGCGTGTAAGTACTAAGGCTTTAGAAAATCGTCCAGAAGATATGCAGATTGCGACACACTTCTGTAAAGGAAACTTCAAAGGAAATCCATTATTCCACGGATTTTATGATACGATTGCCAAGTCTGTTGCGAGCATTCCATACGATGGATATTTTGTAGAATATGATGATGCTCGTAGCGGAACATTTGATCCTTGGGCTGTTTTAAAAGGTACTGGCCGTACATTTGTAGCTGGCTTGATTTCGACAAAGCGTAAAGAATTAGAAGAGCATGATGCGATTAAGGCACGTTATGAACAAGCTAAAGCTGTAGTCGGTGATAATATTGCACTTTCTCCACAATGTGGATTTGCCTCTGTTGAAGAAGGTAACTGCATTGATGAGGAAACACAATGGAAGAAAATTGATTTATTGGTATCTTGCCAAGACTTTATTTAAGAGGAATCGTTTGATTTCTCTTTTTTTTCAAAAAAAGAACAAGCATTTACTTGTTCTTGTAGTATGAATTTAAGAAAAATTCTTTGAATTCTTTAAATGTACCATCTAAAATAGCTTGTCGAGCTTGTTCAGTTAAACGAATGATAAAGCGAAGATTATGTATAGAAGCAAGTTCGAAATATTTTGCGGATTCCGTGCGGTCTTGCGATTTCCATAGTCTTCTTAATTCACCAAGTGTGATATGAGAAAGACAAGTAGGACAATCACAACTTTCATCGATAATTTCATCGCTATCTCTATATTTTGATAGATTGATAGGACCATGCATTGTATACAATCTTCCATGTCTTGCCTCTCTTGTAGGAGCTACACAATCAAATGTATCAGCCCCATTTTCTGTACCAATCAAGATATCATCTGGATGAGACAATCCTAATAAGTGTCTTGGCTTATTTTCAGGGAGTTCTTCGTTACACCAAGTTAAGATATCACCTAGTGTTTCTTTAAGGAAAGCACCACCTAAGCCGTAGCCATCAAAATCCATTTGAGCGTACTTTTTACAAGTTGATCTTCTTAGATCTTCCCAACGCCCACCTTGAATGACACCATATAAAGATTGATGGTAGCCTAAATCATCACAATGTTTCTTATGTTCATCAAGACTTCTCTTTGCCCAACGCTCAGTTCTTGCCAAGGATTCAACGTTATATTCGTATGTATCGGCTAAAGAAGTTAATTCATCATAGGCCATATGAATATCGGCTCCAATGCGACATTGAATTTGCATACTTTCTTCTGGACCAATAAAATCTTCTTGGCCTGTAAATGGATCGTGAAAGTGTACGCCATCTTCTGTTACGTGGGCCAAACGCTTTTCTTCTTCAGTATTTTTCATGTTGTCTTCACGTTTCATGCTGACAACTTTTCCGCAGCCAGAACCTAAAGACATCACTTGAAATCCACCGGAATCCGTTAAGGTTGGACCGTTCCATTTTGACCATGCGGATAAACCTCCATTGGCGGCAATCTCAGGGGAAATGTTTCGTAAATGATATCCATTACTCAACATGGCTTGGGCATTAATACTTTTTAATTCTTCCATAGAAACAAAGCGAACTTCACCATGTGTTCCAACACACATAAATGCAGGGGTTTTGATGTCTCCATGAGGTGTATGTATAATTCCGGCTCTTCCTAAATGACCAGGAATTCTTTTTTCAATTTCAAAATAAAATTTATTGTCGTTCTTGTATTCCATAAATTCCTCCAACCTATTTATTCTATCATATATTAGCCACGTCTTATATAGAAGATTACACTGATAACACCAATTATACCGGCAACAAATCCAATGGATTGAATATTAAGAAGATTAATAGTTTGTCCTCCAATAAAAGATCCTAATCCAATTCCTAAGTTAAAGATACCTGAGAAAATCGACATCGCAATAGCACTTGTGTTTTCATTTGTCGCAAGCATTGTTTCTGATTGACAAGCCACATTAAATGCAGTAGAACTCATTCCCCATATAATACAAATAAGGATAAGTGTAATCATGGTGGTTGTACTTGGTTTTAATAAGAATAAGACAAGGCTTAAACAACATAGTGAAGTTAAAATAAATCTCTTTCTATTTTTATTGTAGAAATTTGAGAATAAGATACTTCCACCAATACCGGCTACACCAAATAAAGATAGAACAAGTGTATTTGTATTGTTTGATAGATTTGCGACTTGCGATAAGAATGGTTCAATATAACTATAGGCTGTATAGTAGGCACTCGCAAATAATAAAGAAATTCCATAGATGGTGATGAGTTGTTTGCTTTTTAATAATTGAGGAAGTTCGTTTAAAGAAAAAGCAGCATTGGAATTTAATTTAGGAAAATAAATGGATTGGAAAAATAAAAGTAGAATACTAATGATGCCTACAATTAAGAAGGTGATTCTCCAACCAATTAAAAGACCAATCATTCTTCCAAGTGGTAAACCGGCAATCATCGCAACACTTGTACCTGTAACGATCATGCTCATCGCAAATTCTCGTTTTTCTTCATTGACAAGTCTTACGGCAATGACACTGGCAATCGACCAGAATATGGCGTGAGCACAAGCTACGACAAGTCTGCCTACTATTAATATAAAGAAGTTCATTGAAATGGCACTGATGACTTGTCCAAGACCAAATAAGAAGAGTGTCGTCAGTAAGATCTTCTTGTAGTTGTATTTAGAAGCTAAAATCATCAGTGGTAAACTTAATAACATAACAGCCCAGGAATAAATAGTAATCATTGTACCTGCTTGTGTTTGAGTAATTGAAAAAGTTTGGGCAATATCGGTAAGTAGGCCAATTGGCATAAATTCAGAGGTGTTAAAAATAAATGCAGCAATTGTCATACCTAAAAGTGGCATCCATTGTTTTTTGTTCATAAATATTCATCCTTTCAAAAACGATTCTTATTTTACCATAAGTTTTATTGAAAACCCCATTTTTTCTTTCTATAATATATATCGGTGATAAAATGAAAAAAACAATTTGGATAGCAACGAGCAATGCTCATAAAGTCGAAGAGTTTCAGACGATGTTGAAGGATTGCCAAGTTAAATGCTTAAAAGATCTAGGTCATAAGATTGATATTGTAGAAGATGGTACAACATTTGAAGAGAATGCGCTAATTAAAGCTCGTACTTTATTTAATGAACTTCATGAACCTGTAATCAGTGATGATTCTGGTTTGGAAGTAGATGCGATGGATAAGAAGCCAGGTGTGTATTCAGCTCGTTTTTTAGGTGAAGACACAAGCTATGATATCAAGAATCAATATATTATAGATCAGGTAAAGGGAAAAACGCGTACGGCTCGTTATGTGTGTGTCATTGCCTATATTGATGAAGATGGAAAAGAACATGTATATCGTGGAGAGTGTGAAGGTTTGATTCATGATAAAATGGTTGGAACAAATGGCTTTGGATATGATCCAATTTTCTATTATCCTGAATTTAAGACAACACTTGCCAATGTGAGTGAAGAAAAGAAAAATAGTGTATCTCATAGAGGGGTTGCACTTGAGAAATTTTTAAAGGATTGGAGTAAATAATATGTTGCATGTAGTATTGTATGAACCTGAGATTCCTCAGAATACAGGAAATATCATTCGAACTTGTATGGCTACGGGTTCGCGTTTACATTTAATTGAACCATTGGGTTTTTCTTTGGATGAAAAGCATTTGCGTCGTTCAGGAATGGATTATATTAAGGATGCGGATATCCATATTCATAAAGATTGGGATGCGTTTGTGGCTGAAAATCCAAGTGAACACTATTATTTCATGACTCGTTATGGTAAAAAAGCACCTAGTGAATTTGATTTTACTAAAGAAGAAGGCGATGTTTATTTGGTTCTTGGAAAAGAAAGTACGGGTGTTGATAAAAAAATTCTTCAACATCATTTAGATACCTGTATGCGTTTGCCTATGGTCGCAAATGCGAGAAGTTTGAATTTGTCCAATTGTGCTGCCATTATCGTTTATGAAGTATTACGCCAACTTGATTATCCTGGACTAAGTACACATGAAGAACTTAAGGGAGAGGATTGGCTTGAAAATCTTAAGATTGATTGATCGTTATATAGATTCGTTTGAAAAGCGAATCTTTATTTTTATTATATTTATAACAATGTATTGGTTGTGGCAGAATATTTGGCAGTTATTATTATTTTATAAAGTATATGTTATAACTGATTATGAAAGCTTGTTCAATTTGCAGGCGCATCTATCCAATTATGAATCGAGTGTTTTGATTCGTATTATATATTATGTGATTTCAAATCCATCATTGAACATGGCTGGGCTAGTTAGTTGTATAAAATTGATAGACATAATGGGAATTGTAGGATTGCTGATTTTGGCTCAAAAATATCGAATTATTATGATTTTAAATGTATTTAAGTACGTTTGGTGTACCATTTGGATTGTAAAAGGTATGAATTCTGCAAGTGTATATTTGGTAATAAATTGTTTAAAATGGCTTTCAATAGGCGGTTTGATCCTTGTTGGTATAGTGATTCTTCAATGGCTTTTTGGCTTGGTACGAATAATCCTAGAACACGATAGATTTGTTCACAATTTGTAGACAACGTTATACATTTTATAAATTATGTACAATTTTTTACAAAATCACACAATTTACCACAATTAATACTGAGATGCTTTATATAAAGGCTATTAAGAAATATTTAAGAAATTAATTACTAAAAAGTGCAAATGATTTTTTTGCGAAAATTTGCAACAAAAATTAAATCTTGTTAAACTTCAGTTGTTGTAACGAAGAGGTGATATGATGAATTTTATCGAAAAGCACAGTAAAATTTTAGCCGTAAGCCTATGTCTATTGACTTCTGGACCAATTGTTTCGACAATGTATGCTAAAGAAGTTCAACCAGGATGGCATGGTGAAGGCGCAGATCGTTATTATGTTTTAAAATCAAATCGTCAGACAGCTACTGGTTTAACAAAAATCGATAAGGAACTTTATTATTTTAATAATAATGGAGAAATGCAGTTTGGATGGCAGACTGTTTCAGATGAAACTTACTATTTCCAACAAGACGGAACTGCTGCAACAGGTTCTGTAACTATTCAGGGTAGTGAGTATAATTTCCAAAAAGAAGGTGTCCTTCTTCATGGTTGGAGTAATGATGGTAAATCATACTACGATGAAAAGGGAAACAAAACTTCAACAAACTGGGTTGAAGAAAATGGTTCAAAATATTATTTTGATGCCGATGGAAATTGTGTAACAGGATGGCAGGAAATCGATGGCCAGAAGTATTTCTTTGGTGAAGATGGAAAGATGGCTACAGGTCAATTTGATGTAGACGGAAAAACATATTTCACTCAAGAAGACGGTACATTCCGTACAGGATGGCAAGAGATCAACGGTCAAAAATTGTATTATGCAGAAAACGGTGAAGTAACTAAGAATCAAATCGTTGAAATCGAAGGTGCTAAATATGCGTTCGATGAAAATGGTAATTTGATTAAAAATGCCGAAAAAGATGGATATAAGATTGATGAAAATGGTGTTGCGACTGAAGTAACCCCTTCTGAGGAAACAACTCCAACTCAAGATACAACGACTCAATCTCAGACTCAGGCTCCAGCACAAACAACTACTCAAAGTGCTCCAGCTCAAAGCACAACAACAACTACAACACAAGCGCCAGCACAGACATCGACTCCTAGTGCTCCAGCTAATAATTATGTAGCCCCAACCCCAAGTGTGAACAGTTCAGCAATCGCTGCTGCTGCATTAGCACAAGTAGGAACTACACAAGATTGTACAATGTTAGTAACTAATGCTTTGAGAGCTGTAGGAATTAATTTCCACGGTTGGCCAGAAAACTATTTGAGTCTTGGTACAATCACATCAAGTCCAGTTGCAGGTGACATTATTGTTTATTCAGGACATGTCGCTATTTACATTGGAAACGGACAAGCAGTTCACGGTGGATGGAACGGAAGCCAGACTGTTGTAGCAAGCGTTTCTTGTGACAAGGCATTAATTGGATACGTTCACGTAGGCTAGATTGAATTCTAGCCTTTTTTTTTGTTTTTGTGGTAGAATTATTAATATATTTTCAAGGAGGTTTACTTATGAACTATATACAAACGCAAAAATTTAGTGATGTTTATGTTTCTTGTAAAACCATGATGCCTTTTCATCGAAATACAATCAGTGCCTTAAACGTGCTTGTGTATATGATGAAGGCGAAAACGCAGAAAATGAATTCGAAACAAAAATTAGCTTCTACCTTAAATCGTGCTTATGGAACGAAGGTGTCTTATGGTTTAACATCTTATGGAGATCTAGTTCAACTCGATGTTCGTTTTCAGTTTGTCCGTCCAGACTGGATTGAAGATAAAAGTTATTTAGATAAAATTAAAGATATTATGGATGAAGTTCTGTTTCATTCTGTATTGGATGAGGAAAACTTTAAGGAATCTGTGTATTTATTAAAAAATAGATTATTGGCACAAATGGATGATCCTGCTAATTTATCATGTATGTATGCCTTTGAGATGGCACATGATAAACATTCCATTTCAATTCCAGTGCAGGGAAGTTTAAAAGATTTAGAGACACTTACTTTAGATGATGTGAAAAAAGTCTATACCCTATATATGGATATGGCAAAACACTTCTATATTTGTGGTTATGTAACGGATGAATTGTATGATTATATTGATAGTTTAGATTCACATTGTGCTTTTATATCCGAAAGAACATTGCTTCCTGTAGTAGAAACAAGCTATAAAACGTTTGAAAAGGATATTGCGCAAACTTGTATTTCGCAAGTCTATTCGACAGGTGTTGATATTTCAAGTTCGGATTATGAGGCTGAACTCATTTTAAATAGTATTTTGGGGCAAAGCCAGAAGAATTTAATGTTTGATGAAATTCGTGAAAAGAATAGTCTTTGTTATTCTATAAGCTCTTCTATTATTCGCTTTGATGGAGCTTTATTAATTCATACGGGTGTGAATCGTAAGGATGTCACAAAAGTATTAAATTTGATAGAAACACAAATAGATCGATTATTGAATATGGATTATGATGATCGATATTTAGAAATCGCAAAGATGGACTATAAGGACCGTATTATTAGTGGATTAGATCATGCTCAATCTTTGATTGCGCAAGCTTTTTTAGATGATCTTTTACATCGCCAGCTCACGCCTGAGCAAAGAATTGAGAGAATTATGAAGGTGACAAAGGAAGATATTTCACGTGTTGCTTTACGATTGAATTTGGCTTCAGTGGCCATTGTTGCGGAGAAAGAAAATGAATTATAATTTGGATATTAAAAAAGAAACGTTGTCAAATGGTTTACAGGTGATTCTTGTTCATAAACCGGATTATCAAAAATCACTATTTCTTTTAGGAGCTAAAGTAGGTGGATTTGATATTGATCAAAGAGTAGATGGGCAAGTGATTAGACATAAGAGTGGGATTGCGCACTATTTAGAACATCAAATGTTTTATTTGGATGGAGAAGATGTAAGTGATTTATTTGCGAACTTACAGTGTTCTACAAATGCATATACTTCTTATACAGAAACGGCATTTTATTTTTCGACTACGGCGGATGTGAAAAAGCCATTAAAACTTTTATTGGATTTTGTCGAAAATTTAGATGTGACAAATGAAACGATTGAAAAAGAAAAGGGGATTATTCTTAGTGAATATGATATGTATCAACAATCGCCTGAACAACGTCTTTTTAAAGAAACTTTGATTTCTTTATTTCAATATCATCCAATGAAAGTGGATGTACTCGGTTCAAAAGAAGATATTCAAGATATGAGCATGGAGGATTTAAAACAATTTTATGCATTAAATTATGATCCTAGTAAATTGTGTCTTGTGGGTGTAACTGGAAAAGATACAAATGAAATCATGGGTTGGATTAAGGAATGTCAAAAAGATGTGTTGAGTAAGTTAAATAAAAAGATTGAGCGTGTCTTTAAGGAAGAGCCAAAGGAAGTAAATCGCAAAGAGTATGTCGATCATATGGATATTCATCAGCCATTTGTATGTGTTGGCTATAAGATGGATGCTTGCAAGACAAAGGCAGAAGCATTCGAAAAAGACTTTGCCGTGAATATGTGGTTAGATTCTATCATGGGTCCTTTAAATCCTAAATTTCAGGAATGGCTAGATCAAAGAATCTTTACACAGTTTGTAGGCGCAGAAGCAGACTTTACTTTGGATCATAGTTATATCTTGTTTTATGCTCAAACAGTCAATCCAAATGCCTTTATTGAACTTGTAAATGAGCTTGTACAGAATAAGTCGATTTCTGATGAAGACTATCAGTCGTTGCATGCACAGGCAATCGCGAATAATTTGCGTGGCTTAGATCATTTTGATGGCTTGGCCAATGATTTACTTCGAAGTCACTTTGAGGAGTATGACTATATTGAAAATTTAAATAGCATTCAAAATATGAAAATTGAGCAGGTACATGCCTATATTAAGGATTTGGATTTCTCACATTCTTGTGTGACAAAAATTCTTCCGAATGACTCTATCTGATCTAATTTGCGTTTTTTTAAGTGAATTAGAGGGGAAAAACGCATGTAAAACGCATAAAAAGACGACCTATAGATAAGATAGGTCGTTTGTTTTATATGTGACATATTTGTAGAATACCATTGAAGAAGGATGGTGATAAATATGGTGGTCAGAATTGAAGGAGGATAATCAATTATGAATGCGTTTAGTATCGTGGGAAAAATTACGGACATGCCAATGTTAAAGGAGACAAGCAATGGATTAAAGACTTGCGAGCTTCCAATTCGAGTGCAGCGTAATTTTCCAAATTCAGAAGGTGTTTATGAAAGCGATGATGTGGTCGTTGAAGTATGGCGAGGTCTTGCAGAAACTGTAAGTGCTTCGTGTAAGATTGGAGATTATGTGGGAATTAATGGTCGTATTCATTCGCGTAAATACCAGAAGGATGACAGGGTATATCTAAACTATGGCTTTGTAGCTGAAAAAGTTGATTTTCTACGTTGATCAACAGATAAAATACATGAATTAAGAAAACACATCCACAAAAAAAGAAGCGATCAATTCGCTTCTTTCTTGTTCTATGCCTAAGATTAACGGTTGTAGAATTCTACTACTAACAATTCGTTGATTTCTTGAGCTGTGAATAGTTCTTTACGTTCTGGGTAACGAACATAAGTACCTTTCTTAGCATCTTTGTTTACTTCAACAAAATCAACAGTTGCTGTTGCAGCTTCTAAAGCTTCGTTGATTACGCTTAAGTTTTTAGCGCGTTCACGAATTTCGATAACTTGTCCTGGTTTTACTTGGAAACTAGGGATATCTACTTTCTTACCATCTACTAATACGTGTCCGTGGTTTACTAACTGACGGCTAGCACGACGAGTACGTGCAAATCCCATACGATAAACGATGTTATCTAAACGAGATTCCAACATTACTAAGAAGTTTTCACCAGCAGAACCAGCTTTTTTACTTGCTTTTAAGTAAGTGTTGTAGAATTGTTTTTCACTTAATTGGTAAGTGTGACGAATTCTTTGTTTTTCCTGTAATTGGATACCGTAGTTTGTTAATTTTGGACGACGAGCATTTCCGTGTTGTCCTGGAATTGTGTTACGACGAGTTAATTCTTCACCAGTTTCTAATACTGAGAATCCAAGACGGCGTGACTTCTTCCAAACGCTTCCTGTGTTTCTTGACATAATTTTTCCTCCTATTGTTTTATATCATCCACAAAACAATAACAGTACAAATCTTTAAAGGTTGTGTTGACAATGATATTTTCCGCTATCAGCTATTAGCTTACTCATATCGCTTAATAAGGCTGCAACGCATATCCTTTAACTTTGTATGCTGCTATCAATTTATGCCTATGTATCATATCAAAGAACATTAATAAAATCAAGAAAATGATGCAATGATTTTGAAGTTTTGCTATAATAAGAATGGTTTGCAAGGAGGTACCACTATGGATAGTGTTTTGAATTTCTTTCGATCAGTATACGCGTTCATTCGAAATCAACTTTCTGTGACTGTAATTATCTATCTTTGTATAGCAATTCTAGTCTTGATTTTGATTTGGATCATTATGCGTATGATCAAACGTAAAAAGGCGTCGAAACGACTTTCAGATCTTGAAATCGAAATGAATGAAATTCGTAACAATTCCTTGGCCTACAAATTCAACAAAGCATCGGCATTCGCAAGAGTGAATGATGATATCATGGATAAAGTGAAAAGCTTGACTCCAAAATATGATACTTGTCAAAAAAACTTAAGTGCTTGTGATGATTTGTTTAATGAAGCAGATGATTATGTTTCTAGACATCGTCTTCGTAAATCTATGCGAGCTATGGACGATTTAGAAACAATGATGGATGAGACAAAAGAAAGAATTCGTATTGTTACTCAGTCATTAGATCACATCTTGGCTCGTGAAACAGAGGTTCGTGAATCGGCAAATGCTTTAAAAGAACGTTTCCGTAATGTGAAAACTGTTTATCAAGATAATCGTTCTTCATTTTATGGATCTGTTAATTATGTAGATTCATGCTTAGAGGAAATTGAAAATGAATTCTCTAATTTTGAAGAGTGGATGTTTGCTTCAGAATTTAACAAGGCAAAGGAAGAACAAGAAAAAATCTCAAAAATGGTGGATGAGATTAGCTCTAAAATTGCAGCCTTCCCTGGACTCTATGAAAAGGCCAAAAATGTATTGCCTCGTGCAATTAACGAAGTTCGTTTGCACATTAAGGAATTACAGGAAAAAGATATCGACTTATCTTATTTAGAACCAGAAGAAAAATTAACAACCATTCAAAGTGCTTTGTCTAGTTCAATTGATCAATTGGATGCAGGTGAATTTGAAATGGCACAAGAAAACTTGGAAATCATTGGAGATCACATTCTAGCATTACAAGATGATGTAACGAATGAAAAAGAAGCTTATGATGAAATCCATGTAAGTCTTCAATCTAATTTAGATCTAGTTAATGTCATTGGTCAGGAACTTGAGGAAATTATGGCGCTTTATGCCAATATTAAAGATCGTTTTGGTCTAGAAGATTGGACACACCGCTTCTCTTTGGCACAAATCCAAATGGAAGATTTATCAAATCGTCGTGATGAAATTCAAAAAGAATTGAAGCAAAATCAACGTCCTAGCGTAGATGTAGTTCATGGTTATCGTAAATTTTCAGAAGATGTTAATGAATTCCACGATCAAGTCAAGGATATGAAAGAGATGTTAGTGGGAGCAAGCAGTGATGAATCACGTGCTAAAAAACAATTGACAAAATTACAATTGATTTTAAATGAAGTACGTTTAAATACAGTAACACGTCATTTACCTAGTATCTCATCTCAATTTTCTGCAGATTTAAAAGAAGGCGAACGCTTGATTCAACGTGTTCGTGTAGTGTTGGATCACTCACCATTAGATGTACAAACATTAAATGCAGATTTGCAGGATGCCATCGACTTTGTATATAAGTTATACAATAACGCAAACAATTTAGTCGGTGTTGCCGTTATGGTAGAAAATGCGATTGTGTTTGGTAACCGTTTCCGTAGTACGCATGCACAAATGGATTCGGATTTAACTCGTGCTGAGTTATGTTTCCAAAATGGAGAATATACTCGTGCACTTAAGATTGCGATTCAAGCAATCGAAAACATGCACCCAGGAATTTATGAGAAGTTAGTAGCTCAAAAAGATCCTGCTGTCATGAACCAGGTGCAGTAATGATTTATTTTGATAATGCTTCGACAACCTCTGTACGTACAGAGGTTCGTCGTGTTTATGGGCAAATGTTAGAAACTTGTTATGGCAACCCAGATAGTTTGCATGCGGCTGGTCGCCAGGCAAGTTCGCTCATGGAAAAAAGTCGATCAAATATTGCTTCTATGCTTCATGTAGATCCAAGTGAAATTATCTTCACTTCAGCTGCTAGTGAATCAAACACTTTAGCTATTGTAGGATATGCCTTGGCCAATGAACATCGAGGTCATCATGTACTCACAAGCAACGTCGAACATTCGAGTGTTCGTCATGCGATGGAGTTTTTGAAGCGTTTTGGATTTGAAGTTGAATTTCTTCCAATTAATGAAGAGGGAATTGTTACACCAGAATGCTTAAAATCTCATATGCGTAAAGATACAATTTTAGTATCGGTTATGCATGTGAATAATGAAATGGGAGCTATCAATCCTATTTTAGAACTAGAAAAAATTGTACACCAAAATCCAACGTGTGTATTTCATGTGGATTGTGTACAGAGTTTTTCAAAAATTGATATTCCTTTTGAAAAACTAGATATGGCTACGATCTCTGCACATAAGATTCATGGTCTAAAGGGTAGTGCCATTTTAATGAAGAAAAAGAAGATTCAACTTGTTCCAATCATTCAAGGTGGACAACAGGAACAAGGACTTCGTGGTGGAACAGAGAACGCACCGGCGAATATTGTTTTGGCAAAGACAATTCGTTTAGCTTTAGAGGAACAATCAAAGGCTTATGATCATGTTTTAAAAATCAATCAATATTTGCGTGAAGAATTAGCTAAAATCAATGGTGTGCACGTACATTCGCCAAAAGATGCGATTCCTTATATTCTTAATATTTCATTTGATCAAATCACAAGTGAAGTCTTATTGAATGCTTTGGATCAAAAGGGAATTTGTGTATCCGCAAAAAGTACTTGTTCATCACAAAATACGAATGCTTCTGAAGTGTTATTGGCTATGCACAAGTCGGAATTTGATGCGACACATGGAATTCGTTTATCTTTTTCTTATGAGAATACTTTGGAAGAGGCAAAATATTTTATAGAAACATGTAAGGAGATTATAGAGAATTATGGCTTATCGTTATAATCATATCTTAATTCGTTATGGCGAATTGAGTTTAAAAGGAAAAAACCGTAACAACTTTATTAAGGCGCTTTATGACAATGTTCGTAAAGCTTTAAAAGCATTCCCAACATTAGAATTTGAAAAACAGCACGACCGTATGTATATTTATCTTCATGATGAAGATTCTAAGCAGGTTAGTGATATTTTAGCTAAAGTTTTTGGAATATCTTCATTTTCATTAGCTATTAAAGTGGAACCAGATTTAGATCAAATCATTGATGCTTGTTATGAATCTTTAGATTTAACAACACCAAAAACATTTAAGGTAGCTGCACGTCGTAGTGATAAATTATTCCCATATATTTCAGACGATATTAATCGTAGGGTTGCAACTAAGATTTTAAAGAACAGTGACTGGAAAGTGGATGTTCATAATCCGGATGTAAAAATTGTTGTTGAAGTTCATCAAGATGCAGCCTACATTATGACAGATCGTATTCAAGGTGCGGGTGGATATCCAGTGGGTGTTGGAGGAAAGGCCATGGTTTTATTAAGTGGTGGAATTGATTCTCCAGTTGCCTGCTATTTAATGATGAAACGTGGTGTACACATAGAATGTATTCACTATGCTTCACCTCCATATACTTCACAAAATGCACAAGAAAAAGTAATGGAACTAGCTAGACTTGTATCTGGTTATCAAGGTGATGTTTTAGTTCATGTTGTTCCATTTACAGATCTTCAATTGGCAATCTATCAAAATGCGGATGAAAGTTATGCGATCACATTGATGCGTCGTATGATGATGCGTATTGCGACAGGCCTAGCTAAGAAAAGACATGCTCAAGCTATCGCAACAGGCGAATCGATTGGACAGGTTGCAAGTCAAACTTTAGAGAGTATGCTTACAATCAATGATGTCACAAATATGCCGATTATTCGTCCAGTTGTTTGTATGGATAAAGTTGAAATTATTGATCTTTCTAAAAAGATTGGAACATATGAAACAAGTATTCTTCCTTATGAAGATTGTTGTACGATTTTTACACCAAAGAATCCAGTTACTAAACCTCGTGTGGATAAGTGTGAAAAATATGAGGCAAAATGGGACTTTGACAAGATGGTACAAGATTGTATAGATAATACAGAAGATATTTGGGTACATCCAGTTAAGGTTGAAGAAGATTTATTCTAAGAGAAGTGAAATATAGCGCTTCTCTTTTTCTTTTATGTTATAATCTTTTTATGTTGATATGTCCGGTGTGTAAAAAGAAACTAATAAAAGAAAATAAAACATTTCGATGCGAAAATAATCATTCTTTTGATTGTGCCAAACAAGGTTATGTGAACTTATCACGTAAACAGACAAAGAATCATGGGGACAACGCTTTAATGGTCAAAGCGCGTACAGATTTTTTAGAAAAAGATTATTATGATTTTATGCGTCAATATGTAAAGGGAAAGGCTAATGGATCTATTTATTTGGATGCTGGCTGTGGTCAGGGTTACTATACAAAAGAGATAGGGGCGAACTTTGAACATAGTTATGGGATTGATTTGAGCAAGGAAGCGATTCTTCATGCGTCTAAACAAGATAAACATACGCAATATATTGTGGGTAGTTTATTTGATATGCCTTTTTTAGATGAGAGCATAGATTGTGTTACAAGTATTTTTGTGCCTTTAGGTCAAGATGAAATCTATCGTATACTAAAAGAAAATGGATATTGGATCGTAGTAGGTCCGGGTCCTAAGCATTGTTTTGAATTAAAAGAAGTATTGTATGACACACCATACGAAAATGAAATGCCTGAAATACTAGAACAATATGAATTGGTAAACCAGGAAATTATTCAGGAAAAAAAGATGGTAGATGATGTATGGTCTTTACTGGAAATGACACCATATCGATATAAAACGAGTCAAGTTGGACTTGATCGTGTAAAACAATTAGAAAGGTTAGAGGTTACGTTTGAGTTTGTCGTAACTGTGTATAAAAAATATGAAAACAACAGTAAAAAAATGGGGAATTAATGGTGAGGGAATTGCGTTCCATGAAGGAAAGCCAGTATTTATTGAAAATGCCATTCCGGATGAAGTCATTGAATTTGATATTAAAAGTGATGAAGGTACTTATTTAGTTGGAGAATTAACTCGTTTAGTTGAACAGAGTTCAAAGCGTCGCTACCCACTTTGTCCAATTTGGAAAGAGTGCGGTGGATGTGCTTTGATGCACGTAAAGTATCCAGCACAATGCAAGATGAAAGAGGGTAATTTAAAAGAGACGCTGATTAAGTATGCGGATTATAATGGTCGCATTTTACCAATCATAAAGAATCCGGAGCCATTGTCATATCGTAATAGCTGCAAACTTCCTTTTGGTGAAGAATATGGGGAGTTATATACAGGAATGTATGAGCGTGATACAAACCATTTCCAAAAGATGGAAAGATGTTATGTGCATTCAAAATTGTTGGAACAAACGCGTCAGGAAGTTTTAAAAATTATGAATGAGTATCATTTAAAGATGTATGATGATAAAAAGAAAACGGGTTATCGTACATTGGTGATGAAAGAATTTGATTCTAAGATTCAAATTATATTTGTGACGGGAAAAGAAGATATCAGTGAAGAATTTATTCATGACGTAACTCAATTAGAGGGTGTTGTTTCAATCTGGCAAAGTGTAAAAACAGAAACAAAGCGTGAAGTATTTGGAGATATGCGTTTTATTTGGGGAGAAGAAAAGATGCATCTTCAATTAGAAGATATTCAATTATCTTTACTTCCAAGATCTTTCTTCCAGTTAAACACGAAACAATCCGTGAATCTTTATAATGTGGTTAAAGATTGGATGCCAAGATCAAAGACTACGGTTGAAGCCTATAGTGGTATTGGTGCCATCAGTTTATTTGTGAAAGATAAAGCTGAAGAAATCGTTGGTGTTGAATCCATTCAGGATGCGGTTGATAATGCCAATGAAAATGCGATGTTAAATCATGTAGACAATGTATCTTTCATTTGTGAAGATGCGGGTAGTGCCTTAGCACATTTAGTGCAAGAAAAAGAAGTGGATACATTGATTGTGGATCCGCCTCGTTCTGGCTTGGATGATACAATGAAGGAAACTATTTTAAAATCAAAGATCAAAACGATGATCTATGTATCTTGTAACCCAGCTACTTTGGCTAAAGATTTAGGCGTATTAAAGAAAGAGTATCGTATTGTTAAGATTCAACCAGTTGATATGTTTAGTCAAACTCCACATGTAGAGACGGTATGTCTTTTAAGTAGGGAAAAAGTTGATGGATATGTAAATGTTGATTTAGATGCTAACAAAATTGTTAGCAAGTCTAAAACTGGAACTGCTACTTATAAAGAAATTAAAGAATATATTAATGATAAGTATGGATTTACTGTTAGTTCACTTAATATAGCTCAAATTAAGGACAAGTGTGGCCTAGATAAGCGTAAGAATTACAATAAGGGTGCAGAGGGGCATAAAGTGCCAGCGTGCCCTGAGAAGAAAGAAAAAGCCATTTTAGATGCTTTTGAGCATTTTGGGTTAGTATAGAATTAGATATTTTGATTTCCCGGATCTTATGGTCCGGGATTTTTTAATTTTAAACATGACAACAAAAACAGATGTATGAAAGTAGCTCCGCAAGAACCTGGTTTTAAAGATAATATAAGAGTGATTTTATGCAATTTTTAATATAAAATTTGATTTTTTTACCGATTTTTTAAAAAATCGGCATTTTTTTGTCAATCCGATGTTTTTTGGAGCATGGCTAGAAAACTTTTTCTGACATATATCTCCTGAAGGAGGTAGATACAAGATGAAAAATATCTATCATGAAGGCAAACTTATCAATAAAGCAGGCGTTGATAGGGTTGTCTTAAGCCATGTTGAGCTGAAAAAAATTAATTGGCCTGTGTTCAAAAAAGCGATAACTGCATCGAGTGATATTATTTATGATGCTTTTCGGTCTGCTAATCGAACTTATTATGTAACAGAGGGAGGTGATCGATTACACTATATGACAATTACAGATCCAGAAGTTGGTCATCTAAATTTTGGCGCTAATCCTAAGAAATATGGTATTATTGAATTTAGTCCAGCCAATAAGAATAATGGAATTAACATTGTTAATTTCGATGGTAAGGAATTAATGGAGTATCTAGCTCATATTAAAGTAATTCTTAGCGACAGATATGGATTGGAAGTGTCTTTTACAAATTGTACCCTTAAGGAGGTGGAACTGAATGTAACGTTTGCGCTAAATCATCCGTATGATGATTATTATAGAGCGTTAAGTGTTTTGTTTTCTGATATGCCATATCTCAAGAAACAGTGTGAATACACCGGGAAAGAGAACAAAGAAAAGCAATTGCAAAGTTGTAGCGCATTTAACAAGCAATTGTCTGTCACAGCATATAACAAAAGTGTAGAAATGGCTATTGCGCTCAAACGAAAAGAGGAAATTCATATTACGGATGAAAACGGAGTGTTAATTGAATCCGATTTAATGCGCGTAGAGTTCAAACTCAAAACAGCGGAAGTATGCAAAAAATGGTTTGATGGCTTAAATACGTTTGGAGACCTTAAAGAAGAGATGATTGATAAAGCTTTTAAAAAGTTGGTTAATTATTATCTTTTATTTCCACTAGTAAAATGGGAAACTGAAAATGCTCGTTATCTTAAACGTACTGTCAAAGATTTTATCAAAAACAGTGGTAGAGGGTATGGCTGGAAAACGAAACTTTTAACTGATCTGAGAAATGAAGAATTAAAAGAACGTGAAGTAAAACTTTTGGCTCTTGATGATCTTAATATTATCTTACATTTTAAGGATAAAAGTGGCCATAGAAAAAGACTACAGGTTTCAGAAGATTTTTCTGGACTTGCTAGAGCGGATATCTTTTTGCAAAGAGATAGAGAAAAGCTGAATGAAATCGTTAACAATTTAAAATGTTTTGTCAGCGAAGAGTCATTAACGAATTCTATGAGATCAAATGGAAGTGACAAAAACTAGCCTGAGTCCTTGATATTAAAGGGATTGCAAAGGTTTTTTGTAAGAAAAAAGTTGCGATGATTGACTAGCCACAACAGTGTGTGGAAAATAAAAATAATATCATATTGTATAAGGCTCTAAGTTATTGATGTTACAATTTACTTGGAGCCTTTAATTTAATGATAGAGATAGTTCGAATATAGAATATCAAGTCTTGAGTGTCCAAGACATGAACTAATATAGATAAGGCAGCTTCGATCTAAAATTTCACCTTTTCGATCTTTTCTGAGATAGATACGTTCCTTTTTTGGAATATCATCTATATTACGTGCGAAACGTTGATATAACCGTTTGGCATATTCTGCGCGGTAGCGATGGTTGTCGTATGCTGAACTGATTTTTGGCAACAACTTCATTTTCCCTGCTGATTTAAAAAGACTTACTACATAATCAGTTTCTTCTTGTGTAGCACCCATTATAATAGCATCTCGAATTTTACCTCCTTTAGTCCCTCTGGTGATGTGTAAGAAAGGACGGCCACTTGAATCGTAGCGTAAACTATCACCTGTAATTTTACAAAGCTCATTTCGTCTTAATCCTGTTGCGGAAGTAATGGTAGAAAGAAATTTCTCTGTTTCTGCTGATATGTTTTTATCGCGCGATACTTTATTACGACTTCTTTTGATTTTACTTCGTTCGCGTGGTGGAGTAGCGATAAAAGATGCATAATCAACACCATAAAGTTTTGCTAAAGCAGCTTTTTGAGTTGTTAGTGTCCAAGGGCTTTTGCCCGAAGAAATTTGATATGTCAAATATTCATTTACATACTTCTTGCATTCTTTCAAGTGTCTTACTTCAGGATGTGTTTTTCTGCACCAAACAGCAAAACGCTTGCATTCGTTGTGGTATGTTTTATATGTTTTACTCGAATAAATATATTCGCGGTCAACTCCATTACGTTTGTCAACGTTTCTAGATCTACCGTTTCCAGCTTTAAACAATTTGCTTAAACGGTTATAAATCTCATCTTTTATAGTATTCTTTGCTCTTTTTTTGGCCCATTTTCCCATATGTTCATTCCTCTCTTTCGTATTTTTTTGTTAAATCAATTAAGTGCCAGTAATGCTGGCGTGACCATTTGTTTGTGTTCTTGGACTTGAACATTCAACTTTATTTTTATGACATACGATGTATGAAATCACCGTCGATGTACCTTTGCAGATACACCGGCCTTTATTATTGTTACGAATTTTCTTTTTGATATTCCCATATCTTCTCCTTTCTTCTGATCTTCTATGTATTACTTGTCAGAATAAGTTCAGCACAGCAAAATAAGCCGCAAAAGGGGCTTATACCTGTTTATTCGTAGAAAACTCGTAACAAATTACTCGTTTCCAACGAATAAACAGGTAGTTGTACGTATTGTTATAAATGAAAGTACGATAGATAAATCAGTGAAAGTATGCTATAATAATGCTATATCAATGACATAGTCGTTTAAGGAGATGAAATACATGGCTTATTCAGATGAAATAAAGAAAATTCGTGAAAAATGTTTTTTAACACAAGAATTATTTGGGCGTGAATTAGGAGTATCATTTTCCACAGTCAATCGATGGGAAAATGAAAAAAGCAAACCAAATATGTCAGCTATGAAAAAAATGAAAGAGTTCTGTGATAAGCACAATGTTGACTTCAGTGCGTTAGAAGCAGAATGGAACAACATTGGAAAGGATGAAAATTAATATGGCTAAGAAGAAAACTAAAAAAGCTGCTGAGAAAGCTTTGAACATAGACAATATTTTATTTAACTGCCGCGATATTTTGCGTGCGGCTAGAAATTCAGGCTCATTCTTTGAAAAAAGAGATATGATGCTTACACTTGTATTCCTGCGTTTTATCGGAGAAAAATATGAAGATGGAATCGAAAACTTACGTCAGACCTTAATAGAACAAGGACTTGACCCAGATGATGAAGATATCAGAGCAGCATTTTTTGACGATGCGACATTTGCAGACGGAACTTACAATTTACCTGTTGAGGCACGCTGGTCAACAATCATAAACACTCCTGCACCAAGCCTTAATGTTGCACTTGATACTGCTCTTCATAGTATCGCAACTACTTCTAAAGACTTGAAAGGTTGTTTTATCGAAGGTACATTCACTTCTCGTAACCTCGGTGCAAATGACATCAAAAAGCTTGTAGATGAAGTTAATAAAATTAGCCACAAGGCTTTTGGTGAAGAAAAAGACTTGATTGGTCATGTATATGAATACTTCCTTCAGGAATTTGCTGTTAATGCAACTAAAGAAGAAGGCGAATTCTATACCCCTCATGACGTGGTTCAGCTTATTGCATCTATGATTGAACCTTATGATGGAACTTTATATGATCCGGCATGTGGTTCTGGTGGTATGTTTATCCAGAGTGCTGAACTTGTGAAATCAAAGCAAGGAAGTATATCCAGTGTAAATGTTTACGGCCAAGAAAAAGAGGCTGCCACTTATCGACTTGCAAAAATGAACCTTGTGCTACGAGGTATTAGTCATCATCTTGGTGATATGAGTGATTCTTCTTTCACCAATGATTTGCATAAAGGATTGTATTTCGACTATATCATGGCGAATCCTCCTTTTAACCTTAAAGGCTGGTATGATGAAAACTTACAGAATGATCCTCGTTGGGCAGATTATGTAACTCCACCTGCAAGTAATGCCAACTATGCGTGGATTTTACATATACTATCTCATTTAAAGAAGATGAATGGTGTTGCTGGTTTCTTACTTGCTAATGGTGCGTTGAATGATAGTGATACACTAGAAATCAGGAAAAGACTGATTCAAAATGATAAGGTTGAGGCTATTATCGTTCTTCCAAGAGAATTGTTTATTACTACTGACATCAGTGTTACTTTATGGATTCTTAATCAGAATAAAAAAGGTGGTAACTATCATGGTAGAAATCTTCGTAACCGTGAACACGAGATTCTATTCATGGATTTGCGTACCTGGACAGAAAACCCTGTAAAACGCCAGAGCAAAAAGAAAGTTTTTCTTTCTTCAAATGATTCCAAGAATACTGAAGACATAACAATCAACCTTACTGGACAGATTGAAAGAGCATCTTCAATTTATCATGCTTGGCAGAACGAAGGCACAGACGGAACAAATTATGAAATGCCAGAACTTTATCGTAGTGTTGGAATCAAAGAAATTGAAAGTAAAGATTGGGCATTGACTCCAAGCAAATACATTGAATTTATTGACCACGATTTGGATATCAACTATGAAAAGGAAATGTCCCGTATTCAAAAAGAAATGCAGGACATATTGAAAGCAGAAAAGAAATCCCAGCAGATGTTGGAAGACGCGTTTAGGGGGATTGGTTATGGCATTGACTAAATATAAGCTTGGAGATTTAATCGAGCAATCAGATGAGAGAAACTCTGAAAACCAATATTCTGTCGATAACGTAAAGGGAATTTCAATTCAGAAGATTTTTATTGAAACAAAGGCAAATATGGAAGGTGTATCCTTGACACCATATAAATTGGTTCAACCTGACGATTTTGCATACGTTACAGTAACTTCTCGCAATGGAGAAAAAATCACGCTTGCTCATAACAAAACAGAAGATACCTATATAGTATCTTCTTCATATATAGTTTTTCGTGTAAAACGACAAGACTTATTAATATCAGATTATTTGTTTATGTATTTTAATCGTTCTGAGTTTGATAGATTTTCACGATTTAATTCTTGGGGTTCTGCAAGAGAAACTTTTAGTTGGGAAGATATGTGCGATATGGATGTAGAACTTCCACCAATCGACATTCAGCAAAAGTATGTGGACATCTACAATGCCATGGTATCAAATCAGCAATGCTACGAGCGTGGCTTGGAGGATTTGAAACTTACTTGCGATGCTTATATTGAGGATTTACGAAGAAAAATGCCTTGTGAGGAAATTGGACCATATATTACAAGAGTAGATGTTAGAAACGGTGAAAATGGCACAAAAAACGTTATGGGAGTTAGCACAAGTAAGGAGTTCAGAGAACCTACATCAAAGGTTAATAGAAATGAATTGGCTAACTATAAGGTTGTTAAGCCAAGACAAATTAGCTTTGTACAGACTACTCACAATGAAAAAGTGTTCTGCAATGCTTTCAATAATACTGATGAAGATATTGTAGTAACTTCAGTAAATGAAGTGTTTTACACTAATGAAAATTATTTATTGCCAGAATATCTGGTTATGTTTTTCAATCGTACAGAATTTGACAGATATGCAAGATTTCACTCTTGGGGAAGTGCTAGAGAAACTTTCACTTGGGGTGATTTGATTAAAGTAAAAATACCTATTGCAGATATTGCTATTCAGAAAGATATTGTGGATATTTTCACTGTCTACAAAGAACGTAAAAGTATAAATGATAAACTCAAAGCACAAATAAAAGATATTTGCCCTATCTTGATTAAAGGTTCTATTGAAGAGGCGAGAAAGGAGGCGTAGCCTATGTCTAGGCTAAAAGACTATAATGGTCATTTTTGTGAGTCTGATTTTGAATATGCCTTCATAGGTTTTCTTGAAAAAGAAGGTTGGAATTATATTGCAGGCAACAAAATAAATCGTACAAAAAATGATGTATTAATTGCTGATGATTTTAAAACATTTATTTCGAACACAAATATAGATTTGAATGAAGATGAAGTGTCACAAATATTTGACAATGTGCGTCTTGTAGGCGCTGAGAGCGATTTTGCTACCCTTCATAAGGTTTATGGTTGGATGGTAGATGGTGTTCAGTTTACGCCTCAAAATGGGCTTGCTAAGATGGTAAATCTGATTGATTTTGAAAATCCTAAAAACAATATTTTTAGAGTTGTGAATCAGTTTACCGTTGAATATATGAATAACGGTCAAAAGGAAAATCGTAGGCCTGATGTACTATTATTTGTAAATGGCATGCCACTCTGTGTAGTTGAACTTAAAAATCCTGGAGATGCACATGCAACTGTATTTGATGCGTGGGAGCAGATAAATATTCGCTATTGGCGTGATATTCCGCATTTATTGCATTATTGCCCGCTTGCTTGTATTTCTGATGGTGTAAAGACAAGACTCGGCACAGTACGTACACCGTATGAGCACTTCTATGCGTGGCGTAGAGTGAATGATGGTGATGAAGTATCTACTTTACCGTTTGCAGAAACAGAAACAATGATCAAGGGCGTATATAGCCCAGCACGTTTTCTAGAATTATTTAGAGATTATATTTACTTTCAGGATACTATTTATGATCATGAAGAAGTTGAAATTGTATGCCGTTACCCACAGTTCTTTGCTTCTAAATTATTGAAGCAAAGCATTGTTAAATCTATTGTTGAAGGAACTGGTAAAGGTGGTACATACTTTGGAGCTACAGGATGCGGAAAGACGTATACAATGGCATTCCTTGCTCGTCAGCTTGCTCTTAGATGCACTGATATTCCAGAAATTGGCTCACCTACAATTATATTGATTGTGGACAGAGAAGAATTACAGAAACAAGGTGCAAAACTTTTCACAAAGAGTAAAGAGTTCTTAAATCTTGGAGAGGTATCAGTCGTAAAGAATAGAAAACAACTACGAGAAGAACTTGGAGCAAGACAAAGTGGTGGCTTTTACATTTGCACTATTCAAAAGTTTTGCGACCGCGAAGATGATAAAATCGGTCTTATAAATGACCGTAAGAATATTATATGTTTTTCTGATGAAGCTCATAGAACACAGCTTGAGCATTCAAAGAAAATTCAGTTTAGCAAAGATGCTGATGAAAATATGAAAGCAATGGTATCAAAGCCATATGCGAAAGTACTAAAGGAAGCATTTCCCCAAGCAACTTTCGTAGGTTTTACAGGAACACCAATTGCAGAGACTTATCAAACATTTGGTGAAGAAATTGACCGTTACACTATGGATCAGGCTGTTGCCGATGGCCTTACTGTTCCTATTAAGTATCACCCTCGTATCGCAAAGGTGTTACTTGACAAAGACAAGGCATCCGAAATTGAAAATTACTATAAAAAATGTGCCGAAGATGGTGCAACATATGATGATATTGAAGCAAGTAAACGTGCAATGAGTTCTATGGAAGTTATTCTTGGGGAGCCATCGCGTTTGGAAAGACTCGCTGTAGATATTCATGACCATTATGTTTCTGCCTGTGATCAAGATCCGGACAGAACACAAAAAGCTATGGTTGTATGTTCCAGTAGAGCGATTGCTTATGCACTTCTTCTTAAATTCAAAAATAAATATCCTGAATGGTTTGAAGAAAAGAAAGTTCCAGATGGAGTTTATGCTTCAGAGGAAGAACTAAAGAAATTAAAACCTATGCCGTTTATGGCGATGGTTTCAAGTGTTGGAAGTAATGATGAACCTGAAATGTATAACTACCTTGGTGGTGTTAAGAATGACAAGCGTTCAGAAGAACTTGATGCATCATTTAAGCAAGAAAAATCAAATTTCCGTATTGTTATCGTTGTTGATATGTGGATTACAGGATTTGATGTTCCTTCGCTTACATTCTTATACAATGATAAACCACTTAAAAAACATCTGCTTATTCAAACTATTAGCCGTGTAAACAGAAAATTTCCGGGTAAAGACCACGGAATGATTATTGATTATATTGGTATTCGTGACAATATGCGTGAAGCTATGAAAGTTTATGGCGGTAACACATCAGTTGCACCGACTTCGGATGATGTTGAACAAGCAACGATGATATTTAGAGAGGAATTAGAAGTCCTTAAAACGCTGTTTGTAGATTATGACCTATTACCTTTCCTAAATCCTGAATGCGACCCTATAGAGCGCTATAAGCTACTTTCAAAGGCTGCAGAATATGTATTCGCGTCAACAGAAGAACTAAGTAGTGAAACTGGTAAGGTTTCTTTTAAGACGTATTTCTTGAAAACTGTAAAACGTATGAGAACTGCTTTCGATATTTGTCAGCCTTCAGGAGAGCTTGGAGAAGAAGAATCTGCCCTTGCTCAATGTCTTATGGCTATCGCTGGATTTGTACGTAAAATGAGTGGTACAAGTGATGTGGACGCCGATACAATGAATCGTGCAGTAGCAAAAATGGTTGAAGAAGCACTTAAGTATAATGAAGTAGAAAGTGTTCTTGAAAGTGGCGAAGAAGAAGATATCTTCTCTCCGGAATATTTTGAAAAGTTATCTGATGTTAAAATGCCAGCTACTAAGCTTGAACTTTTGATCAAAATGCTCCGTAAGCAGATTAAGGAATATGGTAAGATTAATCAGATAGCAGCCAAAACATTCCAAGAGATGCTTGAAAAGACTATTGCAGACTATCATGAAAGACGTAAGCATCTTACTGTTGAAGAAGCTGGAGCAACACAGGAACAGGCATCTGAAGATATTATTAAGGCTGCTACTGAACAGGCACTTGCTATTCTACGTCAGATGAATGAAAACAGAGAAAGTTTCCGTAAAATCGGATTAACTTTTGAAGAAAAGGCATTCTATGATATTTTGATTGCTTTACGTGATCAGTACAACTTTGAGTATGGAATTGATAAAGAAATTGACGGTGTAGTTGTGAATGACAAATGCAAAAGCCTTGCAAAGAAGGTTAAAGAAATAATCGATACTAAATCTTCCTTTGCAGATTGGCTTAACAACCAGAATGTCAGAAATCAGTTGAAACTTGATATTAAGATTTGTCTTGTTAAGAATGGATATCCACCACAGTATAGCCCTGAAGTGTTCAACAAAGTTATGGAACAGGTTGAGAATTTCGAAGAAAATTCTGACATGACCACAGCTGGTACGAGTGGAAATGCAAAGCTTTATCAGTATACTCCTGTTGATACCGTCTTAAAGGTGGCTGAAGAATCCACTTACTATGGTTTGAAGAAGGATGGTGAATAAATGCTTTATGACGAAATTACACAATTGATAGCAACACATCGTGAAGATGATTGGTGGGATTTTAAAGAAGTACACCATCATGATAAAGCAGAATTGGTTCATGATATTTTATGTATGGCAAATAATCGGCCAAGAAGAGATTCATATATCATCTTTGGCGTGGAAGATAAAACCTTTGCTATCAAAGGTATCGAAGATGATAAAAGAAGACGAAACCAGCAAAGCATAGTAGATATTTTAAGAAATATTTCTTTTGCAGGAGGAGTCCGCCCTAGAATTGAAGTTCAAACTATAACCATAGATAATCATGAAATAGATGTGCTTATTATAAAGGATAGCCTTGATACACCATTTTACTTAGATAAGGAATATCGGGATAAATCGGTCAAAAATGAAAAAGGGGAATTATATGGAAAGATAGTTCGTCCTTATCATATATATACACGAATTGTTGATAACAATACTGCAATAGATAAACAAGCTGACTTGAATGATGTTGAATACTTATGGCGTAAAAGATTCGGAATAGATTTACCTGCACTAGAAAGAATGATGATATATCTGAAAAATCCTGATTTATGGGATTGTTCACCTGGCAGTTTTGATGAAAAAATGTATTATAGATTTTCACCTGAATTTACAATAGAAACAGTAATGGACGATAGCAAAAATGGATATCAATACTATTTATTCAATCAAACAGATATTCATCCTAGATGGTATGATATTAATCTATATTATCATCAAACAATGCTTGCTTCATTAGAGGGTGTGTCTCTTGATGGTGGACGCTATTTTACTCCTTCGCCAAGAACAGATGGTATTTCATTGACACAATATCATAATTGGGATGTTGCTTTTAAGTATTATATTAAAAACTCTATTGAATATATTGTTCACGAATTTTACTATCATCCAGATGGTGATGATGAAACAATTGCACATAATCAGTTTATGAAATGTATTCTTGTATTTGAGTGTGATAGTGAAAAAGAGAATTTCAAAGAATATCTCAAGCTTAATTGGGATAAAAAGGAAAACTATATTGACAATATATGGTTACCTTACTTCGAAGAAGTTGATGGTTATAATATGGATGCTATCAAAGAAGAATATTTAAATTCTCAAATATTACAGAAAATGCTTGTTGTGTTTCGAAATACACAATAAAAAGAGGTTTTATACGATATTTACGAAATATAAGGAGGTATGTTATTGAAAACAATAGATGATAAAACAGAAATTGTATTAGCCCAATGGCAAACTTGTGTTGAAATGGCGAATTCAGTTAGTCAACGAAGAGATACGATGAATAACATTTTTGTAACATTGAATTTGGCTATTGTAGCAGCAATTTCAATTAATTGGGATATGAAATCATTATTTATTCTTGTGGCTGGAATAGTTGTTTGTGTTATATGGTTATTATTCATTCGAAACTATAAATTACTTAATACTGAAAAGTTTAATGTAATCAATGAAATTGAGAAAAAGTTACCGGTTAAGCCATTCAACGATGAATGGAAGAAATTAGAAAGAAACAAGCAATACAAAGATAGTACAAGACTAGAAAAAACGCTACCGATAATGTTTATTGTATTATATGTGATAGCAATTATCACTATTGTCACTATTAAATTATGTACACAAGGAGGAATACAATGACTTACAACTTATTTATAAGCCATTCATGGGCATATGGCGATGCATATGATAAATTAACAAATATGCTAAGATCAAAACCATATTTTGATTATCGTGATTATTCGGTTCCTAAAAATGATCCGATTCACAATGCTTCATACGCATATCAATTGAAGGAAGCTATCAGAAGACAAATGCAACCTGCAAGCTGTGTGCTTATCATGGCTGGAGTTTATTCTACATATAGCAAATGGATAAATATTGAAATTGAACTTGCAAAGTCTATGAATAAGAAAATAATTGCTATTGAACTATGGGGTTCAGAAAGAACTTCAGCTGTAGTAAAAAATGCTGCTGATAAAATTGTAAGATGGAATACAGATTCTATTGTTTCGGCAATTAGAGGTTATTAGTTTCATCTGTGATTAGACGTTGCTAAAAAAACGACCATGTCAGAGTTGAAAAATACTCTAATATGGTCGTTTTTGTACTGTATTTTAGGAATTTACAAATATGTGATATTTCCACACATATATGGATGTTCTGCCTCGTATTTTTTGTAAAGGTCAAGTAACTCTCGCCAGTCGGTTTCACCAGAAGCTGCTGGGCTAAGGTAATCAGCTAGGATATGCCAGTTTCCAGTATAAAAAATCTGGATAAAGTCTACAATTGTATTTTCGACGGTTGTTAAAAATTCGTTAGAGTCGTTCTCATAGTTGAGTTTAATAACTATTGTACGATGAACCTGTTCTTCGATAACTAAGGTAACGTTTCCATTATCAAGTGCATGGATTTGTAATTCTTGTCCTTCGCGTGATAATACCCAAGAGAAAGTGCCATAGTATTTCGAAACACTAATCAAGGCCTCAATGTCATCAAGTTTATCATCTTCAGGATCCTCTTCGATAGCAATGTGCATTTTTAATTGTTGGGTTAGTTTTGCCCATACCATTTCGTATACATCTTTTCTAAGTCTTTCTTTGTTCATTTAAAATTCCTCCTAAAATATCCGGATAATTTGAAAGTGGATGGTTGCAATCCGGAACACTACAACCACCCTTTGTGAAAGGAGACTAACACGAGGAAACAATGAGATATAGAAATTGAGTCCTAAGCGTTAACTCTTTTGAACTCCAATTATCTATACTCGTTAATAATATGTTAGAAATATTCTCATACAACAAAAAACTCAGATAAAATTTTGTTTCAGTGGATTTTATCATACATATAGTAATTGAAAATAAAAAATTGAGGAGGTAGTGATCATGATAGATAATATCGATGAAAAACTTAGACAGGCACAAATTGCAAAAGACAAGGACGATATGGTCAAACATGCTGAAAAAACTAGACAAGCAGCAATTAATTTGATGAAGGCGGATAATGTGTCTGAAACACCGGAAATTAAAGCTAACGGTCGTAAAGTGAAATTCTTGGATCCAGACAATCTTAAAATGGTAGTCGACGGAAAAGTATTTATTGGAAAAGAAGCGATTGATTCAGAAATTAATAGAATTGATTTAATTGGTCCCGATATGAAAAAAGTAAGAGATAAGGAAAGAATTAAGGATATCACAAAGAAGGAAATTAAGAATATCACTTCTGTTGGAAAGGTATCAGCTATACGTGGAGTCGTATCTGCTCCTATTAAATCTGCCGCGTCAGGGAAGCATACAATGGGGGCGTTGCTTCATGGACTTTGGGCACTTATGCAAAGAACAATGCAAAGATAAATAAAGGGAAGACGATTTTTTATCGTCTCTCTTCCCAATTTTTATGAAAGAATGTGTTTAATAATATAACGAGAGAGCGTATAGGTGTGCTCTTTCGACTAACTCATTAGGGTACTGCTTTAGCAATTCCTCATCGGATTCTCCGTTAATAATTTGTTCTGCAATGATACGTATTGTTTCTTCCTCAGAAACATATGTTTCTAATAGATCAAGTAACATTATTGATCACCTCCAGAAAGTGTTTTTTCATACTCGTTAAATAGGCGTGTTAAAGTGTTTCGACTGATTCCTAGCTCGTTAGCAATTTGAGTTTTACTCGCTTTCCTTGACATATATCTATCATAATGGATATCAATGTCTGTTCGTTTGATCTTTTTGCGACCTTTATATTTTCCTTCTTTTTTTGCGATAGCAATACCTTCACGTTGTCTTTCCAAAATCATAGACCTTTCAAATTCCGCGATAGCAGCCATCATTGTCATTTGAAGTCTGCCTGCGGGTGTTTTAGTATCGAAATTCTCCTTGATGCTAATAAATTTAGCACCTTTGTTTTCTATATGTTGTACTATGTCAAGTAAGTCTTGTGTGGATCTGCCTAATCTTGAGAATTCTTCCACGTAAACAGTGTCATCCTCGCGGATAAAATCTAACATTTCAATAAGCTTAGGTCGATTCGTATCTTTACCTGTTATTTTTTCGACATACCACTTGTCAATGTTGTACTTATTGAGAGCTTCATTCTGTCTTGCTTCGTTTTGATCTGTTGTTGATACTCTGACATATGCGATGTTTTTTCCTTTAGTCATTTTTACTCCTCCTATTGTTCAAATAGACTCTAAGATGTGGAGGGCAATATGCTCAAAAATGCATTTTTCAACTCTATTTTAACACATAGAGGCAGGGATTTGAATGTATTTTAGAGTATACCCTATTGAGCAGTGCTCATTATATATATGTCTGATTTTTGATTTAAAATAGACTGATTGAACGCAAATTCAAAAATCTTCCGATTTTTGATACAAACACCTTCGAAAAAAAACGCTTTTCTTACATATGATTATTGAGAATTATTCATTGAATGTTTTGGAAGGAGGCGTGTCGTATGGATGACAAAAGAATCGACACACTCCAAAACAATGAAATGAGTCAAAAAAATCGGAACAAGGAAAAGCTTGAGAAGGAAGCGAAAATAAGATGCGCTAATTTTATGATTGAGATGATTAAAAAATATGGTGCAGAAATCGGAACAAAGAGTGATTCATCTGCTTGTGATGGAGTATAAGGCGATGTGAAGAATTCTTTAGCAGGGCAATTTGTCCTGCTTTTTTTGTATATTAAGATTTTGGTTTCGGAACAGGGGAATGCGGTATGTGAAAAACTGT